>Ga0123342_1010973_pt1 | contig 10142 bp, 7 predicted proteins | sample Turbeawhitnodule_FD_89960 | JGI IMG/M metagenome (GOLD analysis project Ga0123342, IMG submission 89960) | Root nodule microbial communities of legume samples collected from Mexico - Turtle bean Mexico white nodule | ecosystem: Host-associated > Plants > Roots > Nodule | place: Mexico: Nepantla...
AACATGTGTTCTTCTTGTCATCTATTTAACATGTTCATTTATAGCCAGAAACTAAATCTGACCTAACAAGTTCAAAAGAATAGAGTGGAGTAAAGACATTGGTGTTTAAAAGTGAAAATCTTCTATCAGTTTTTCATGTAGTGTCTATAAGCTGGGTCATCCATGAAAGATAATAATATTCTCAAATATTTTAATTAATTTCAATTAAATATATAAACTAATTATAACTTATGAAAATAATAATATTATTTTTATATATCTAAAACCTCAGTCAAAACCAATGATATTTTTTTTTTTATTTTTTCTAATGCATCTCTTAAAAATAAAACTATAACTACGAGTTTTAACACCAAAAATTATTATAAGAAAAAATAATTTTAACGGATATTTGTTTTTACTTTATTAAGGGTTAAAATATTCGTTAAATTATTTATTCAGAGTTGTAGTTACGTCCGTTAAATCATCCTTTGAGTGTTTTTTTTTTTGAGATTTTATAAATTCCAGGAAATCCCTTAATTATCATGAGTTTCAAAATTTCCGTTAACTGTCATGGGTGTCAAGATTCTTGTTAATTATCATGAGTTTCAAAATCTTCGTAAAATTTTATGGATTTCAAAACCTCCATAAAATACTATAAGTTTTTAAACCTCCATAAAATGTTTTATGAACTTCCATAAAAAATTTAACTACACAAAATTAATTACTTATTAATTTATTTTTAGTTTATATATTTTTGGGCAAATTAATATAAAATTAAGACAATTGCTCCTGCACCATATCAATTTGGATGTCCATCCAACAAAGTTTTTAAAATTCCATTCTGTCATTGTCTTCTTATTCTTAAAAAAGGTGTAGGGCTGAGGTGAAAAGGAAGTTGGTGTTCATTTGAGGTGCAGAGGAAGTGTTGTTGGTGTGGTAATGGAGGAACCGTTTCACTCTTAATTCTGGCTCACCTTCTACGATGCGTCTCCTTTTCCAATGACTTCGTTTGTTGTCGTCACGGTGCCTCAACGTTGTTTTCGTCGCGGTGTCTATAAGGTTCCGCCGCTGGCTTAGTCATGATGCCTCACTGACCAGAGAAGAATGAAGGGTGCTCTGTGGCTGCTAGGTTCAGTGCACATTTTACTCAAACCCTAATTTTCATTTCATTAAGGATATTTTGATCTTTTTCACTTGTGCATATTGGATGCAGTTCGAAATGATGTGGTGTAAGGAAAATCTACCTAAAATTAACGAAGGTTTAATCTTATTGGTTCAAGATAACAGAGTTACAATTAGTAAAAGAAAAATATTGGACCAAGCCCACTTACTCCAAGATATTTTGCCACCCTTTGTAAACCACCTACCAGACCTTTGGGCGTTTTTAGCTGCATCCCAACAAATGTTTTCTTACAAGTCATCATTTTTTTGGAAAAAAGACTTTAAAAATGATTTTCAAATTACTTTTCTCGAAATATTTCCAGAACATACTTTCTGAAACACATTTTATGTTCCGAATTTACTATTCCAAAAATAAATAAAAAATGTGTTCGAGAAAGAATATTTCACAATAGTTTTTCGCCTTTTGAATTTCCTATTCCAGAAACATCCTTTTCTTATAGAATTCATATTTCAGAAACACCTTTTACCTACAGAATCCTTATTCTGTTAAAGATAATTTCAGTATTTAAAAAAATGCAGAGATACATGAAGAAAATTATAGGGATGCAGGAAGAAATACCCAACCTTTTTACCAATTTCGTATTCACTTGAAAACACAGTTATTATAACATGTTATTTATATTTATTCGTATTATTTTAATATAAGATTTTATTATGAAAAGTAACTCACGACCATATGTAATTTTTGGACCATTAAGGTTTTTTTAGTTAATTAAGCTTTGCCCTCTAGTGCAAGGAATTGCTATAAATAGGAACTAATCTCCCATTTTTCCTCACACGTTCTCGAATCTAAGGAAGAAGAGTGAGCTAGGTAAAAAAGTCCTAAGATTATGTTCAAAAATCAACTTAATTAGAAATTCACAATAACAGTTAAAAGTAACCAAAATCTATTTTTTTTTATAAAAAAATTAGACAGATTTAAATTTCATTGTCAATGTATTGTTTTAAATTCAATTTCCTACAGTTGATTTGTTTTTGCAGCAACTATTATATGACTGTTTTAATTTGCTATTATGAATGAATGATACATTGATGGTTCTTAGGATATGTTACTTAAATTTGAAAAGTTCATACTTATGAAATTTCATGCATATTTTGAGCGAACTTAGATGGAGTTTAAAGATGGTCAATCTCCAAAAAATGGATGAATTGAGATTATGAATGTACATGCATTGATTATATTGGTTGTTTTTAAATTGGAAAATATTCAAATTTCAATCTTTATGTTGCCAAAATTTCAATTTATGTAAAAGATGATTTTTCTTTAGTTAAGAGTTAGATTTTAACTATGTGTAGAAGACACACTCTTTATAGTAATTTAGGAAAAATAAGTCCTTACATTTTAAATATAAATTTTAAATAACTTAAATTGTGGTTATTAATATGTTTAGAGTTATAATTAACCTTACATTTTAATTTATTTACAATTTTATCATTTGCTTGAATTAATACAGTAAAAATGACGTGTTAGTGTAAGAGCAATAAATCAAGTTACAAAAAAAAAAAACTATATTCTCATTCAGCTAACAAGGACTTTCAGTTTTTTATTAAGTTTGTATGTTTACACATTTGAAGTGCTTAAAAGTAATTATAAAAGTATAAAAGTAATTATACATGTACGTATATTCTAATTATAAAAGTAATTATATTAAAAACTCCTATGTGGTAATTTTACTTTTCCAAAAAAATGTAGCTAAAATTTTATATATACTTTTAGGATTGATTTTTGTTCTTAATTAATTGTTCTTTATATACAAGTCTCCTTGTCCCAATTAAACGCTTTACGTAACATACTATAATTAAACTCTTTACATTTCATACTGTTTTTGTCTTCAAATTTAATATTATGATACTGATTTAGGACTTATATTAACATGTTTAAATATTAAAATCACAAAATTGTGACACCTAGATGGTTGAATTAATAGAATTAAAATTATAAAAGCCTACAATTTAAACATTTGAAGGATTCAATTCACAGAATAAAAACTTGTGGAACTAAATTCATACAAATGTGATACTTGAAATCAGTAAAAATACGTCCATAAAATAATACTAGAAAAAATAAAATTATGATCAACTTTTTTATCCGTCACATTATCATTTAATGATAGAAGTATCATGAACAAAACGAAAAAAGTTTACAAGAAACTAGGTCTCGTCAAATCAATAAACGAGGGATTAAAATCATAATTACCACTTTTTTGTATTCTGGGTATTACTGTCTTCAACTGAACCCCAAACGAACAGGCATGTAATTTCCTTCCTGATTATTTCAGAACAAATGGTTATTTACTGTTGATCGTGTTATTTAGAAAAAAAAATTCATGTTATTAAAACGGGAAAAAACTGACTTCTGATCATTTTTAAAAAGTAGATATGCATAAACCAATTTTTACTTCAAATGCTTTTTTTCATCTAATGCAAACACAAAGGTCCTACCAAACCATCACCCATTCAATTGCATTTCTAATCATTTAATTGTGGAACATATAATTTAACTCAATTATGTCAACTTTCGATAATAAATCCGAAATAAATATCCATCAAATCTCCCTAAGGCACAAACCATACCGCGAAGATCAAACCTAGAAAACGAGGGGCCAAACTACTCTCCATTTTGGATGACATTTAGATTTTGTTGTCAGTAACCACGGATCAATACCAGTATTGGTAGCTGGTTTCTGCATGCCAAAAACAACAGTATATCATCACAAGGACAAAATATTTCTTTTAACTTCTTTATTACATCAACAAGAAAAGGCTTAAATAATTTGGTAATTGATCCATAAGAGATGGAACATACCATAAAAACCATGATGAAATACCTACATTGCTATCAGGAACCAATCTTTGTCAATTTGTTGATCATATTTCCATAAAATTGCGCCTCCTTTCTATTATTCTCTTTCACCTTTTCCCTCAGAGTCTTGTACTCCAATTTGAGATCCCTGGTTCATGCGCAGAGAACAATTAGATTGCAAGGAAAACTAAAAAATAAATTGCTCATATACAAAGTAACTGATCTCAGTAAATCTCAAATAATGCATGAAGGTAAAAAATAGTAGCTTATTTAGAGCATGTACCTGTTGTTAGGGTCAATCTCAAGAGCTTTCTTCAGGTCAAGTTCAGCCAAATCAAAGTCAGTCAGCTGCATATATGCTTGGGCCCTTCTATAGAGGGCTTTCACGTTTGTACTCTCAAGGTCTAACACCTACCAATCCATGCCAAAAGTCATTTTTACGGAAAAGGCTACGTTAGTGATTCCCAAGGAGGGCAGATAGAATAATAGTACCTTGGTAGACAATTTCTCTGCTTCTTTATAGTCTTTTAACTTCAACTTGCAAGCAGCATTGTTCAGATTGCAGGCAACCTTCAAGGTCTTCGCCAGCTTTTTCTCCTCCTCGCCAAAGGAAGAATCATATTCTATGTGTTTCACAGCCTACACTTAAGTTTTCAGTACCATCAAAAGGTGTATCAACATATAGAAGGTGAAGAAATGTATATAATCCATCTTAGATTACCTTTTCATATCTTTTGGATGCTCTTACATATTTACCAGCTTTAAACAACACATTTCCTTCTTCTTTCTTCTTACCGGCAGCTTCAAGTTTCTCTTCGGTATTCAGATCCCAGGACTCTTTCTCCTGTAGAGAAAAACCAGATATAGATTACTAGCGATAAAACTGTTTAAATATATAATCCAATGTACGAAAATGAACAAGTGTGCAAATGTAAAAAGGAGTGCCAACAAATCATAAAATTCTGACTTCCAGATCACTACTCTTATTTCATAGTGAGCAAAACAACTCAATTTTGTAAAATAACATACACTCAATGTCATAAAGAAGTTAAAAGAAATACTTTGATAACTGCTCTGATCTACCTAGCTGAACTGGTTCTTATTTGAGGTCATAGAGCATGCAATGAACCATTGTACAACACAACTAGACTTGGAAGATGGTTCAGTTATGGACGATTTTTAACGGACGAATAGAAATATGTGAAGGTACAGAAATGAGCTCCCAATGCTCAAATTGGATAGGGAAAACGGTTGAATTGAACTCAAAAGGCAGGCAGGTACAGAAAAAAAAGGCAATTAGAATGTTCTGGTTTTGGGTAAAACACTAAGACGTAGAGTTATCAAGCTTTCTATCCAGTCTTGACCAGTTCTTTATTACATTGCAGTTAAGGCTGTCAAGTTGCTTTTTCATTATAAATCAGAATTTCTTTTTATCAAAATTAAAACATTAATGAAATCAAAGGTCAGTAGTACCAATTCAACACTGCTATTAACTTACTTTCTCAAATGACACTAGCTCAACTTCAAAATACACAGTCGAGTTAGAAGGAACCACTGCCAAGTCCTGCTGAGACTCTGATGAACCAAAAGCATACTCAGGTTCAATGGTCAACAATGCAACCTCGCCCTTCTTCATAGTCAATACAGCTCTATCAAGTCCATCAACAACTTGTTCTGTTACACACATCAAAAATCACTTTACTGACCAAAAAAATATAATATATAGTGGATGAAGAGGACTGAGAACACTAGCAGATTTCAAGTTACCCTCATCGGTTTTGAATTCAAACAGCTTCTCTTCTCCATCGTGGCCCTTACTCAAAAAGGCAGTACCATCTTGAAGCTTACCAATTAGTTTCACTGAGACAGAAAATGACAAAGATATAGTCAGAAATGATGTATTAAATGCATAAATAAATAAATATAGCAATAGGCAATAGACAACAGTCATTATTCAAAATAATAAGTATTACCCTTCACGCTGGCCCCCTCATTTGGACGCTCATATCCTTCCCCTTCCTTGACAATCTTCTTTATGACCTTCTTATCATCAGTTACTTCCGAAACAGTTTTCCATGAAACTAATTCAAGAGTAATCTCCAATGATGCATTTGGTGGAACAGCACCTTCCTCACCTTGTGCTGGCTTCCCCTTCTCACCAAATCCATCTATGATCCGACAAAGAAATGAAAAAAACTTCAAATTAGGAAAAAGACACAAAATATCACGAAGAATGTCAGTCATAGCTAATCACCAAAATATTCAGTAGAGCTTAGATAACTTACATTGTGGCTTAACTGTCAAAACCACTTTCTCTCCCTTCTTCATGGTTTTAACAGCCTTTGACAATGCAGGACAATAATGACCTATCAAGTATAAACATTAACTTCAGATACTCAGTAAAACAAAACAATAATCTGATAAGAAAGTTTGAATGCACTGACCCTCTCTGACTGTGAACTCCACTCCATCAGACTTTCCTACCAGTTTTCCATCTTCCAGATGAGCTTCATACTTAACTGCATTACCAACAAGCACAACAATTAGTTAACACTAAAGTAATTAACACAGGCATCACATAAACTCAATTAAATTAGACATATATACCCAATACTTCATCAGGATCCTTAGGGTTCTCCCATTTCTCTCCCTCGGTAAGTATCTTTTTAAATATACCACCATCCTTGCATATGTCCTTTACACTAGTCCATGAAAGAAGCTCAACGTCAAATTGGAGTGTAGCATTAGGAGGTATCGTTGGAGGGGAACCAGATTCACCATATGCTAGCTCAGGAGGGATGGTAAAAATGGCATTTTCACCTTTCTTCATTGTTTTAATACCTTCATCCCATCCTTTAATTACCTGCCCTGCAGTTCCAACAAAGATGTCACTTAGATATATTTGACATGTGTCTAAGATTACTTTCAAGCCATTTTCCCTCAAGGGTTAAGCATACCATTTATTTCTATTCAAACATTGATGACACTAATACCAAACAGAAGAAAATTTGAGTTGAGGTTGCAATGGAAGTTGACATTATACCCAAACAAGATTTAGGAAAGCTTGAGACACACCACAAAGAAGGCCTACCAAATACTAATCAATATATGACAACTTTTCATTCATATGCTTTCCACTCTTCAAACTCTACAAAGACAAATTATCTACCACAGATATCACATACTTGTTTGCTACAAGTATAGATCTAAAAGTGTAACACGCTAAAATATCAGTATAACTCTAGCAATCAATGTATTTTTAATTTCTATTCTAAAACGTAACACAACGGCTGCTAACAATACAGAGTACACCCAAGCCTACCATAACAGAACAAAAATATTATTAGACACAGTTTCACATGATTTGGAATTGCACAACTCATCAAAATGATGATGTATGACATAACAAGGAAAGGCCAGAAGATAACTACGGACCTATTTGGTTTGAGAGCACATTTTCTATTTTTAGTTCCTATTTTTGAAAAAATTACAAAAATACCACATAGTTTTAACTTAATTTCCTACTCTCAAAGCATCGTACAAGAAATGATGAAAACAAAATCCAGCATTTTCCTTACGCATCTCCGAAAAGTGGAAATAAAGCAAAAGCAAGGTAACACCTTCTTTAATTATTTGTCGAAACAGGAGAAAAAACATAGACATAGTTATCTCAATCCAAACGGACCTAAATTAATCAGTCAGTTATAGCAACAACTGACACCAGAAGCGCAAACCAGTTCAACATAACACAAAAGCCCGCTTCCTTTAAAATTAAAATCCAACATAGAACAAAAAGTAAAAAAATGATTAAACGAGTAAAAAATGTACTAATCATGCACAATCGCACGCACGAGAGCTCCACTAACATTTTCCAACATTAAGCAAGCAAATAAAAAACACACTGAATTCACGATAACGGTAGCGAGATCGCATACCTTGACCGAGCGTGAAGCTGAAGGGAGAATCCCTGTCACGGTTCGAATCGAACTTCGTTCCGTCGAGCAAAGTCCCAGTGTAATGAACTGCAAATTAAAGAAATGAGAAAAAATAACGGAAAGGTGAATACGACAGAGCAATTGATGTGGTTAGGCCTACCTTTAACTTCGTCGCCGACTTCGGGGGTTTCCCAGCCTTGACCTTCCTTAAGGAGCTTCTTCTTCAGGCCGTTGGATCCGATCTCCCTCTCCTCTCCGACCTTGACTTCGCCGAGATCCATTTCCTCGCCGCCGGGAATGTTGAAATCTTCTTCCATCGCTTTCTCTGACGCCGGGGAAAGGAAGAAGAGAGTGAGGTTTTAGTCTTGCTAGTGAACAGAGGTTCTAGAGAGTTCTATAGGGAATGAGAACGCTTGCATTGGTTCTTACACATGAAAAGCGTGCTGATGCGCGATGGGATCAACGGTCAGGATTTCTTCAAGGAGAATTCTTTTATTTAAAAATATAATATAATGTAGGTTTCTTATTAATTTTGTTTTGACAAGTAGTAGAACGATATCCATGCAGGTCTAGTGAGTAATTCTTTGGCCGGCCTTTGGATGCTGGGAAACAATTGGAACACAGAAGACAAATAAGAAAGAAAGTGAGGTGATACAGAGAGAACTTCTTTGTTTGAAATGAAAAAAAGGGAAAAAATTAAAAATTTAAATAATGATGTGTATGATAGAAAAGAAGGGGAAGTGAAATTTGATGTAAATTGTTTTTTTATCAATTTTAAAAAATATAATATTAGATTAATTTTTTTATGTGATAACTAGAAAGGTAATAGATTATTTTTTTGACAGTTAGGTGAAAATTTATATTTAAAGATTTTGTTTAAAAGCTTTTCATAATTTTGATGAAAATAAAAGGCATTAAATTTAGTCATTCAATAAATTTAATAGTGTATTTCAGAAATATTATTTAAGCTTGTATGATTATATATATATATATATATATTAAAAAATAAACTATTGCAATAGACGTATTTTGAAAAGCTAGATACATTTCAAAGCAACACTAAACACATGTATATTTTAATATTACAAAATAGTTAATCAAGGTAGAATGAGTATAGAAGAAATGTTATATACTTATGTAACACTAGATGATCGTGTGAGGCTTTTAAAAGCTACAACATTCGCCATATAGAAGATATTTTCTAAATAGTCAATTCTGTCATTTTTTTATGTAAATTTTGACATTCGTAACATTATTGACTCCTTTCAACGTAGTTAGTATAACATAATAATTGCTTAAAAAACGTTTGTTCTTTACCCATACAAAATATGCTTTAGAACATAAGTATGAACATAAAGTTTCACAATCTCTAATAAAGCACTATCTGCAAAAGCATAAGCACTTGGTCTTAGTGGAATTTTTTAACTCCTAAAAAATGTAAGTCTTCAATTTCTTTATTAACTTCTTAATTCGTAGTAAAAAAATATCTTCTAAATAATATAGAAAATAGTGTTTTATTTGTAAATTCTTATGTTGTGAAGTTATCTCTTATAATAAGGAGTATTCAAATTTTATATTCATTTGTTTCTATGTGAACCTAGTATAAACAACTTTATTAAAGAGAATTTGTTTACTTTGTTTTGATAAACCTTGTGCATTCGTGCGTAATCTCAAGAGTAGGTTAGTGAATAGTTGGTAATGAATTTATGTACTTACTATAAGTTAGAAGTGTTAGTAAGAATACTTGCAACTAGTTGATTGGTTAGTGGAATCATTTGTTGTTAGCATTGGTTGTAACCCAGGTTAATGTTAGAATATATGGCCTTAAACGAGAGGGGGAGTGAATTATTTAAGAGAGGTTTTTGAAATCTTTTTAAAGTTTAACAAAATTCTTTGTATGAATCCTGAACATAAATCAGGTTAGCCAAGAACAAGAGCAATAAAACAGCAAAGCAGCAGAAAAACAATCGGTTGTTTCTGCGAAACAATCGGTTGTTTATACCAGTAAAAGTAAAAACAGAATTTAAATGAGTTTAAGGGTAAGAGAAAGATACACCAACAGTTTATACTTGTTCACTCTTAAACCAAGAGCTACATCTAATCCCCAGAAAACAACTGGATAATCCACTAAGTAATCAAACCAGATTACAACACACAATCCACCAAAGCAGTGACCTTGAACCCTTCAAGAAACACACTCACTTTGGCAATTCACACACCAAGAGTATTGATCTTGACCACCT
>Ga0123342_1010974_pt1 | contig 10140 bp, 6 predicted proteins | sample Turbeawhitnodule_FD_89960 | JGI IMG/M metagenome (GOLD analysis project Ga0123342, IMG submission 89960) | Root nodule microbial communities of legume samples collected from Mexico - Turtle bean Mexico white nodule | ecosystem: Host-associated > Plants > Roots > Nodule | place: Mexico: Nepantla...
GTACACACACACACACACACACACACACACACACACACACATATATATATATATATATATATATATATATATATATATATATATATATATAATGAACTCTAATATATTGAGCGATATTTTTCTTATTTATAATTACTCTCCAGGAACTCTATCAAGTCTTGAAAGCCTTAGTATATACTGTTGTCCGAAGTTAGGTTCAATTTTTACAGCATCTACAGCTAAGACTTTGACTTCTTTGAAAGAATTGTTCATACAAAATTGCCAGAGTTTGAAGTATATCGTAACTCGTGAAAGGGTGAATCAAAATCAGAAGGAAAATATTGTCGAGGATGACCATGACTTTCATATTGATATTTCAATCTTCCTGAGTTTGAAAAAGCTATATATCAGTGAATGTGACTTATTGCAACATATATTCCCTATCTCTTTTGTTGGAGGCATGATGAAATGGAAAGATATAAGAAATGAAAAGGCTACTGATTTGAATGAATTTTCAAGACGAAATAATTTCAAAGAGAATTCTTGTCAGCAACAACAAAATAATACTCATATTGAGCTTCCTGTTTTAGAAGTACTCAAACTTGATCATACCCGAGGTAACACCGTTCTAGGCAGTTATCTTGTAAGATGTCCATCTTTAGGAGAACTATCATTGGCTATTGGAAGTCGTGTTGAGTTTTTGACTATAAATTGTTCAGCAGATGGTTTGAAAGCTAGACACGAGGATTATATTGCGATCAAGGTATGATTATCAATCACTTACTTTGTGTTTCCCTTCGTGTGTTTACAAAAATTACTCTAAAACATTTGAATTGCAAGATCATGCTTGTGCTAAAAATAAAAATTGGTCTTATAAACACTACAACTTATTGGTGACCTGACTTCACACCAAAGGTGCAACATGAATTTTTAATATCTAAGTATTAGGATTGGTAAATGGTTTTACATGAACTATGAGTTACTGATGACCTGAATTCATCCCAAAGTTAAAACATGATTTTTTAATATTTAAGAATTGGATAAATTATTTGGAGTAGTTTATTTGTGTGAAATTATTTTCTTTTCAACTTTAAGTCATTACGCTAAAGAAAAAGAAATTATTTTCATAAAGAATCACATGGATCTAATCAATCAATGGTATTTCTTTAAATTTTAATTTAGATGAATAATATGTTTGAAATGAAATGCTTAATAATTAAAGTTAAGATATTATTTAGTTTGGTTTAACAAGTAACTTGGTGTATATATTGCAGATATCGAACTTAGATTATGTTCCTCCACTTGAAAGTGTTCAATATCTTTCAAAACAACCACAAGATTTGACCTTTCTTATTATGCATAATATAAGAGAGATTCAATTGAAAGGCTATGATAAGGTAAAGTACCTTTTTAAATCATCCATGGCTTCATTATTGATGTTGGAAATCTTGAAAATTAAGGAATGTCATGGACTTGAGCACATTATAGACACTGAGGGTGAATATGGCAAAGAGAATTTGAAAGCTATCTTTCCAAACTTAAGAGAGCTCTCAGTGCGTAATTGTGTCCAATTGAAATATATGATTGGCCAATATCCCGTAACTAATCAGGATTGTGAGGAGATTCATATTCATTTCTCAGCATTGGAAATACTCTCTCTTTATAATCTACCAAATTTTGTTAGCATTTGTACTACCAACACTCTCATTATGACATGGCCATCTTTAAAGAAGTTTTATTGTGACGGATTTTCCTGTCCTTTTTATGATTTTGTTAGTTGTTTGACGGTTCCTACGGATTCAAGAGAGCATATTAGCATAAGCAGTAAGGTAGTCTTGTCTTTATTTTATAATTCTTAGTTGTTTGTTCCTTTTGATGTTCTGTTTGTGTATATTTACATTTTTTATTAATGTCCTGCAGGATCCAAACGGAATTCATAATCATTTCCTCACTTTGCAAAATGTATCCATAAGGAATTCTGAAGTAAAAGGTATTTTTTTTCTTAATGGACAAGGAATGATTGGGCAACAAGTGAATTTAAGGTTAGAGAAATTGTTGTTGGAAAATTTACCTCAAATGACTTATATTTGGGTGGCTTCCAAGAATTCATTTATTCTCCAACATCTTACCACATTAGAAATAATTGGATGTGAAAAATTGGAAGTAATATTTCCAAAGCATGTTTTAAGATGTCTACCACAGTTGAATCTTCTAAAAATAAGAAAATGTGAAGAATTAAGAGAAATCATTGAAGAGGATGTGGAGGATAACAAATTGTCTAATCTTCTTTCTCCTGAGCCATGCTTCCCAAAACTAAAAGCATTGTATGTTGGACATTGCCACAAGCTCAAAAGATTTATCTCTGGATCTGCATCTAATGACTTTCCCAATCTTTATTTTTTGATCATAAGTGGAGCCTCTGAATTAGAAGAGCTTGTTGGACCTAGACAAAGAAAAGGTGATGAGATAGGAAAGACAAAAGCGGAGCTTCCCAGACTGAAAGTTTTAATATTTATGCATCTTTCAAACTTTGGACAAAAGATTGAATTGCCGAATTTAAAAAAATTTGTTGTCTACCAAAGTCCAAAATTTTCTTTGACTCCAACAACTACTTTGGAAAAGCTCAAAAAATCTTTTCCTTATAAAGGTAAATACTATATAAATTCTTCAAATATAACTTGTTTTCTGTTAATGGTTAATAGAATATTATCAATTTCCATATGCTATTTGCATGGTTTTGAGACAAATATTCTCTCAATTATTATTTGTTGCAATTTTTTAGTTAGGAAGAACTGTTATAAAGAAAACGATCCTTAAGACAGAGTCACCACTTTGATTTGATGGATGATAAAAAAATCCTATCGTGATACTTTTTAAATATTTTTTATTTATTTTTAATTGTAATGATATAATGATCCATCATGGAAAGCTGAGGTTGCATTTCTTTTTATGTCTTTCATTGTCACATGAATTCCCTAATATATATATTTGTTTGTTACAGATTTCAAAAACACTGGACTTTCTGAGTGGGACATAAGGGAATTAATGGAAAATTTAGATGAAGATTTTAATATTAATGGTAGCACTCAGTTCACTTCATCACAGGTCAGAACCAAATACAATTAAAAAAAAGTTTAATAACCTTTTTGTCTCATTATTAGGATTTTTTTTAATTTAAACTTACGTGATAGAAAAAAATAAGATTTGAAATTTTAAATAAGTACCTGAATCATAAAAGTAAAAAGTTATTTTGTTATATTAAAAATATATATTTCTCTAACAATAAAATAAAATACACTAAAAAAAATCAAGAAACTAATTTTAAAATAAAAAATTATTAATTATTATATTTATTAAAATAGATATTATTTTAAAATTAAAAAATTATTTATATTTAAAGTGATTTTTATTATTAATATAATTTATAAATTAGTTTCTAAATTAATATCTAAAAACTAGTTTATAAATTTTATTAATATTAATAAAAAATAATTAATATATTAATAATTTTTTTAATATTTAAAATAATATCTAGTTTAGTTAATATAATAATTAATTATTTGTTGTTATTAAAATTGGTATATTTTAATAATATCCTTAGTGTTAATAAGAATGTGAATTTTGTAAGATCTTGGTATTAGAATAAAAATTAAGATTTTTTTTAAAAAAAAAGACATTACACAATGAAATTTATAAAAAAAAAATTAAAACTTCTTAAAATAAGGCCCTAATATTTGACAGTAGTATATGTGTCATTATTTATTACTAAAAAAATCATTAATAAAAAGTAGTTTTAAAGAAAAATAATAATTAATCACTATATTTATTAAATTAAAATTAGTTTAGAGATTAAAAAATATTAATATTTAAAATAATTCTATTATTAATAAAATTTATAAACTAATTTGTAAAGAGTAATATATATTTGGATAGACCGATCCAGACCATTTAAAAATCCTGAAGTGAATCATCTTTGGTTAGACAAACAAATCATATTCAAACCTAAGGAACAAATTATTGAGTGGTGTCGAAGAAGAAAAGATAATGTTATCATATGTCAACTAATTAAGAATCAACTTGAAATTAAAAACTAAATATGAAGAAGGAAGTATAGTCACAGTGAAAGTTACTTTACCAAACTTAATTAACTTTAGCATGGTAAAGTGTATTCTTGAAACTGACAATATTTACTGGAAAAGTTCTAGCATCAGTGAGTGAGAGACTAGCAATACCAACTACTCTTTTAGAATTAAGAAGTCCACCTCTAATTTGTATGGAAATTTCTCTGCATAAAATACCTTATCATATAAGTGCAATAATTAAACCTGAAAATGAATTTGTTGATATTAAGACCAACATGCACTTGAAAAAACAATAGTAACAAAACCATTAAAAATCGATCACTTCATATAACCACATAATGTACATTAAAATAGTAGTCCTTTCAAGTTTTATAAACTCTCACTCAATCGTATTTTCTCAATTTGTGATACAAAGGAGATTGGAAACATAGGAAATGAGAACATTGAAGAGGAGCCTTCATTAGAAGCTGATAAGACAAAACCTTTGTCAACTGGTGTTGAAGACATTAGCATTGGAGTTGGTGTTGAAACTCACATTGAGTCTGGTGGCGTGGACACTCTTTCACAACATTCCAAGGTTGTTGAACAAGATGATAGGATGAATGAAGGCAAGGCAGGAATCATGCCAAACCAAGAAATCCAAGTAGAAGAAGGGTTGAACCTATTGGAAAAACAAGAGGAGATGCATATTGTTTCTAACAACAATATTGACATTCCTTCAGGTTTTTTATTTCTTATTTTCTTGTTTCAATCCTATATTTTCATATCACTCTCTCAAAAATTTTGTAGCTTCTGCAGATATCTGTACAAAATTGGGAGCATATAAACATTTTGTTGATCTGGATGATGCACAAATTACTCTTCTGGTGGAGGCAATAACAACATATCCTCATCTTTGGAATGCTTGCCAGAAGTTTAGTGAGCGTTTTCAAGCTTGGAGGTTGAAAATTTTGGCAGATTTGTTGTTGTTCCTTCATAAGGAAAGTGTTGATAATGTTACTCCTCAAAGAGAAAAAGAGTTTCATAAACTATGCAAAGAAGCCGTTGAGATTGGATTTGAGAGTTCATGGATAGATGAAATACGTCAACATGTTTTGACGAGGGATCCTAAGCTGAGAGAGGACATTGCAGAGAGACAAATGGATGAGAATCCTAAGAGGTATGATCATTTAACTTTTTGACTATGTAATGTAAAAAATGAATGAAATTAAGAGTCTTAAATGACTTTGTTAATGCCCAGATAAAATGTATGAGTTTTTTATGAATTTGAAGTTTATTTTTCTCTTTCTATTTAAATATACATTCTAGTGGTATTTGCAATTCTTAAAAGATTGATACCATCAATTTATATGTTTTCTTGGATTCATAAAGCGAAAATTTTAAGTTTTTTTACACAGGTATAGTAGTATGAATATGGTACTAGGATCTCAGGTTGTTAAACAAAGTGATGGGTCTAATGAAAACTGTAAAAGAACTTCTCGATGTGTGAAGACCCATAATGTTAACAATAGCTTCGAAGAAGGTTCTAACTTGGTTGATAAAGAAGGTGAAATAGGTGTTGTTTCTATTGATCGCAATGCTACGAGTAATGAAGAACGAGAGAAGGAATTTTTTGAAAAAGTTTCCACTTCAGAAATACCAAGAACAACAACATCATTAACAAAATCACAACCATCTGAAAGGCCAACTCCATCTTATTTGAATATTCATCTACGTGAAACACCCTCAAATGTGAGCCTAATAAATATTTTTCCTACTGGATAAAATTGATGTGCTAAAAGTATAGTGATTTTACACTAGTTCATTACTTTGTTTAGGTATTGGTGGACAAACAGCGAATTAGTGAACCGTGCTTGATGAACCAACAAAAGCCACTTGGAGAAATTGTAAGTAGCTCCGAAATTTCTCAGGTAAATGGCAAACAAAAATAAGATCAATTATTTTAAATTAACATTCATGTGCACCTGCCATTAATAACAACTCTGCTAGTAAATATATTTTTTTTCTTATGCAGAGTATTGAGCGAGAAGCTGTAGAGAAAACCACAGAAAAGAACACTAGTATAGCAGTTTCATCAATTCATTCCGAATCCACTATCTCACAATTGGACCAAATATTTACTTCTCAAACTAAATCACACCTACATGTAAGTCTATTTTATGTAATTAACATTTCCAACATATTTGGTCAGCATAAAAATGATGTTGCCATTCTGATTTATCATTTGCCGCAGGAGTGGAATTAAAAAACAAAAAGTACTGAATTTCAAGTTAGAATTTAAATTTAATGAATTTGTTACCATCACTCTAACAAATATACTTGGATAAAAAATGGTTTAAGGAACTCAATGTTTTGCAACTGTTGTGACTTGATGGTAACGTCTTTACTATTATATTTTCTTCTTATTCCTCTAAGAGTGAAATTAGGAGCAGCGAAACTGAGACACACACTGTTAAAGAAAGTGGAGGCCATCCTAAAATTATTCAAGACTTTGGGGCCAATGATATCATGAGTTTATTTGCACCAGTTGTTGTGGGGAAAGAGGGTGAAGACAACATAGTTGGAAAGACCCTTCTTGAGTTGGAAAAGTATATAAAGATGTCTTTGAAGGACATAGTTAGCTCTGAGACTAACAGCATTAATCTTTTGTCTGCTCTTAATTTCCTGTCCAACCTTCCTTTCAAAGATGTAACTCTATCAGATGGACTCAAAGATATTATAGGCACTATGCAACAAGAGTTCCCAAGCATTTTACACTCCTTTAAGCAAGGCTTTGCTACCACTGACAAGTTAGCAGAACTTGAAGCTCGTGGGAATGAGGTGGCCACTACTGTTGGTTCCAAAATTTCCGAGGCAAGGAATTTCTATGATGAAGCTCAACTGAAGGAAGTAGTTTTGAAGGAACAAATCATTAGGTTGAAGGAAGAAATAAAAGTTTGTGAGGATGCCTTATCATCTCTGGAAGAGGAAAAAAATAAAAGGATTGCAGAAACTATTGGGTATAAAATGGAGCTTGAAAATGTGAGAAAAGACAAGTCTCAAATGGTGGAAGATGAAAGAAAAGTTCAACAAAAGTTATTTGAGGTGACTTATAAATGGTCAGTTTTGTGTAGTCAATATGAGTACAATCGCATGGCTGCTAGAAATCTCTCATGAGGGTTTTCATTGTTCACTGTTATTAAAGACCAAACTGTTCATCACTCAAAAGAAAGACTTGCAACTACACAATATTGTTCTGTCTTTTGCTTGTTCTATTTTGTTGTATGTTTGCTATCTTATTTATTGTTGTGTAAGAGGTTGGTCTTGGTGAGACAAAACTACAAAAACCATTTCTTTTATGTTCCTTCCTTCAATGAGTGCCATTCTCATTTTGTAATACCTTATATTTATTTTATGTATGTCTTAATGAGTTCACCATGTTTCTCTGTGGATATGATTCCAACAGGCATAATAATATTATGTTTGAGAAAAAAGAAAAAGGAGTTGCATTGAGTGTTACATTAGCCCATTTGGCATTCCTCTTTCTTCTAATGCACCAATCACTTATATTCAACATTTCACTGTCTCAGCCATATGCAACCAAAATTATCTTTATGCTCTACAATAATAAACCCAGCAAAGATTAAATAAAAAATTATGAAAAAAATCTGAAAAACAAGATTGATAACAAGTGTAACTTATTAAAAATTTCCCACTTATTTTAAATAGTCAAGAGTAAGAAAATTTTCTGTTTATTTTTTGGCATAATATTATTTTCACAGAACTTGGACAATGTACCTCAATAAAATTAATAAAGATTTCAATTATTTACCATCAACCATAAATTCACGAGACATGTAATAAAAGATAATGTACATGGTATCTACTTTGGTAGAAAAGTTAAAAGATTATCATAATAAAATTGTTAAGGAAACTTGGTGTAGTATACATGAAAAACAAAATATAGGACTTAATCAAATATTTACAACAAATTAAAGTCTTGAACATTTCCTGTTTTACATCAAACTTCTAAATAATATTTTTTTCTTATAATGAATGTTTACTTTTTTTTTTCTTCTTTCAAGAAGATTTTGTAAAAGTTTTTCAAACATCAAAGATTTTTTTAAAGAAAGTGTTGAAAAAACTGCGTTCCAAATAATAGTTATCCATAAATAATATGTATGGATATTTTAGTTATTCAGTCTAAGGATAAGGGTATCATATTATCCACAAATACCCCTTACCCGTTAATTATGGTATCTGCTAGAGAAATATTAAACGCTGAAAAATTATTTAGAATTTAATTTTATATATTTAAATATTTCTATTTAGACTTGTGAAATTAAAATTATTTTTAGAAATATTAATTTTTTAAAACTTATGTGCAATTTTTTATTTTTTTGAAAGAGCAAATTTATTTACTGTTCCTACTAGGGAGATGAGACCTAGAGAACTATTGAAGTTTTCTTCTCCTTCCTTCGGTCGGTCAGGTTGTTGGATGATGAACTGATGTTCTTCTCGTCCTCCTGCTTCTCCTTCGGCACTTGGTCTCTGGTGAACACCGGATGGGGTACCTGCAAAGGCACTCCGACGCTCAAGCCAGTAAAACGGGTGGTCAGTATTCTAGTGAACAATAATAAATGACGTACTTTTCTCCTTGGGATGTGTGCTATTTATATTATTTTAATGGGCTTACCTTATTGGACCCGATTAGCGGAGTGGATCTCGCTTAGAGTTGTATTACCTAATCTTTAATGACGGATTAGCTTCACTGACCTTGGTTTGAGCGTTAACGGTAGTATGGGTCGGCCGGCCAGGCCGACTGTGATGATTCCACGTCTCGGCCAAGCTTACCTGATTTTGGCCAAGTCTCTAAGGTCTCGGTCGCCTCGGTCCAGACTCGCAGGACTCGGCCAAGACTCTCAGGACTCGGCCAAGTTCCCCTGATCTTGGTCAGGTAGACCAGATCTCGGGCAGCCAAGTGGGTCTCGGTCAGGGAGTCTAAGTGTCGGTCTCACCCATTCCGGTACATTTACATTTATATTTTTTTAGTGTGAAATTTTAGTTGAATTGTATTATCTGAGTCTATATTTTAAAGAATTATTTTTAAATAATTTTACTTAAACTACATGTATAAAACAAATCCACTTGTATTCTTTTCACAAAAACTTGAATTCCAGTAAGACCGATTGTGACTCTGATAGCCAAAAGGTGTGGTTGGGTTCACATCTCTGCTTTCATTCTTATCTCTTGCTTTGTTTTCAAATTCTAATAGATTCGTTTTCAATTGAAGCTGCAGATCACGTGTTTGTGTTTATGTCTGTGCAGTAACTTAACGTTTGAGTGTCTCTTGTACTGAAGTCATGGATCAACACTTCTTTCTCTCATCTCTCTCTGCATATTAGTTAAAGCAGGTAACGTAAAAACCTTTCCTCTTTTTCCATTTCCAAATTAGTCTCTTATGGATCAAAACACAATATACTCTGTTTTTTTATGTGAGATCTGAGAAAATAATTTGGATTAGAAATACTATGAGATCTGTGAAAACTGAGAATATAAACAACTAGAGAGGTTGATTTGGAGAAACAAAATAGACAGAGAAAATTTATAATTTGTATTATAAATAAGATTTAAGAATTTGATTTTAATTTTGCTCTTGATAAGAAGGAATGTTGTAGCCTAAAAAGTTGACTTGAGAAAAAAAATAGAGGGGGAATAAATTAATGAAATAAAAAAAGATGAGACTTAGAATAAATATAAAACAGCGTTAATTGAGAAAATAAAAAGAGAAGAAATTATTTTTTTGAGATTATTTAATTTAAATAAAAATAAGTAAATTTTTTATTGTTATTATTCTTTATTATATTATTAATATTATTTTTTTGTCATTATTTATTTATTATCACTTTTTTTATTATTAGGGTTGATTAATTTACTATTATTAATAATTTGTATCAGAACACATTTTTTATAACTATTTTTTTGTCATTTTTTAATTAGATAATTTTATCTTTTAATAAATTAAATAAAATTTTATTTAGTAAATAATAAGTACATAGTTTCTCTACTAAAAATAATTATATGATACTTTTGCTTAAAA
>Ga0123342_1010976_pt1 | contig 10138 bp, 10 predicted proteins | sample Turbeawhitnodule_FD_89960 | JGI IMG/M metagenome (GOLD analysis project Ga0123342, IMG submission 89960) | Root nodule microbial communities of legume samples collected from Mexico - Turtle bean Mexico white nodule | ecosystem: Host-associated > Plants > Roots > Nodule | place: Mexico: Nepantla...
AGCACGTCAAATCCGCTCGTTGTGGGCACAACAAAAAACGGCTGCACGGATGCAGCCGTTTTCATGAATTCCGACGTTTCAGTTGTTGCCGAAGGCCGTTTGCAGCAGGCTCAGTTGGGCCTGAACGCTGTTCTGGTTATCGGGAACGATCGGTGCCTCGGCCGGGCGATAGATTTCGCGATCGAGCAGGGCGACGCGGTTCTGCAGGCGCAACGAGCGTTCGATCAGGTCGCGGAAGGATTCCGGCAGATCGCCCCAGCCCGGTGCGTTGCGATCGACGTTAAAGCCGTCGAGGCGAACCTTGTTCTTCTCCGCCAGAACCTGATCGCGCGACATCTCGCCATTGTTGACGGCTCGCTGCAGCAGCAGCCAGGAGGCCATCTGCATGAGGCGGGTGGTCAGGCGCATCGATTCTGCAGCATAGAGAACGGACGCCATGCGTGGCAGAACCTTCGAGGCTGCGCGGCCCTGGCCATCGAGATAGGCGGCGGTTTCTTCAACCAGCGACATGCCTTCCGAATACAGTGCCTTGAACTGCGAGGATGCGGCAGCGCGACCTGCAAAACTGATTGTGTTCAATCCAAGCTCTGACATTTAAACAGTCCCTGTTGCACGCATCTACTTATGGTCAGGTAACATCAGCCGAAGGGAAAAGGGTTCTCCGGCCGTTCTTTATGCTTTTAAGATGGTAGCTTTAGCGGAATTGCGCAAGGCGTTTCTTAAGAAAGGGTTAACTTCCACAGTTTCATGGAAATGGTCCCCAGCGCAATAAAAAAGAAGAGCCGCAAAAGCGGCTCTCAAGGTAAAACAGGGAGAAAAATCAGACCAATTCACCGCATGGAAAACTGTCTGAGATCCAGAGAAGATCTGGATGAGTACAGTAATACCTTATAAAGCTTAATGGCCGCTTAAACCTGTCCCGGATTAACACTTTTCGAGCGCTAGTTTGCTGTAATAGCCCGCTGGCGAATTACGAGCGGAAGAGGCTTTCTGCCGCCGATCTTGTCGACGTCTTGCTGGCGGCCTCTGCTTCGATTCTCACGATCTCGGCTTTGAGCAGCTCGACGCGCGCTCGCAACTCGTCGACCGATAGGGTGGAGAGGTCGCAACCGATCTCGTGCCCAACCTTCTTCTGCGGCCGATCGTCGTCGATAAAGCTCATATGTAATCCTCCCTTGTCTGCCTCAGCTATATTTTAGGGCAGGATCGCCAGTTTCGGGAGTCTTGCTAGCTCCGGGGTTGGCAAGCGACATACTTTCGGGTGTCAGCGTTTGCGATGTGGCCGTCGGAATGGTCGTGTAGGCGTCGCGGTCGCCGACCGGAACGGCGGCACGCATGCGGCTGCGAATGATGGCATAGGCGGTGATCAGCACATGGGCGACCGCCGTCACCAGGAAGAGGGCGTGCGGGTTGATCATCGACATGACCGGGCCGCCGATGGTCGGGCCGATGATGGTGCCGATGCCGTAGAGGAGCAGCAGTCCGCCTGATACCTTCACGAAGTCCTCGGCGGAAGCATAGTCGTTGGCGTGTGCAACGGCGATTGGATAAAGCGTGTTGGCGACGGCGCCGTAGAGCACCACCAGACCGATGATGAAGTAGGGCGAGGAGGGCTGCAGGATCGCCAGCAGCAGGCCGGCGAGAGCAGCAATGGCAGACATTGCCGCAAGTACGTGGCGGCGGTCGATGCGATCGGAGAGGCGACCTGCCGGCAACTGCATCAGGGCACCGGCGAAAATGGTGGCGCTCATCATGATGGCGATGCTGGTATCGGAAAGGCCGGAGCCTGCGCCGAAGACCGCGCACAGCGTACCATAGGCACCGTTGGCGATGCCGACGAGGAGAATGCCAAGGCAGGAGACGGGGGAGTTGCGGTAGAGGGCCGGCAAATCGAGCTTCACGGCCTTCAGCGGCTGCGGCGAAGCGGCGGTGGAGAGCGTCGTCGGAAGCATCGCGATGCAGTAGAAGATGCCGCAGATCATGAACAGGACAGGCGTGCGCACATCCTCCAGCGGGATCATCATCTGGCCCGCCACGACGCCGAAGAGCGTGATGGCGATATAGAGCGAGAAGATCGCGCCGCGGCTCTCGTTGGTGGCGCGCTCGTTCAGCCAGCTCTCGATGATCATCGACGTGCCGGCGGTCGCAAAGCCGGTGACGGCGCGCAACAGCACCCACCAGACCGGGTGGATGATGATGCCGCTGACGAGCGCGATAATTGCGATAATGGCAATGAAACCCGAAAAGGCGCGGACGTGGCCGACACGGCGCACCAGCTTCGGCGCGATGAGGCAACCGATGACGAAGCCGGCGGCCCAGGACGTGCCGAGCAGGCCGAGAGTCGTCGTCGCATAGCCTTCCAGGTTGCCGCGCACAGGAAGCAGGATGCCCTGCAACCCGTTGCCCATGAAGAGAAAGAGCGTCCCGAAGAGAAGCGAGGCGACGGACAGCAGATTTCTTTTCATATAACCAGACTCTATGCGTTGAATGTCAAAGGTCATATGGCGACACGCAGTGTCGCCCAGCCTCGAGAAGATTGATTGTGCCCCCAAATGCCTTTACGGCATGAATAAATGCAGTCGTGACGCGAAAAAATGTCCGTCCTGTGACATTCAGAAAAGATGGAAAAATAAAGACATGACGAAGCTGATCGCGCTGCTGCTCATCCTGGCGATGGCGATTCAGCTGATCAAGCCGCTGGGTGTTCCCGGGCTGCGACGACGCATGGATTTCTGGAAGATCGCGTTGATTGCCTTCGCCATCTGGGCGGTGGCGCTGATCGGGCGCGATCTTTTCGTCTAATACGAGACTTCGCCGCGCATGGCGGGCGTGCAACTGCCCGAGATCGTCACGTCTGTAACAATGCCGTTCTTCTTGATGACATCGATACCGATGCTGCTGCGGCGTCCCATCTCGACGCCTTGCTCTATGGTCAGCGAAACGTTCATGTTCGCATCCGGCTCGAGCGAAACGAGATAGGCGCCAAGTGCCGCCGAGGCGCTGCCGGTCGCCGGATCCTCCGGCACGTTATCGAGCGGCGCAAACATTCGTGCGCGGATCGTCCATGGTTCTTCTTGAGAGCGAACGTAGACGAACAGCGAGAAGTCGTGGTTGCCTTCGACCGTCGGACTGGCTGCATCCTGAAAATATGCAAGGTTTGGGCGGGCGCGGCCGAGGGCGGCAAGATCTGCAAGTTCGGCAACGACGAAGCTTAGACCTACCGATGCGACAACCGGTCGATGCTTTGCTAAGCGGATTTCCTGTGGCTCGATCGCGATGCAGCGGGCAACTGTCTGCTCAGGTATCGCGTTGCCGATGGCGAGCCGCTTCGGTGCGCGAATGGATGCCGACAGCACCTCATTGCCGCTGCGTTTCAAATCGACTTCGACGAGGCCTGCCTTCTCTTCGAAGCGCAGGCTATCGCCGACCGGTCGCCCGAAGACCTGACCCTGCTGGCCGAGCACATAGGCTGTTCCGACGTTCGGATGGCCCGCAAAGGGAACCTCCATGGTGGGCGTGAAGATGCGGACGCGGGCGGTGTTTGCCGGATCTTCCGGCGGCAGCACGAAGGTCACCTCCGAATAGCCGAACTCGGTGGCGATGTTCTGCATGTCAGTATCGGTCAGCCCGCGTGCATCCGTCATCACAGCTAGCGGGTTGCCCTCGAAGCGGGTGGAGGTGAAGACATCGACGGTCGTGAAGGCAACGGTTTTCATTGTGGCTCCAAACTGGCTGATGCCACGATCTCTACCGACGATCCGCCGGCTGAAGAAGCGAAAAACTTGTCGCGGTTACAATGGAAAAACCGGCCGCCTTGGCGACCGGTCTCTTCTGTTTCATCAGTCGAGAACAGGCTTACGCGGCCTGCTCAAGGTCCTTCTTCCAGCTGCCCTTGGCGGCGAGGCTGTTCATCTCGGCGCGATGGGCAAAGGCGCGCTGGCCGGCGGCGACGTTTTCCGGCTTGCCGCCCCAGGCCTTCAGAGCCGTATCCTGCAGTGCGCGGCCGTAGGAGAAGGTGACAGCCCACGGCAGGTCGTAGCCGGAGTTGATTGCGGAAAGATGCGCCGTCGCTTCTTCGCTGGACTGGCCGCCGGAGAGGAAGGCAATGCCAGGGACGGCGGACGGAACGGTGCGCTTCAGCACCTCGACCGTGCGCTCGGCGACCTCGGCTACCGATGCCTTGCGAGCGTTCTTGCCATCAATGACCATGTTCGGCTTCAGGATCATGCCTTCGAGGCTGACGCGGGCGTCGGCCAGCTCTTCGAAGACAGTGCGCAGTGTCCACTCGGTGACTTCGGCGCAGCGATCAATGTTATGGTCACCCGGCTTGCCGTCCATCAGGCATTCCGGCTCGACGATCGGCACGATGTTGGCCTGCTGGCACAGTGCTGCGTAGCGGGCGAGCGCGTGGGCATTGGCCTTCATAGAGCCCCAGGTCGGAAGCGTGGAGGAGATTGCGATCACGCCGCGCCACTTGGCGAAGCGGGCGCCTGCTTCATGGTACTTCGCCAGGCGGTCCGCCAGGCCGTCGAGGCCTTCGGTGATGGTTTCGCCCGGATAAGCCGCCATCGCCTTTGCGCCAATATCGACCTTGATGCCAGGAATGCTGTCAGCCGCGCGGATGATATCGACGAAGGGCGTGCCGTCCGCTGCCTTCTGGTGGAGGGTCTCTTCGTAGAGGATCACGCCGGAAATATACTGACGCATCGCGTCGTCCGTGCGGAACAGCATTTCGCGGTAGTCGCGACGGCTCGTTTCCGTCGATTCAAGTCCGATCGTATCGAACCGCTTACCGATCGTGGCTGTCGATTCATCTGCTGCAAGCAGCCCGCGGCCACCAGCTACCATACGCACGGCAATGTCTTCCAAACGTTCGCTCATATCGTTCTCTCCACAGCAAAAAAATCGTCAACCGGTAGATATAGGTCGCGGATAACAGAAGTTTATGGGTGGGAAAACGGCGGCAAAATTGTTTGAAACGTTTGAATTTTTTTTAATCGTTTGAAAGTTTGGGCTTTTGTATTCGTTGTGAGCAAAAGACCGCGACACTTTCGCGCCGCGGTCTATCTACATGTAAAATTTGTTAAATCTGCTTGTGCTGATTACTTGGCTTTGGCCAGGACAGCAACGCCGGGAAGTACTTTGCCCTCCATCCATTCGAGGAAGGCGCCGCCTGCAGTCGACACATAGCTGAAATCGTCGGCAACGCCGGCATGGTTCAGGGCCGAGACCGTGTCGCCGCCGCCGGCAACCGAGGTAAGCTTGCCGGCCCTGGTGCGCTCGGCAGCATATTTCGCTGCTGCAACTGTTGCCTTGTCGAACGGTTTGATTTCGAAAGCGCCGAGCGGGCCGTTCCAGACAAGCGTATTAGCGCGCTCGATCCAGGCCTTGATCGCCTCGATCGATTTTGGGCCGACGTCAAGCACCATCGCATCACTGGGGATTGCATCGATCGCGACCGTTTCATTGGCGGCGTTTGCTTTGAATTCGCGGGCAACGACGCCGTCTTCGGGAAGAATGATGGCGCAGCCGGCCGTGGCCGCTTCGATCATGATCTGCTTTGCGGTCTCTGCCAGATCATGCTCGCAGAGCGACTTGCCGACATTGGTGCCACGCGCGGCAATGAAGGTGTTCGCCATGCCGCCACCGATTACCAGTGCATCGACCTTCTTCACGAGGTTCATCAAGAGGTCGATCTTGGTCGAGACCTTGGCGCCACCGACGATGGCGACGACGGGGCGAGCGGGATTGCCAAGGCCGCTTTCCAGCGCCTCAAGCTCGGCCTGCATCGTGCGGCCGGCATGGGCAGGAAGATGATGCGCGAGACCTTCCGTCGAGGCATGCGCGCGGTGGGCGGCGGAGAACGCATCGTTGACGTAGATATCCCCATTTGCCGCAAGCGCCTTCACGAAGTCCGGGTCGTTCTTTTCCTCGCCCTTGTGGAAGCGGGTGTTCTCGAGAAGCAGGATGTCGCCGTTCTTCATCGATGCGACCGCGGCCGCCGCTGCATCGCCGATGACGTCGCTTGCGGTGGACACGGGGCGATCAAGCACCTCTTCGACCGACGGGGCGATCAGCGACAGCGAGAGGTCCGGCGACGGGCCGTCCTTGGGGCGACCGAAATGCGCGAGCAGGATGACCTTGGCGCCCTTCCGCGAGAGTTCCAAGATCGTCGGGGCAACGCGTTCGATGCGCGTGGTGTCGGTCACTTTGCCGTCTTTGACCGGAACATTGAGGTCAACGCGAACGAGGATACGCTTGCCGGCAATGTCGTTGAGGTCGTCGAGGGTCTTGAAGGAAGGCATGGAAAAGTCCGTTCGTTATTGCCCAAAGATGCGGGGACCATAGCAAGGATGACCGCAGACGCAAGGCGGTCATTGCGGGTTTTCATCGGCCCTGGCTGATGTCGCAGCGGCGGCTGCGTCCCGGTTCCTGCGACCCTTGAGACGGTCGCGGATACGGTCGATGATGTCGTGGAGATTGAGGAAGATCGGCAAGGCGGTGGCAGGCTCCAGAGCCTCGAGCGACATGCCGACCGAGGTAATGTGATCCTGGTCGTCGAGGTCGCGGACGATGAGGATGATGGAGCCGAGGCGCACCCGGTCGGCATAGTCGGCTTTGCCGCCCAGACGGTGTTTCATCAGCTCGGCGATCGTCAGGCCCTTCTCGGATTCGTTCAGCAGGCCTGGGCCATAGGCGGCGTCGAGATCGGCGGCCGGCCGGGCCGGAGACAGCGCGAAGGCGCCGAAGAAATCGGCATCGTCCTCCTCGACCGGCGCCCGGCTGGCAAAGAGCTTGTCGAGAAGCCGCGAATAGGAAGGAACGACGAAGAGATAGACGAGATCATTCTCGCGCAACCGGCCGGCATATTGGTAGCGCATTGACTTGCCGTCGCGGATGACGAGCGACGGCGTTGCCCAGCGCGGGATGCGCTCGCCGCGCAGCACCGGGCTGTCCTTGACGACGCGGTAGGATAGAAGCTCGTGGTTTGCTGCGCCAGGCAGATCGACTTCCACCTTGTCGACGGCCCCCATGCGCGGCGGGATGATGAGCCCAAGCTTCTTGGCGACCGGCTTGATCGTCCAGCCCTGCACCAGAAGTGAGACGAGCACGATGATGAAGGCGGTATTGAAATAGACCGGACCATTCCCCAGGCCGCCGAGAATAGGCATGATGGCGAGCAGGATCGAAACAGCACCGCGCAGACCGACCCACGCGACAAAGCCGATCTCCTGCTGCGTGTAGTCGAAAGGCAGCAGCGAGAGCCAGATGGCGAGCGGGCGCGCGATGAAGATCAGGAATAGGGCGAGCAGCACGGCGGGGATGGCGATCGCCGGAAACTGCGACGGGGTCGCCAGCAGGCCGAGGACGAGGAACATGATGATCTGGGCAAGCCAGGTCATGCCATCCTGGAAGCGCTTGATGGAGGCATAGCCCTGCAGCTTGCGATTGCCCGCGTAGATGCCGGCGACATAGACAGCGAGGAAGCCGCTACCGCCGACCGCGCCGGTAGCCGAGAAGACCAGCAGCGCCAGGGCCAGCACGAAGATCGGGGTCAGGCCACGATCGGTTTCCAGCTGGCTGACGATTAGCGAGATCATCATGCCGCCGAGCAGGCCGAGAATCACGCCGAGGCCCATTTGCTGCACGAACATGGCGAGCATGCCGATGTTGATGCCGTGGTAGCGTTCGCCGCTGGCCAGAATCTCGACGAGGGCGATGGTCAGGAAGATCGCCATCGGGTCGTTGGTTCCGGATTCCACTTCCAGCGTCGAGCGGACCTTGTCGCGAATGTTGATGCCGCCGATGCGCAGCAGGAAGAAGACGGCGGCTGCGTCGGTCGAGGCGACGATGGAGCCAAGCAGCAGGCCTTCTAGCCAAGTGAAATTCAGCAGCCACATGGCTGCGACGCCAATGAGTGCCGCCGTCATCAGGACGCCGACCGAGGCGAGCGTCAGAGAGGGTACCGCGGCAAGCTTGAAGGCCTGCACCGGCGTTCCGAAGCCGGAGTCGAACAAGATGACAGCAAGCGCGATGGAGCCGAGGATATAGGCGAGATAATTGTTGGTGAACTCGATGCCGAGACCATCCGTTCCCGCAAGCAGGCCGATCGCCAGAAAGAGCAGGAGCAGGGGAGCGCCGAAGCGGAAGGCGAGCAGGCTGGAGAATGCGGCCAGAAGCACGAGCGTCGTCGATACCAGTACGACGATGTAGAACGCTTCCATGCCTGTCCCCTTACCCACAATTCAATGCAGACCGCCCCCGGTCCCGCAGTCCATTCCTGATCGCCCTTTCGTAGTCACTCAAGCCCGCTATGAGTAAACGGCAAAACAAACAGGATGGGTAGACCTTGCGGTCAAACCCGTGCTGTTTTGCGGCTTCATGCTGCTGTTTTGGCGTGCCGGACGGCAAAGCCGGATGAGCGCTCACGAAGGAGCTATGAATCGAGTGTATGAGCAAATCGGGCGATAGCAGGGCAGAAGCCGCGCTCTAGCGCTTTTCCTCGCAATCAGTGATGGCCACAACAGCCGCGCCGGGCTTCAGCAGGCGCGCTTCTAGAGCGCTCGCTTATCTGATCGCTACGGCTCAGGCGTCGTCGCCCTCATCGTCCCGGTCTTCGGCGATGTCGGAAATCGGTACCAGAAAGACGACAAATTCATCGTCGATGGTGCGCTCCGGATCGTCGTCGAACTCGTAGGCGTGTTCGACTTCGCTTGCCTCTTCGGCTGTCGCCTTGCGCAGCGTCAGCGTGGTGGCCCCATCCCAATCCGGCTTGCCCTGCGACTGCAGGACCGTCAGGTCCTCGCGAAAATCCTCGGCCTCGAAGAAATTCTTGGCATCATCGGCATTCTCGGAGCGAAAACTCGCGATCGCTTGTCCGCCGATCTCGATCGTAAAGTAGTCCATCAAATTCTCTTTCGCTTCTGTGCAGTCTGCCTTCGATCGACAGTACGGTGATCGGCCGGGCCGCGCCAGTCCTATCGTTCTCGGGGAGCGGATTATCGAGGCCCCATGACGCGTGTGGACGCCATCAGCGGCTGCCCTTCGGCGATCTGCTTCGAACTGCGCCCGCCAACGACGCTCAAGCTCAACACGCTCGCGACCATAAGGAAAACGATGATCGTCATGAGAATTTTCATGGGTAAATGCGCCAGCCATTCATCCGGCATTTTCTTGTGGCTATGACGCTAGTCAGTTTGGCGCCAAAAGAAAAGCGGCCCGGTTGCCCCGAGCCGCTTTCGACGATCTATCTCGCGATGCTCTTAGACGAGCTTTGCGAAAGCAACGGCGGTGTCGGACATGCGGCTGGAGAAGCCCCACTCGTTGTCGTACCAGGACAGGACACGCACGAAGTTGCCTTCCATGACCTTCGTCTGATCAGTTGCGAAGATCGAGGAGTGGCTGTCGTGGTTGAAGTCGCGGGAAACGAGCGGCTCGTCGGTGTAGCCGAGGATGCCCTTGAGCTTGCCGTTTGCAGCAGCCTTGATCGCTTCGTTGATTTCGCCGACGGTGGTTGCCTTCTTGGCGACGAACTTGAAGTCGACGACCGAGACGTTCGGGGTCGGAACGCGGATCGAGGTGCCGTCGAGCTTGCCCTTCAGATGCGGCAGGACGAGGCCAACGGCCTTCGCAGCGCCCGTCGACGTCGGGATCATCGACAGAGCCGCAGCGCGGGCGCGATAAAGATCCTTGTGCATCGTGTCGAGCGTCGGCTGGTCGCCGGTGTAGGAGTGGATGGTGGTCATGAAGCCGTGGTCGATGCCGACGGCGTCATCGAGAACCTTCACGACCGGCACGAGGCAATTCGTCGTGCACGACGCGTTGGAGATGACCAGGTGGTCCTTGGTCAGCTGGTCGTGGTTGACGCCGAAAACGACGGTCAGGTCGGCACCGTCGGCAGGAGCCGAGACGATGACGCGCTTGGCGCCGGCCGCCAGGTGGAGGGCCGCCTTGTCGCGAGCGGTAAAGATGCCAGTGCACTCCATCGCGATGTCGACGCCGAGTTCCTTGTGCGGCAGCGTTGCCGGGTCCTTGATCGCCGTCACCTTGATCGGCTTGCCACCGCCTACGGTGATCGTGTCGCCCTCAACCTTTACCTCGGCCGGGAACTTGCCGTGGATGGAGTCGTAGCGCAGCA
>Ga0123342_1010977_pt1 | contig 10133 bp, 5 predicted proteins | sample Turbeawhitnodule_FD_89960 | JGI IMG/M metagenome (GOLD analysis project Ga0123342, IMG submission 89960) | Root nodule microbial communities of legume samples collected from Mexico - Turtle bean Mexico white nodule | ecosystem: Host-associated > Plants > Roots > Nodule | place: Mexico: Nepantla...
ATTTTAATAACTACAAATAAAATGAATTTAATATAATGACAGGGATTGTAATTCTATTTTATGAATATAAAATATTAAGTAAAATTATGTCTACAAATAATTATACCAACAATTAAAACACTGCATCTCATGAATATAAACTAATGTACATAATTTTATACAGAATGAATGCAACTTTTAGAAATATACTAAATTGTATGAGACTTATTTTTATTTAATAAACAATTTTGATAATACATACATTTATTCTTAAACTTAAACACTTAACGATGAATATATATATATATTATTTTATTTTATGAGATTTCTTTAGGAAGTAATTGAAGTAAATAAGAGAAGACAAAAGGTTATAGAAACTGATTGAAGGTAATTGCACAAGATTGCAAAACTGCTGAACTATCTCATTCATTTTGATTTACTTCAATAATATATATAATAAAATTACAATTAGTGTAAGCTATAAAATAGGAATACTAACAGGCCTGTAAACTGACTATTAATTCGGTCTTAACTTGATCAAAGACCGAATTCTTTGCAAGATTAATTGCAGAGACATTGTCAACATAAATCTTAATTAGAACATCTAGATTAAAACCAAGTCATGATATTGTTTTTCTCAATCGCCATCAATTCTTCATTCATAGCCTCTTGCCATTTGGGGTGTTGAATGACATTTGCAAGTCTCACAGGTTCTGAATCTGCAAAAAAAAAAAAGCAAAGTGAACCAAATCTCCTTTGTCATCAACTTCATCATCAAGATTTACTTCGCCTACAAGTTGTCGTTGTTGCCTTCTTGGTCGCTCCATCATAGTTGCAATTGGAGCTGCAACTTCATATTGAATTACAGCTTCAGGTTGAACTACAGCTTCAACTTGAACTGTAGGTGCTTCAAGAGTGACTCCATCTTTCACATCATCGTTCAAAACGTAAATATATCGTTTTTTCGAATCCATTTCAGTTGCTGCATTCCATTGCCATTCCTCATCTTCAACAAATGTAACATCACGACTGATAATCACCTCCTTCTTTGTCATTGGATTGTACAGTTTGTATCCTCCATGCTTATATCCAATGAAAATGGTCTTCACTGCCTTATCATCCAACTTCGATCTTGCTGCCTTAGGGACATGAGCATAAGTAATTGACCTAAATACCTTCAAGTGCTGCACATTGGGTTTGAATCCGCTCCATGCCTCAATTAGAGTTGTGTTAGGAACACTCCAAGTGGGTGATCTGTTTATCAAATATACCGCACATGTTACGACTTCAACCCAAAAATAATTTGGCATACCTTTCGCTTTAAGCATGCTCCTCGCCATGTCCATGATTGTTCTATTCTTTCACTTAGCAACTTCGTTGTGTTGAGGTGTGTAGGGACAAATTATGTTATGCTGCAAACCAAGTTCTTCACAATGCCTCTTGAACTCACTAGACTTGTACTCACCCCCTCCATCACTATGCATCATCTTAATTTGTCTGTCACTCTGTCTTTCAACAAATGGTTTAAATATTTTAAAGCATTGGAATACCTCATCCTTGTTTTTCAATAGAAAAATTCAGGTTTTCCTAGAAAAATCATCAATAAAGGTTAAAAAATACTTATTACCTCCAATTGATGATATGTTCATCAGGCCACAAACATATGTATGAACAAGCTCCAAAGGAAATTTTGCACGCCAAGGCTCCTTAACAAATGGTATCCTGCGATTCTTTCCAAAAATGCAAGTCTCACACAATTGATCAGGGTGATGAATATGGGGTAAACCATTCACTAAATTTCTTTTGGAAAAAAATTCCAAACTCTGAAAATTTAAGTGCCCAAAGCTTAAATGCCATAACCACGATTCATTATTTACTATTGCATTCAAACATTTGAAATCACCCATATGAATATATACTGGAAACTTGCGGTTTTTTGATAAAAATGTTTTAAGAATGAAATTACCCTTTTTATCAAAAAGTGAGAATTTATTTTCAATGTGCATCACGTAACCCTTTTCTGCTAGCTGTCCCATATTCAACAAATTACTTTTCATATCAGGTACATAGAAAACATCATAGATGTACTTGTGATCACCATTCTTCAATGTAATAAGAATTCGCCCTTTTCCAGTCACCGGAACTAATCTGCCATCACCGAATTTCACTTTTGTGCGAAATGAGTTATCCAAATCTGCAAACAGCTCCTTCTGACCACACATATGATTCGTGCAACCTGTATCCCAAATACCAAGTCTGATTGTTTGGTGTTTCATTTGATGTGGTTGTCATTAGTACTGCATGATCCTCTTCATCTTGTACATGATTACTGTCTTCTTGAGCACAGTTGACAGCATGATTATCACTTTTTGATCTGCACTCATTTGCATAATGGCCATGTTTATGGCAATTATAACACTCAACATTTGATTTATTATAAATGCCTCCTCGTCCTCCGCGCCAAGAGTTATTTGAACTTGAATTGCGATTGGAACCAGTGTTGTTTTGCTTAGCACCTCCATGATTCTGGCCACCACGACCTTTGCTGGAATAGCTACCACCATGTCCCCGTCCTCTGCCTCGTGAACTACCGTGTTTATGATAGGATCTACTAATTTAGGCTTGTGCTTGTAAAGCCTGTTCAATTGGTTTTTCAATATTATTGTCATTCATCTGTTGCTCATGTGCTCGTAGGGAACCATACAATAACCTTACTGTCATTTTTGAAATGTCATTGGTCTCTTCAATTGCGGCAACAACATGTTCAAATCTGGGAGTTAAAGATGTCAAAATCTTTTCCACCTTTGCCTGCTCCGAATGTGTTTCACCATTGGTCTTCATCTGATTTGTCAAGGCAAAAACTTTATTTATATATACATCAGTAGTCTCTGTGGTTTCCATCTGCAACCATTCATATTGGCGTCTTAGGGTTTGAAGATGCACCCTCTTGATCTTGTCATCACCTTTATAATTGGTTGACAAAATGGTCCAAGCCTCATTTGCAGTTGTTGCTTCTTCTATCTGTTCAAACGTCTCGTCAGATACAAAGTCTTATTGTCCTTCTTCTTCTGGTCACGATGCGCTACTCCTTGCGCCTCAGTTGCATTATCACTCAATGCAGACACTCCACTCTCAAACGACATAAATAAGAGAAGACAAAAGCTTGTAGAAACTGATTGAACGTAATTGCACAAGATTGCAAAACTGAAGCTGCTATCAAATAGGAATACTAACATGTATGTAAACTGACCATTAATGCAATAATAACGGTAATAAAATAATTTAAGGATGATAAAATCAGAATTAATAATAACAAACTCAGAATTAATAACTTACAATTTCTTATATTAAAAAATGTATAGTATTTACTTGCATTTGAATATACAATTATATGGGTAAGATGATTTTCAAAGTTATGATATAATGCCTTAATGTAGTTTTTGTAAGTTTTATATCATATTATTTTTAAAATAGGAGAAAAATTGCTATTAAGTAAACAATAATTCTGTATTATTATAATTCATAATCTTGTATAAGATTTTAACTTTTATTTTATCGTATTAGCAGGGCCAATAAAATAATATTTTTATAAAACACAAATCTTAAACTTATAATTTAAACATGATCGGTGTAATAAAAATGAATCAATATTCTTAGTTTAAATATTTTATTTTTTTTTTAAATTTTTTATTAAATTAAAATTGATAAGATTTTCTTTGTTTTAGAGGTAAAAACTTCATCACGATTTTATTTTAAAAGACATTTTAAAAAACTAAAAAAAAAATATATTTAAAGAAGTTATAATAAATAGCAGTTAAAGATAATTGTAGAGACTCTTGAGAATCAGGAACACATCCAACCAAATTGAAATAAGATCCTAGAAGATCAAAGAACCTTTCTAGAAATAAGTTAGCATTGATCTTTAATAGATTCGATCATCATAACAGAGGATCCATGATCAAATACTATAAATAAACCATTTACAAAGGAGTAATGTATGTTTTTATCAAATACATCATATACTCTTAATAAGCAATTCCCAATGTTTTTACCCGTACTGTTTTTTTTCTATTATTGTTTTACTTTTCAGAAATCTATTGAATTTTTTTTCTGCATTTCCATAATTTCTAATTACACTCCCATAGTTTACAATGACCATTCTAGTCTTTACAAATGTAACTTCCAGATTATATTTTCTGGAAATCTTTCAAAACAAGGTTTCTGAAATTTCTATATGTTTTCTGAAACATGATTTCCATACGAATTTCTAGAACAGGAGAACAAAATTTTCAAAATGTATTCTGAAATAAATTTTTTAGAATAAACTTTTTGAAACATATGAAATACTTTCTATTATGAACTTTTTGGAATAAACTCTCTAAAACTTATGAAATAATAATGAGATTTCCAGAGCAGAATTTTTAAAATATATATGATTCCTTTGGGAACTAAAATTCCATAACAAGTTTCCAACTAAACCTTTTTTTTTTTTCTTCTTTTTTTTTTCTCCTAAAGAGTACAACGACGACGGTGGCAATAGCGGTGACATAGTGTAACGAGGAAAAATATTTTAGTCTTTTTACTTATAATATGGGATGCAGTTAGTAGTCATGGGGTGCAGGAAGCAAAAGTCAATTTATTGCATGTGTCTTTTATATGTTCAATTCGAGAGACGGACTAAAGGAAGGCAACTTCTTCCTGCACCTCTAAATATTTCTTTCTGCACCCCCTCACTTTTGAAAAGACTGTTTTGCCCACTTTAAAAAATGACTCAGATTGTTATGTTTTTTCAGAACATGTTTTATGAATTTCAGATTTATTAATCCGGAAATTAAAATAAAATTGTTTAAAAAAAGATGTTCCATAATGATTTTTTGTCTTCTGGATTTTTTATTCTGAAAATATATTTTGCTTATAGAACCATTATTCCAAAAATACCTAAAACTGTAAAAAGGTAATTTCGGTATTTTTTAAGAATGTAGGGTGCAGGAAGAAAAGTGTAGTGGTGCAGGAAGAAACACCCCTAAAGGAATCATAAGACTTGTTGGGCTTGTTCTAGCCCAATAATAAATTCATCAAAGAATTGCAAATCTGACTTGTTAGAGGCTGATTCTCCCTGCACCCAATCAAATTAAACTGACACCCAGTTATGTATGTGAAAGTATTGAAAATGTCCTTAATAAAAATGAAATTAGGTTAACTTAATTGTGAACCCAATCACACACCCAACAACCTTCGTTCTCGTACGAACAACAGCTGTGAACAACCTTCGTTCTCGCACCACCAACGCAGCAGCCGCCAGTGCCACCTTGGTTTTCGTGCACCATATCACTTTCATCGAACAACTTCAGAAGAAATAACTATTTTACCTTTAACATTTTGGATATTAATGTCTGCAATACAAATAATGTATTTCAAATTTCAAACGTCGAGATCCGAAGACATTTTTTACCTTCCGGATACGAATATTCAGATTTTACATTGAATGCTTTTGGCTACCTACATCCGTAAGCCATTTTCTGAAAAATGAAAAAAGAAACAACATACACCATTGTCACTGCATCCACCACATGAAAACGAAAATACTTACATAAAAACACAATCCCACCGCACCTAATAGTAATGCCTCCTAAGAGTAATGCCTCGGTCTCCACCACCACAACAAATGATCTCTTCTGTAGAATTTTTTTTGAAATAAAAGTGATAAGGACAGTTTGAAATTTTAAAAAAATTGTTGGGTGCAGTTACAATTGATCTGGTGTAGGGAGAATTAGTCGTGAATTAAATATAAATAAATCAATGGGCAAAATTGGATGTAGTAAATTTCAAACAACAATTCAATACAATAAAATTATAATGAATAAAGGAAGATTTAGTGCAGTATATAAACATAACATAACATAAAAAAAACCCTATCCCAAGATCATTAACAACATGATAGTTGAAAAAGACAAAACAATCCATTTAATCATTATTTGTACAGCTGATTTATAAATAAATTCATTTTATTAATTTATTATAAATAATTTAGATTAAGTGTTATATATATATATATATTTAATTCATGAAATATTAGTGATTCTTTTATTATTTTTTAAAATTTAGTGATTCTGCCATCAAAATTATATTGGTATATTAATGAAAATGATAATTTATATACCTTAAAAAGGAAAACTAAAATAAAATTAATTATTTATATTTATTATATATTTAAAAAATTAACCATTAAATAACAAAAAAATTAATAAATATTAATATCATTATTAAATATTAATACATATAATTAGCATAGAAGAATATTCATCATTGAACAAAACACTTTAAATGTAAAACAATAGAAGGTTAGAAAAAACCATTACAAATGGTAGTGATCAGTTTTCACCCCAAGTCTAAACTGTATTAATATATTAGTGAACTTCGTAAGTTATATACCTTAAATTGAAGACTAGAATAAAGAAAATTATTTTATATGTATTAATATATAAAAATAAAATTATATAATAATAAAATAAACATTAAATAGAAATTTAAATTTATTAAATATATAATAATGCCATTATAGTTACTAATACAAATGATCAACATAGGAATCTTCATGAACGTTAGTGGTTCAGTTTTGACCTTTAGATCAAAATATTAAACTAGTATATTAATGAAAATTATAATTTATATACTTTAAATGGGAGGTTAAATAAAATGGAATATTTATATTTAGTTATATACTTATAAAATGAAACATTTATCGATGTATTCACTATGTTTTTTTAGTAGATGCCTACATCCTTAATTATTGACCGTTTTAGATTGATAAAAATTTAAAATATGATTCAATTCTCTATAAATTTTTTTTAGCAAAATTTGAATTTAAATTAGTTAAAAAATAATTGATTATCTCATAAAAAAATCAATTATGTTGAGTAAAATATTTCTTTTTTAACTTTAAATCCATTGAGATATATCGTATATGAAGTATTATCTGTCTTAGAATTTGAAGCTCGTCATGCTTTTATCCTTAAAAGACACTTCAATGAATTAAGGAAAAAAGAAATATATAAAATTAGTCTTAATCTCTCTAAATGTGTGAGACTATATTTAACAAATAATTGATTAATTCTAATAATTGATTATAGTTAATAATATTCGATTATTTCGATCAGTATCTCCAAACCTATTTTAAAAAAAAATCTTCAAATTTAATTTATCTAAGTAATACACTTTCAACATTCTTTGACCAATAACTGTTGTAACTTTCTGTTTGCACAAGATTAATTAAATGTATTGAAGAATCTATCCTATTATCTTAAATTTGCTTGTTTCGTGGGAGACAACGTTAATTCATTGTTTTAACCTTTCATACAATAGTTTTTAAGAAGACATGTTTTAAATATTAAGAGATTTTTTTCAACTAATCCACCCTATTGGTAGTGATTTCCTTCACACTTGGAAACTAAAATAATAATAAAAATACTTATTATTACTGCATAAAAATAACACCACGTTAATAAATTAAACAATAAATTGCAATTAATTTAATTAGAATGTAAAAATGTCATTATTAAATATATATATATATATATATTAATACATATATAATTAACGTAGAAGCACATAACATTTCTACTATTCAATGATAGAAAATTAAAAAACCTTGGTTAATAAATTAATTATTGAGTTATAAACTGTTACTTTTTAATTTCTATATGAATCTGTTTGAATATTGTATATGTAAGTATTATTATATTTGATTAGTCAATATGTTTATGTTATCTATAAATTGGTGGTTATTTTTGTTAGACATGACAAGAGCAGAAGGCTCACCTGAGGAAAATTGCTGGATAGGTTTGAGAGATTGATAGAAAAAATGATGAGAAATAATAAGATGAAAATAGTTGGAGTTATGATAATGATGATGATTTTGGGACAGGGTGATAACAGTGTTTTGTGTGTGGAAGTTGTATCAAACATTCAACCTACGAAACTGACATGCGAACAACACTGTAGCATAAGTTGTATACTAGCTAACCTTGCATATCCAGTATGTTTAGCTATTTGTATAGCCAAATGTCCCGATCCACCCACTGCTTGCATTAGTGCTTGTGGCGTCAACAAATCTATTACCATCAATATCGGTATTCACTCTTACACAACATTAATCACTTTTTATGTTTTTATCATTTTTTTATGATATATATTTGATTTTCTTTAATATTTCATTTTGTGCATCAGATGCTCGTGGGGTTGTCAACAATGTCGTGGATTCTTGCTTGCAAAAGTTTGTGAAAAACAAAATTAGCTTTTGAGGAGATATTAGGAAATAATTTGAGGATATATATTCCATTATATCAAAGAAATAATAATGGTGATGAATAAAATCTTGTGTTTTTTTTTTTTTAAATTTCGTCATTTCATATAATAAATTTTCACTCACACAAATGATTACTTTTGTTAATGTGTATGAATATTAAAATTGCGAGTGTAAAATTAGTCTTTCACCTTATATGTTTAAATCTGAATTAAAAGAAAAACAAAAAATGTATGGTATTATTTTTGGAGAAAATTGGAATTTGTTTATCTCAGACTATTAGGGATCTAACATAAAAAAAAATCGATTTAAATTAAGATTTCTAATTTCTTCTTTCTTGTACGATTTTGATATGATTTCTCTTCCTTTCTTGTTTTCTTTCTTTGATGGTGGTTGAATGAGTGTTTGTGAATGTTTTGGAGATCATTTTGTGGTCTGAATTATGGTTGTGGTTGTTTCATGGTGATGATTGTTTTTTTCCTATTGCATTAGAGTTTTGTAAGTTCAAGTCTCATCGTTAAAACAGATGGTCTCTACATTTTTCGCAGTTGTTTTTGAGATCTCAATTATGATAATGTATGAATATTTTCTTTACCATTTTATTTTTCTTATGAATGTATTCATTTCACTATTCACCCGATGTTGTAAGAATTAGAATGATCATAAATTTTGATATACACAAAAACTGATAGAAAAGACATCAAATTCTTGATAGAAAACTCAAATAGAAACTAATAAAGAAATGAAAGTGCTGGTTAGACCCACAGGATACTAGAGCCCAAAATCTCCAACATTCCTTCATTTACTAGAAGTTTTTTTTTTTTGGTATTTTTGAGTCATTTTTCTAAATTCTAGGAATTTAGTTTACAAAATTATGAAAATCTTTTAGAATTTTTTTTCTAAATTTTTTATTATGTTATGTTTGTTACACTATTAAAAAAAATATTAAATAGAAGTAAATTTTAAAGACAAAAAATAATTAGTTATTATAAAATTAAAGATTAAAAAATTATTAATATTTAAAGTAATTTCTAAATTAAATTAAATTATAAAATTTGTAGTTAAAATCTTTCTAACTACTTAAATATCAAATTAAAAACTATTTATAAATTTAGAAACTACTTTAAAAATATTAATAATTTTTAATATATAAAATAGTCTTTAATTTAGTCAATATAGTAATTAATTATACTTTTAGTATATAAAATAGTCTTTAATTTAGTCAATATAGTAATTAATTATTATTTCTTGTAATGTTATATTTGATTTAGCCAATAATATTTCTTGTAATGTTATATATATATAAATAAATAAATAAGTAAAATAACTTATTTTTTAACCTTAATCTTCCCTTATTAAGCATTTAAATTATTAGGTGCTATTAATTCGTTTTTAGGTAATCACTAACATCTTTAATAGGAATTTTTCTCTTCGTTAATATATATTTAATAATTATTATAACATTAAAGAAAAGTATTATGAAATTTTAATGTAATGATATAAGTTTATTGAAATTGAAATTATTAATGACTCCAATATTTATTTATATTTTAATTATTTTTTTTAATAATATAAAATTGATTTTTTAATAATCTAAATTTAATTCTTTAAAATATTATAGTTTTGTATTATAAATAACAAAACCTACAGTAATATTTAAACGTAACTATATTTAAATTTATTTTAGTTTCTATTCATTATGTCTTTATGTATTTTTAAATTATATAATTATATTGAAATATTTATTTAAAATTTATTTTTAATCAAAATATAAATTTGTTTGGTATTTCTCTATAAGATCAAAATTATAACAGAAATATTTAAATTAATAAATATAATATTTTTATTCACA
>Ga0123342_1010978_pt1 | contig 10133 bp, 5 predicted proteins | sample Turbeawhitnodule_FD_89960 | JGI IMG/M metagenome (GOLD analysis project Ga0123342, IMG submission 89960) | Root nodule microbial communities of legume samples collected from Mexico - Turtle bean Mexico white nodule | ecosystem: Host-associated > Plants > Roots > Nodule | place: Mexico: Nepantla...
AAATAAATATAATAAAATTGGAGACACATCACTCAACAAAAAATAGTTATAAAATGAGTAAATAATATGACAAATGTGTTGTTCTCTTACCTTAATATTTGAAATGCTAATAAAAAAGAAAAAAGATTAGAATAATAAAATTTTCTCTTTCTCTAAATTATCTATGTTTTCTTTCTTCTCCATTACTCCTCTTATTTATTGAAGGAATTGTAATAATTACTTAATTAAGATGTATTTTGTTTTTCTTACTTTTAGGTTAGTTAGAGATACGAATAAAAATAATTATCATAAAAACACTTATCCAAAATCACATGAATTGACCACAACATTTTTTGTTTTTTTGACTTCAAGTTAACTAAATTACAGTTACATGAAGTATTTATGAGATTTGAAAACATTCAATTTCTCTACCGTAATAACAAAACAACGAATTTTCATTTTTAACTCTCTCCCTCTATATATATAATAAAAACTACTTTTAGAAAAAATTTAAAAAATAAAAAATAAATATTTATTTATTGACTAAAATAATTAAATATTATTTTTTAGTTAAAAAAATTACTGATATATAAAGTTGTTTTTATTATTAATAAAATTTATAAACTAATTTTTAAATTGATATTTAATAAGCTATTATAGTTTTAGTCATTAATTATTTTAGTAAAGTTGATAGCTAAAATATTAATAACTAATTAAATATCAATTTTGTTTCCATATATATATGCAAATAAATAAAAAGCAGGATCAAATTATATCTAATTAACTATATAAACTAATGACTCTCTATTTTTATCATTTTTTTAAAAATTGTAATTACTTGATGAAAAATCCATGCACACCTTCCTTCTTAGCAAGTGTGCATGTCAATTACTTTCTTTTTTTTTTTCCTTTGTCACCTTCCACCACTTTTTGATAAGCTTTTCCCATTTCAAGGTTCAGTTTCATCACTTTTGAAAAGCTAAAATCAATCAACTTAATTATATTTTGTTATTCATATCATAATCAAATGAAGAATCATATATTCTTTTTACATCTACCGTCTCCAATACTATTATTTTAATAATTTTTCAAATCATTTAATTATAAATTTATTTATTTTTATTAAAATTATGACATCGGAGTATTGTATACAACTCTTTGAATTTAGGATTAAAATTTAGAAATTTAGGATTTATCTTTTATTATATTTTTTTATTAAAATTATAACATAAGAGAAAATTATATACAACTCCTGAATTTAGGATTAAAATTTAAAGGATTTAGAGTTTAGATTTCAAGATTCAGCATTACCTTTTATCAAAATTTTGTTGGGTAATAAATAAAATTAAGGAAAGTGCTTAAAGTATAAATTTTACAAAAGATTTAGTAGGCAAAATCAAAATATGGAGTTTTATTTGCAAACACGATTAAGAAGATATTACAATTGTTCATTGTTGTCATTCTCTCTTGGGATTGCATAAGAAGACCTTATCACTCAATTTGTTTCAGACTTCTTTGTAGTATCCATGTTGTTGAAAAGCATGATTTTCAAATGCATATTTATAAGTAAAAATGGTGATACCTTTTAGATGATATTCTTGTAAATATTATGAATAAAAGTTAAACTCCTTAATTGTAAATATAAAGGAAGTATAATATCACTATTAAAAAAAAAATTATTAAATAACAACCAAAATTAGATATTAAAAATAATTAGTCACTATATTAACTTAATTAGATAATATTTTAGAGACTAAAAAATTATTTATATCTAAAATGATTTTTATTATTAATAAAAATTTATAAAATGATTTCTAAATTGGTATCTAAATTAGCTATGAGAATTTTAACTACTAATATTTTAGATTGGTTTCAATAAAGATTAATTTAAAATCTAAAATATTATTAACTAAAACTTTGATATTTAATGTTTAAATACCAATTTAAAAATTACTTTATAAATTTTTATTAATAATAGAAACTATTTTAAATATCAATAAAATTTTTTAATTTTTTTTAAGTGTATTTTCATATGCAATAAATGAAAAGTGTTCCATGAAGTTGCTAGCTTTGATGACTAATTATGTCATTTAGTTAGGCACTCAAAAGGCACACCTCACTTTGTTCCCACTATGAAAATATGGAGACGGCTCCCAAAATAAAAGTGCAAAAATAAAAATGTTAAAGCAAGAAAAATTGTGATGAATTTTTTTTTTGTAGTTTTTTATTGAAAGTTCTAAACAACAAACATAATTAATTATCATTAAAATAAATAATATTATAATAAATAAAATAATTTGAATTATAATATTTTTATAAAAAAACTTATTTTAATGTATAAGAAAAATAAATTTAATCAATTAAATTTTAAACTAACTTTATTATATATTTTTAAATTGATATGTAGTACATAATAATTGAATATTTATAAATATATTTTATTACTATTTTAAAATCAATAATAAAATAAAATACGAAAATATTTAATAAAATAAAATAAATTTAATATTTTATTATTATATGTTTTATATTAAAAAACCATTTATTTAAATTCTGATAATTTTATTTCAATATATTTTTATTGTGGAATATTTATTTATTTATTAAGTTATATAATAATTTTGTATTTTAACTTCAATTTCATTTCAACTTTAATTTAGATTTTCAAAAAAATATTTTTTACATTAAATTAATTTTAAAGTTTTACTTTATTAATTATTTTCTAAATATATTTATATACTATCACCCATTTGCTCACATTTATCACAATGTTTACTTGTGAAACAACTGCCACAATAGTATCTTCCCCTTCGGCTAGATTTGCCTTAAGAGGATAGTCGTTTTTGGCCCTATGTCTGCACTGAGGTGTATGATGACATGGCTTTCCATAGACAAAGCAATTACCCTTTTTCTTGAGAGAGGGGTTAGTTCCACTGGGACGAGAGAATTTGTTATATTTCTTTTTATGATCAAATTTTTTCTCGTACCTTTTTGGAGCTAGTTTGTCTTCTACCACGTTTGCTTTGGCAGACAGAGTTTTGGCCTTTGCAGCAGTGCACTCCTTCCTGTTTGTGTCTTCGATGATGATGTGGGTGATCAGATCTGATAGTGGCATCTGCTTTTGTCTGTGCTTCAGTTGTTGTTTGTAATCCGTTCAAGATTGTGGAAGCTTTTCGATCAAGAGTTCAGACACGAATTCATCCGGCAAGGTTATGCTTTCAGTTTAGATATCTTCAATCAGCTTGTGATATTCGTTTATTTGGATTTTGATGTCTTTGCCTTCGATCATCTCCTAGCGGTAGTAGTTTGCAATTACGAATCTTTGTTTGACGATGTCTTCGGCAGTATATTTGAGGATAAGAGAATCCCAAATATCTTTCGCATTCTTATAAGAAGCATAAACATCGAACAAATCGTTAGATAACACACTGAGTAAAGTGTGACGACATACCTTATTTGCATGGATCCAATCGTCAACTTGTTTCGCAGTCGTGGTTGAGTTGGGTTTGGAAGTTGTAAGTGCAAGAGCAACTCCGTACATGTCCAATAGGGTGGACACGCGTTCTTGCCAACGTCAGAATTTCTGACTAGTGAAAACTTCAATTTTGGAGACATCCAGAAATGGTTTCGCAAAAATGGTTTGCGTTGCGGAAACAACATTTGACAGTCCCGGAGCAGTGTTGTTGTTGTCCGTATTTTCAGCCATAAATCCTTACGATTATAGTAAAATAGGCTTTAAAACACGAACAAAATTGGTTTCCCGAGGTGTGAGTAATCATTGTCCGTAAGGACTTATCCGCGATGTATTGCGTAAGTCCCATAGGATATAATAGGAACTTCCCAGTAATTTCCGAGGATCAGAACTAGCAAGGTGCCCTTCTAGGAGTAAAACACAATAAACCCAGATCTATTATAATGGAATGTTATAATTTAAAAAAAAAAAGAATGAAAAGAGGAGAGGAAGAGGAAGGCACGGTGGTGAGTGCTGTGAGGAAGAAGAAGAGGAGAAGGATGTGCAGTAAGCCAGTGTGTTTGAGCATTCTCGTGCCTCTTATTTATAGGCAAGGAGAGAAGCTCAAAACCCACGAAAAAGGGGATATGGAGAAAGTTGTTCCGGCGGTTCAAAGGTGACGCCGGAGACGCGTCGAAAATGGTGGAAGGCCACCAGAACAAAAGGAAGACCGTGGAACAGGTCTTGCAACGTTCCCAAAACCCTTTCAAACTCAAAGGCACGAACTTGAAACAGAAAGCAAGTGGAGAAACGGATCACCAGAAAAAACGGAGAAGATCTCGCGGTGTCCATCGATCTGCAACGACTCTGAAGAATGTGCACTGCAACGATTCGCTTTCTTCTTTTTATATATAACGCATATTTACAACAGAATATGCTTAAATTTAAAGTCGAGATTGGTGACATTTGGAGAAAAAAAATTTTCAAAACGTAGTGTTGATAGTTTTTTGGCAACTTGTGTCTAACACGTCTTGAACAACCTGTGTTGAAGTGAAGCTATTTTTTTTTTCTCACTACTAGTGTTTGCATTGACTAACATGTAAAACAAATGAGTACAACTTCTATAATGAAAAAATAGCAAACAATTTTAACTCAATTAATGAAATCAAAATTGAATTAAAACTAAAGTGAGAAGAAAGTTTTGTTGCGCACCTGGACTGTGATTGAATCTTCTGGTTATATTCATGGTTTACCAAATTATTTTGAAAAAAATAACAGCATTCAATATTCTACTTAACATAAAAATGTATGACTAGAAATTAGACCATTTTTATGAATGATGAGCAAAATCTTCTATCTCAAACATCTAAGAAAAGCAAGTCATTTTCACTAACCTCAAATGTATTGAATCCTGCATACAAATTTTAATCTTGTCCCTTTTACAAGTAATTTGATTTCGTCTTCATTGCACATATAATTATTCATAACTCGGCTCCATTATTAGGGAACGATATCTTACTAGTGTAATTTTACATATTAATTATTCAAGTAAGTAGAATTTTAAAAAATTATTAAAGTAAGTAAGTCATGTTAAGGTGAGATAACTTTTTAAAAAATTATTATAATGGGTGAATCGTGTGTTAAGGTAATGAATTTGTCGTGTTAATGTAACATGCCTTCATTGAAGAGGTAGTGTTAGTTTGACATAATTTATCTATTTAAAATCTTTAAAAGTTTTACTCACTTTTTATAATTAATGTGTGAAATTGAAATTGTTAAAAAATTTGCAACATAATATAATATTGAAAGGATAAGAGAATATGTACATGATTATATTAGAATATTATAAAATAATACATAATCAAATCAAGTGTTTGATGTAAGTAATAACATAACAACCTATATTTCATTATGAAATATTGCATCTACATGTGTCTATATGTATATAAAATCAAAAATGTTTTATTAAAATTCTCTGCCACTAACACAGACTTGACACCGCTTGTGTGACAGTAATTGACGATGAGGCAATGAGGTTTATGGTAATTGTCCTAGTAGTGATGTGGCAATAAGGGGAATGCAACAAATGTTAAGAAATAGGCGTAATAGTAATTCGCACGTACCGAATATGGCAACGTCGTCACTACCAACCGATGTAAGTAAACGTATTTGTTTTGTCATTGCCATGTGCAGAGGGTTTCTTTCGGTTATGAACTGATGGAACTAGTAAACGTCTTCGTTGTGCCATCGTCGCCCCCATGGTTGTTTCTTTCGTTTGTGAAGCTCTTACACTAATGGTGGTTTCGTGGGGTTTAGGGTTTAGGATTTAGTAGAGGAAGCCGATGTAAGCCATGTTTTGCAAATTCATAGGTGTGGGTTTATTACATCGGTTTGTAGAAGAGGCCGATGTAATGTAATGCATATTTTTCAAATTCAAATGCGTTGGAATATTAAATCGGTTTGTAGAAGAAACCGATGTAATACATGTATTTTAAACTGAGGGCAGTTTAGTTGTGTGGTTATATTACATTAGTTTGTAATGGAAACCGGTGTGAAAATTCATTTATATGAGGGTAGAATGGCAACTTTAGGGTTTGAGCGTGGGTTTTGGTTTTTACTTTGTTGTGGAAGCGGGAGAATTTGGAGGCAAAGGGTTTACTGAGAGCATTGTTGTTGGAGGTGGGAGGGACAAAGAACAACCATATCGTCGTGGTCTTACTGGAGCGAGGGACAAAGAACCGCAAAAAGTTTTAATCAAAGCACATAAGAAACATTCGTAGCGTCGTCATCTTGGCGGAGGGAGGGAGAAATAACCATAATGTTGTTAGAGGGAGGGTCAAACAACCCTAGAAGGTGTCATTTGTTTTCTACGGCGTTCGACACAAGGTAAAAGTAAATGTCTTTGTCTGTTGACGAAGTAATGAAGTGTTGTTTTTTGCAATGTATGGTTTTTGGAACTTGGGTGTCCACTTTTCATTTTTCAACACATGGGTTGGCCGTAGTTAGTGGTTTTTGTCTGGTTACCTATGTTTGTGTAAGTGGTTACCTGTGTTACGTTAACCGCCATCAACCCTTGACAGGATGATGTTTATCCAAAAACCCAGGAATGATGACTTCGTCATGAACACCACAACACTCAAATCTCATACTAAACCCCCACAGACTCTAAATTGCCAACTACACACAATTGGACCAACCACGAACTTGCCAAACCCCCAAATTCGCGCATCAACGCACTCACTCAAAATATTGATTACCCGTGTGTGCAAAATATTGATTACCCGTGTGTGCGTAAGTGGTTACCTGTGTTACGTTAGTTGCCATCACCCCTTGACAGGACGAAGTTTATGCAAAAAACGTAGAATGATGACTTCCTCATGAACACCATAACACTCAAATCTCATACTCAACCCCCAAGGACTCCAAATTGCCAACTACACACAATTGGACCAACCATTAACTTGCCAAACCCCCAATTTCGCGCACCAACGCACTCACTGAAAAAACTAGTTACCTGTGTTTCTATAAGTGGTTACCTGTTACGTTAACTGCCATCAACCCTTGATAGAACCAAGTTTATCCACAAAACCAGGAATGGTGACTTCCTCATGAACGCCACAACACTTAAATCTCACACGCAACCCCCACGCACTCCAAATTGCCAACTACACACAATTAAACCAACCATGGACTTGGCAAACCCCCAATTTTGCGCACCAACGCACTCATTCAAAAAACTGGTTACCCGTGTGTGTAAATGGTTACCTGTTTTACGTTAACTGCAATCAACCCTTGACAGGACGAAGTTTATCAAAAAAAACAAGAATGATGACTTCCTCATGAACACCACAACACTCAAATCTCACACTCAACCCCCACGCACTCCAAATTGCCAACTACACACAATTGGACCAACCATGGACTTGGCAAACCCTCAATTTCGCGCACCAACGCACTCATTCAAAAAACTGGTTACCTGTGTTTGTGTAAGTGGTTACTTGTGTTACGTTAACTGCCATCAACCCTTGACAGAACCAAATTTATCCAAAAAACCAGGAATGATGATTTCATCATTACCACCACAACACTCAAATCTCACACTCAACCCTCACGCACACCAAATTGCCAACTACACACAATTGGACCAACCATGGACTTGGCAAACCCCCAATTTTGCGCACCAACGCACTCACTAAACAAACATGTTACCCATGTTTGTAAGTGGTTACCTGTGTTACTTTAACTGCCATCAACCCTTGAAAGGACGAAGTTTATCCAAAAAACTAGGAATGATGACTTCCTCATTAAAACCACAACACTCAAATCTCATACTCAATCCCCACGGATTCCAAATTGCCAACTACACACAATTGGACCAACCATGGACTTGCCAAACCCGCAATTTTGCGCACTAATGCACTCACTCCAAAAACAGGTTACACATGTCTGTGTAAATGATTACCTGTGTTACGTTAACTGCCATCAACCTTTGACAAGACGAAGTTTATCCAAAAAACCAGGAATTATGACTTCCTCATGAACACCACAACACTCAAATCTCAAACTCAACCCCCACGGACTCCAAATTGCCAGCAACACATATTTGGACCAACCATAGACTTGTCAAACCCGCAATTTCGCGCACCAACGCAGTCACTAAAAAAACTGGTTATTCGTGTGTGTAAGTGGTTACCTGTGTTATGCTAACTGCCATCAACCCTTGACAGGACGAAGTTTATCCAAAAAACTAGGAATGATGACTTCCTCATGAACACCACAACTTTCAAATCTCAAACTCAACCCCCACGGACTCCAAATTGCCAACTACACACAATTGGACCAACCATGGACTTGCCAAACCCGCAATTTCGCGCACCAACGCAGTCACTTAAAAAACGGGTTACCCATGTCTGTGTAAGTGGTTACCTGTGTTACGTTAACTGCCATCAACCCTTGACAGGACGAAGTTTATTCAAAAAACCAGGAATGATTACTTCCTCATGAACACCACAACACTCAAATCTCATACTCTACCCCCACGGACTCTAAATTGCCAACTACACACAATTGGACCAACCATGGACTTGGCAAACCCCCAATTTTGTGCACCAATGCACTCACTCAAAAAACTGGTTACTCGTGTGTGTGTTAGTGGTTACCTGTGTTACGTTAACTTCCATCAACCCTTGACAAGACGAAGTTTATCCAAAAAACCCTGGAAGTATGACTTCCTCATGAACACCACAACACTCAAATCTCATACTCAACCCCCACGGACTCCAAATTGCCAACTACACACAATTGGACCAACCATGGACTTGCCAAACCCCTAATTTCATGCACCAACGCAGTTACTAAAAAAATTGGTTACCCGTGTCTCTGTAAGTGGTTACCTGTGTTACATTAATTGTCATCAACCCTTGACAGGACCAAGTTTATCCAAAAAACCAGGAATGATGACTTCCTCATGAACATCACAACACTCAAATCTCACGCTCAACACCCACACACTCCAAATTGCCAACTACACACAATTGGACCAACCATGGACTTGGCAAACCCCCAATTTCGCGCACCAACGCACTCGTTCAAAAAACTGATTACCCGTGTCTATGTAAGTGGTTACCCGTGTCTCTTCCTAAGAAGTCATCCAACTCTTTCTTAAAATCTTCATCTATAGTCTTGCTTCATTTGCTGGATTTGCCCCCTGAATAATAGAACCTGTCCCCAGGCCAAAATACATAACTTGCAAAATGATTAGGAAGCATATAGGAATTAGGTTGCCTTTGAGGATTTTTTTTTAATTTTCTTTTTCTTAAAAGTAAAAATCAAACAAATTATAAAGTAAATTTTATATTGGGTTGTCTCCCAGTAAGCGCTCGTTTAACGTCATATAGCTTGACGCCTATTTCTTTCAAGGCGACATATATGGGTTGGGTTTCCCTTAAAATTCTTCATGGTTTCCCAACTAGACTTATTTGATAGGAGTGATTGGCTAGACAAAATTCCCCAGTCACTTCATTATTAAAACCATATGTTCTCTCTTAGTTGGTGATAGGTATAGTCATCATCATCTCTCATTCTTTTATAACTTTTCCTTACTTCTCTTTTATTTATTTTTAACTTCTAGAGTTGTCTTCTCAATTGCTCAATCTATAAAAACTTGTTTCCTTAATATCATATGACAACTCAAGCAAGGATTAGTATAACAAGCAAAAAGTTTTTTTTTCTAAAAGAAATAAAGAAAAGCAGAAAATTTAAAATAACAAAAGAAAGAGAAATAAATTAGTAAATGAAAAACAGAACAATAAAAAAAATAAAAGAAACAAAAACTTACTTAAATAAAAACTAAAAACTAAATAAAATAATAAAACTAAATTTTTTAACAAAGAGAAAAATAAAATAAATAAAACAAGAATAATATATAAAAAAAATACAAAATAAAACAAACTTTAATAACTAACTAAGAAAACTAAAACATAATATATAGATAGAAAAAAAAACTTGCGTAAAATAAAAACTAAGAATGAAATGAAAGAAAATAATAAAACTAAAAATAAAAATAAAATAAAATAACATAAAATAAATAACTATTAAGAAAAAATAAATAAATGAAATAAAAATGAAACTAAAATAAAACAGAAACTAGTAGTAATAAATAACTAATTAAAATAAATAAATAAAAACTACGTAAACTCTAAAT
>Ga0123342_1010979_pt1 | contig 10132 bp, 4 predicted proteins | sample Turbeawhitnodule_FD_89960 | JGI IMG/M metagenome (GOLD analysis project Ga0123342, IMG submission 89960) | Root nodule microbial communities of legume samples collected from Mexico - Turtle bean Mexico white nodule | ecosystem: Host-associated > Plants > Roots > Nodule | place: Mexico: Nepantla...
TATATATATATAACATAACATAATTTAAAAAATCATATATAATATTAAAATTATGTAAATAAATTAACTTAAGTAAAAAATAAATTTAAATTATTAAAATGTTAAATAATAAAATTATACTTAAATTTAAAATTATAATTCATGATTTCTTTTAATTTTACATTTTTTTATTTATAAATGAAACTTAAAATTATTTTAATTAACTAAAATATATGAAAAATGATTAATCATTATTTATTCTTTTTTTTATATACAAGGGTAAATTTGCAATCTTACAAATTTTACTATTCAAAATAATTTATAATATTCTTATAACCATTACATTACTCAAAAATTTCAATAAACTTTCCTCACTCACCCACTTTAACATATCCCAATCCAAACAACCTTTAACTTTCTTCACACTTCCACTCCCCCTCACCCTCAACTTTCCACTCTCCCACACTCTCTAATCCAAACAAAGCCTCAAAATGGAGAAGAGTATCGGACACCGAATGAAAATGAAGATTATTTTCTTTAATATGTCAGATTGAATGTGGAAATCGAATAGTGTGTTTTTTTTTGTTGTGGTCTTTTTCTTATTTTCTAAAGAAAAACTTTAAAAAAAAAGTTGTGCTTTAAGCAATTAAAATAGGAAGTTAAGAGAAGAGTGAAACTAAGAAAAAAAAATAGAGTTAAAATAATTTTGAAACTAAGAAAAAAAAAGTAGAGTTAAAATAATTTTGAAAGCGGTTAGAAGAAAAAGTTATACAACTAATAATATATCAAAACTACTCAATTATAAAATGACAATAATATTTTATATAATTTTAAAATTTAAAAGACAAAAAAAATAATGAAATATATTAATAAAAATAAAATCGAAAAAAAAGTGTAAAAAAAATGTTATAAGTAATTATATATTTTTATAGATTATTATTATTATTTATTTATTTTTTTGGTGGCTTAACCCCAAAGAAATGTGGGATGCTCTTCTTCTTCAAATACAAACACTATTTTACAACTTAGTCACAAACCTAAACCAAGAATCTGCATCATCCTCGCCGGAATCAAATTCAAATCATGTCGATCTTCGAGTACAACGGAAGCGCTGTCGTGGCCATGGTCGGCAAAAACTGCTTCGCCATTGCCAGCGACCGAAGGCTCGGCGTTCAGCTCCAAACCATAGCCACCGATTTCCAACGCATTTTCAGGATTCACGATAAGCTCTTCATCGCTCTCTCTGGCCTCGCCACCGATGCTCAGACTCTGTACCCTTTACTCTCCCTTCTCGATTTCCCAATTCTTTGTTTTCCCCCCGCCAAAATATTCATTTTTTTTACTGTATTTCTTTTCCATTATTTACTTAAAGGAATCAGCGTCTCGTTTTCCGACACAAACTGTATCAGCTTCGTGAAGAGAGGGATATGAAACCGGAGACCTTTGCCAGCTTGGTCTCTGCCTTGCTCTATGAGAAAAGGTAATGTCATTTAGATCTAAGGAAAACAAATTGGTTCTTGATTTCTTTTGAAGGAATAGTGATTAAGTTTTGATTTTTTTGGTGTTATTACAAATGGGGTTTTCCTAGTGAAGTCTTATGATTGGAACTTGATTGTGGGTTGTTTGGGTGATTGATTCCCTTGTGTATAAAGTATAGGTACATTGAGGGATATTAAGCGGTTGTAGCCCTAACAAGATTCTTTCTAACACTCCTGGTAATTGGCTTTTGTCAAATAGGAAGTGGAATACATACACTTTGGTTCCTAAAAATATTTTAACTAATAATAGAAAATATTTAAAAGAATGTTGTAAGGGCGTAGTGCTAGTATTTTTCTGATAAATATTCCTTTCTGAACTTAGCTGAGACTGGAGTTTCTTTTGCAAAATACCTGTGTGCAGAAATGCCTACTTGTCTCTAGGAACTTAAACATTCCCTATTATTTGTGGCTTACTTCAGTTTGTTGCACTCTTTCTATATTTTGTGTTCCCTTGAAAACAATATGTTTTTCCATTTTTCCTTCATCCTTCCCGTTTTTACCACTCGAACAGGTTATTTATGAATGGTGACTTGATTTGGCTTGATAATGAGCTAGATTTTGGTCTTAAATAAATAACTAAAAAACAAAGCAGGACCTAACAGGGGTGAAATTTAGTTTGTTTCCTTGTGTACTTGAGCATGTTTTACATACATGAGCTCACTAAGTCATTTGGTTGCATTATGGTTTGGAACTCTCAGATGGGAACTGTAGTGTTAACTCTTGCACACCATTCTGACTGTGAAAGGTTTTTGTGCATGGTAATCTTTTGGAAATTTGTTGATACTCACCATTCTAATGGTGGAGGGCTATCGTAATTAGGAGACTTTGGATTTGGTTGAGACTTATGGTTAAATTGTTTTCTCAATTCCTTGTTTAAAAATAGGTATAATGAGTGTGTCAGTATGCATGTTTGTGTATATGTATGTATGTTTGTGTTTGTATATATCTGAAGACTTGATCTGATATATATGGTGTCCAATTCACAATTCAAAAATTAACTTTGCAATTCATAATTTGAATGTTGACCAATAGCTCATTCTAGGTTGAAGGTAAACCATGGTTAATTTTTGTATTTATTTTTGGCCCCCTCCACATGTTTGTAGACGTAGTTACAACAAATCACAGTAAACTATAAGATTCATAAGTTTCTTGTTATGTTAAATTGTTAATAAACTTTAATTTATTATAGTGAAGACAAGTTTGCTCTTTTGCTTTTCAGGTTTGGTCCATATTTTTGCCAGCCTGTAATTGCTGGATTAGGGGATGATGACAAACCATTCATCTGCACAATGGATTGTATTGGGGCAAAGTAAGTTAAATTTTTGTACACTACTGTCCATATTTTCTTGTAGAGGGATGTTGCTGGTACGTGTAAAAACTTGCAAATGTTAGTAATATGTAGTATAAATGTGTAATGCAATGTATCATTTACATTTGTGAGTAATGGTTTGCATTTTTTTGTTCATTCGGAACAATTTTGCTGACCTTTATTAATTCTGGCTATTCCTCCAACTACTTGGAAATCAGACATGATCTGATTTTAGAAATCTTTTGTTCTTCCATGTTCAATTGCCTAAAAGTTGGTGATTTTCTATGCTATGATACAAAACAATTAAGAGTAATTAGGGGCTTGTTTACTTCTGTTAGCATTTTCTATTTTTTATTTTTTAATTACAAAATTTTGTTTTCAATCCGTTTTCAAAGATTAGTATAGGTACAGATAAAACCAATGAAAAGTTATTTTTAGTGTTTCCTATGGGAAGACAAGAATTGAATTGAAAACAAGGTTATAGTTTTATAATTAAAAATGGAAAACAGGAAATGAAACTGGAAGTAAACAGGCTTTAATTAAATAATCTTAATAAGTTTGTATGTTGTCATATCAGCTGCATGTATGTAATGGTTTATCTCACAATTTTCTTGTATACAGGGAGCTTGCGAAAGATTTTGTTGTTTCTGGCACTGCATCCGAGTCTCTGTATGGTGCTTGTGAGTCGATGTTTAAGCCTGACATGGTTGGTCACTGAGATTAACTTGTTTTCTGTCTTTCAGATAACTCTTTAATGTGATTATGCAAATCAATATAGTCTTGTTTTACCTTACTTTCACATGGATAATTTATTTCAGTCAACCCAGAATACAATCTATTTATGTCTACTCTTGTTGACAACATTATTCTTGTTAGGGTTGTTCTTGAGTCAGTTTGAATCGAGTCGGAGAGAAAAAGAAATTCAAACCAAAATTTCATTAGTTTGGGTTTTTTCAACAAAAGAAAAAGATCAAAATCTGAACGAAACCAATAAAATCAAGAACAGGTTTGTTGTATTCACAGATCAATTGGATCTAATTATATGCAAATATACCAAATTCTATTTTGAGAAAAAGAAAAAGAACTTAATTTTGCCCATAAGTTTGTACGTAGTTTTATCATGAAAGAGATAAACAATTTTTTTATAGTAATTGACTTACACCAATTAAATAATAGAAAAAAATATAAAAGAAATTATATAATTTTATCATAAAACTTTATATACAATAACTAATAATGAAAAAAAGACATCAATGGTTTGGTTTGGGTTCATTGGATTTGTAAATCATAAATTGATACCCCAAACTAATCATTGAATTTGATTGGTCCGGTTTGGGTTAGATCCATTTTATCTAAAAGTTCATAACTCAATTTAATTGGTTTGGTTTGGTTTGGATAATGAGGATGATCCAAACAGATGAACATCACCAATTCATCTACAGATGATTAATCAAATCATCATGGGTTTTATTTAAGGCCTAAAAAGTTTGATTAATTATTGTGAAAGTAATTTCATGAGATATCTTGTTTGGTATGGGAGGAAGTTTGTATAATATTGCAAATGCAGGGACATATATTGGGTTACCAAACTTCAACATTAGTGAAACGTCTAATAACTATGAGGTTGTTGGATGGATACAAGATGTTTTATGGTGTGTTAGTCTAGGATTCAAATAGAAGATACAAGTAATGCTTTGATATTGCCTTGATTTTTCAGTTTGGTTTCAGTATCAAAGTTTTCCACTGTCATACTTGTGATTTAAATGCAAACGTTGTAATAATAATTTTTCAATGTTTGTGAAAGAGAAGCAGCTTATGTTTTTTCTGCTTGGTTTCTGATCTTTACACAGGAACCAGAGGAGTTGTTTGAGACCATCTCCCAAGCACTGCTATCTTCCGTAGATCGTGATTGTTTAAGTGGTTGGGGAGGACATGTCTATGTTGTGTAAGTTTACAAATTCTAATTCTCTTAGTAATTTGGTGTATATGCTGTTATTGTCAATTTCTGTGTCAGTACTAGCACATTTATTTTATATGCACTTGTCCATGTAACAAGTGACCGGGACTAAGTTGTGACTTATGCATGTGCATGAAATAATTTGACAAGAAGGCAAGATAAAACACATCCTGAGTAGGGAACTTCCTCTGGCTATTTAGTTATGGTTGATTTTTATGGATTGTATTTAGAACCTTGGGAGAGAATCCAGAGCCATATAAACCCTTACTATAATCTCATACTTCCAATGTTGGACTTAAGCCCTGGCACCGATGCAGCTGGCTGTGCACTAGTTCTTTGAGTAGTTCTGCTTGGCATATACTGCAATAGTCAGCCTCACCACCCATGCATCTCGTCTGCAGCCAAGAGACATGGTGGAAGGTGCGGATACCAATTTAATAGGCACAAACAGACTTGACAAAGAATATAGAATTGAACTTGAATTTTTGACAAAACTAAAACTCTGTAATGTTGGTGCCAAGGCAAAAGAAATATTAAATTGACTACAATGTCTTGAGAAAATTCTTAGAAAGTGGGTGTAGGCATAACTCATCCCTACAAAACTGACTTGTAATATAATTTTATTATATTTAGTCGATGTGAGATTTCTACCCAGAGTCTCCTTGCAGAAATGGAGAGTAAAATGATACTCTACCAATGGCAATACATCTATATATTTAGTCCATGTGAGATTTCTACCAAGAGTCTCCTTGCAGAAACGGAGAGTGAAATGATACTCTCACCAATGGCATACATCTCTCTTTCCTTTTGTCGTATCTCCCTCCTCTACTACCCTATTGCCAGCTGCCATTATTTAGTTCTTCCTCTCCCATTTTTCTTTCCTCCACCTGTATTTTTCTCACATATACTCAGCTTTTGCTCCATAGATCCAATATTCACAATACCCCTTCCTTTCTACCTTTCCTCCTTTCAGATTGCTATAGCCTATAGTAATCACTTTGAAAGACAAACTTGCAATACTTTATTTGTTCCCCAAAATATGCGGAACATCCTGTTTATTTAACTTCTATGTTTTTTCCTCCTTTAAATTAGGACATTTGAGTTTGATTTTATGCCTGTTAATTTATTGGAAGGGCTTATTCGTATGTTGACTTGTCTTATGCAGTACACCAACTGAAGTAAAGGAAAGGCTTTTGAAGGGAAGGATGGATTAACTTTGTAAGCCAACTGGGTTTCTGTTTGGTTTGGAGCTGAATTGCATGGCATTTACCATCCTTTGTTGTAGGGTGTACCTTGTTATTGTGGCTTTTGGTTAAAATGTACCCTAAAGTTTTTTTTATAGACGGTCTCACTAGTTCTATATTTTAGATTACCAGTGAAAGGAGATTCTTGAGTCGGCCATGTTGTGAATTCTATTGGAATGTGTTTCAGGGCAGACAGGGTTGAATGATACAAGAATTGCCTCATCTATTTGTCTCCCGTTTATGTTTTATTCTGCCAGTGTCCTAGTGATTATTTTTCCTAGAAGAGATTCTTTTAAGAATTTCTCTCTAGAAGTTATTAAAAGGTGATCACTTGCTTAAACTTTGGTCTAATATCTCAACAATAAAAACGAAAATTTTCCACTGCTCGTCAATTTTGTTGTAATAAAATCGATTTTGCTTGCATGCATTTCCTCAAATGGGTCCAAGAAGTTTGGTTAGGATATCTTAGAGAAAATTATTAGGGGCACCCCATCAATTTTGAACTTGCACGCCATTATAACTGACAAATATGTGCTTGAGGGTTTATAATTAAAAAGTAAGTTTTCCATTTCCTCCTTCCTTTAATCGTTTTACTGGTCTGGTGGTTGGCTTGTGTGATTTGCCCTGTGTTTGCTGCGTATTTAGGATCATTGTGTTTGGTTGCTGATTTGATACATTCGTCGTTGAAATGTTTGCATTGTGTTTGGTTGCTGACTTGATACATAGTTCTTCGTTGAAATGTTTGCTTCGCATATAGGATCTGTGTTTGGTTGGTGATTCGTACTTGTTTCAGATGGTTTCCTGTGATGATTGACACCTATTTTATTTATAGTTCTTCGTTGAAGAAAGTAGTTTTACATTTTTTTTACTTTCTAAAAGAGGTATCTGTAATTTTTCCGGATTCTGGAATAGGGTGGATAGGATGACTTCTGGAATTAGGATTTCTGAATATGTTTCCAGAATAGGCTTTTTGGAACATATTCTGTTTTTGAATTTTGATGGTTTATTCTTCTTGCTGAATGTAAACATAAGCTTATGTTGCTTTTTTTAGCAGGTAAGTTTATTGACCTAATTTGAAAGAAAATAGGGTGCAGGACTGGTATGATGTAGGAAGAATTTGCCAACATTCAATTTAAACATAGTTGGATTCCCTTAGCTTTCCTATCATGGTAATGCTCATCGAGTCTGAATATGGAGATGTGTCTCTAACTCTGATAGTTTTTGATTAATAATAAATTAAAATAATTTCAGCGTTAACTGTAAAATGCTAGATTCTCTAATATCAAAGAGATGATAATTAAGTTGTTTTTCAATAAATTCAATAGTGAAACTAGTGAATTAGTGTTCATAACCTATATGCAAATAGTAAAATTAATAGTAACGGTAAAGAGAAAATAGGTTTGTGGAAGTTTAACAGAAAAATAAAATAGATGATTAAAAAACAATTAAAAGAAACAGGTTAACTTTTAAGCTTTTCTAGCAATGAGTTGTTTATCATTTATTCAATCTTCTAAATAAAATTGAATTGATCTAATATGCGTCAACTAAAGACAATCAAAACTAATTAATGGTCCATGCATCTACTCATAAAGGTTTTAATCTTTTATTTCTTGAATCAAATGTCAAAATGATTGTTAAAAAACTAAACAAGAGTTTAATTAAAGATAGAATTGAATTCAAAAACAATTTCTAAAACAACCATTAAACTTAGAAAATACCAGATATTTAACATTTAACACAGTAAAATATTGAAGAACAAAACTGTAAATACACAAAACCTTTGAATTTATTGTGAAATTAAAAGAGAATCCACCAAAAAGAGTTTAACCTTCCATACGAAGGTAAACAAAAGAATTACAATAAATAAAATAAAGAAAATTTGGAACATTTACGATGCTCTATTTTTAGAATATGCTGTGTTAAACTCTAAAGTTTGATGATTTTTCCTTGAAGCTTGTATCCTTTTATAAGTTTTTTTTTCTCCAAGGATCTCGAAATAATATTTCTTCTTTCTCAATTTTCAACTTTTCAGAATTCTTGAATTTTGCAAAGGATTTGCTTCCAATTTTTTTTCCTGAGATATTTTAAATTTTATTATTTAATTCTTCTACTCAAATTTTGTTTCTCATTTTTATTCAAAGAAGCAACTTGGAATTTTGCATGATTTGGTCCACTCATAGTGGTAAATGCTTCGTTTAGACCGTTTATTAGATATTTCTTTTAGACTTCTACTCCCTATAACCACTAGATCATCTACTCTGGCTAAAACCAAAAAAATAACAAAAATAAAAATTAAGGGCAAAATAAAGTCAATTAGATGAATCGTACTTAAATTAATGGATTTATACATGATTTTTGTCCAAGACTATGATTAAAGCTATTAGTGTGAGTAAATCTATGCCTATCAAATACTCCACACTTATCCTTTTGCACTCATGGACAAAAAACTTTATGAACTCACAACAGATTAAAGGAATACAATGCTCTCAAATGATGAAAAATCATACCAGATTCCTTGAATGCATAGTAGCAAGCATGATATAATTTCAAGAAATCAAAGAATCAAGACAAATGTGAATAAAATTATTATATTTTAATACTTAGGAGGTAATTGGAATCAAATGATGAATCAAGAATGATATAACTTTTGCTTGACGTCTAATTGTCAAGTGTTCAAGTTTGTATTTACACTCAACACTCATGGACACAAACACTACCATATGCTTAGCATGGATCTAATGTTCACACTAATTGATAAACATGCAATCAGAGAGATCAAAAGGATTTCATAAGGAATGTAATAGGATGAAAGTAAATGTAAGTAAAATAGGAAAAAAAGGCTTAAAAACCTAAAGAAAAAAATAGAGGACCAATGGAGGATAGGTCCAAAAACAAGTGTAATTATGACAATTTAACTCCTCTCTTTATTTTAAGATATCATTTTTCTATTGCTTTTCTCATGTAGTAGACGGTCTAACCAGTGTATCCGACGGTCTAACCAGTGTATAAGACAGTCTAAGTGTATCAGACGGTCTAATCTTATCTTCTTTATGTGATTTTCTTTTTGTTGTTTTATTCTTTTTTTCTTTCTTTTCTTTTCTTTTTCGGTATTGAGGAGTTTGTTAGAAACTTCTAGATATGTTAGATACTTCTATATATGATTAGATATTTCTCTTTATGTAATGGGCCTAACCTATATTTTTTGCATGATTATTTTCTATGTAAATATAACCTCATGTGCTTATTAGACAAAATAGATTTATCCTATTTTTCTATTCCTTTATTTTAATATGGTATTTAGACTTAGGGTAAAATCTCCGACTTCCCAATTGTTCATTGGATTTTTTTGCTGCTGCTACCGCTCTATCATTGGCGGTGCTTCACATTGATAGGATTGCCTCATTGTCCTCATTCTGGATTTAGCCTTGTCTTGTTGATCAGAGCTTGTTTTATTTTTAGGTTTTTTCTCTCTACCATGCGATTGTTCCCTCTCATCTTTATCTGTGGTCTCTTTTGTTGTAGTTTTCCTAACTGCTCCCTTATCTATTATGGGCACTTTTCATCTGGTACTCCTTCATCTGACATCTCAGAACAACCTAATATTTTCAATGAATTTCTCAAATGGTATGAGGATTGTCAAATATCTAATCCCACTTCTTCTATTATGATACAACCCAATTAGCCAAGAAGATGACCAAAGACATAAGAAGCATTTCACACTTTGATTAGTCATCTTAGCTTACAAGAAAAATGTTCTTTCTTCTGGTCTTCTTACAAGAAAAAAATGTTTGTAAATAAATTGGGCTCACTTTGGGGTTTCCAAATAGAAGAATAAACTAGAGTAGGGTGTATTTAGTAATTTGAGTAGGGTGTGCTTAGTAATTTGGGCTTGTGCCAAGCCCACCTTTCATGACAAGTGTTTCTAGGTTTAGGGTTTCTTTGACCTACCTTCTAGAAGGCTTCTCACAAATGACACCCCTACTGATATGAATGCAATAACAAGAATACATGATTCTTTGACATTCTTAGGAGCAACTTGAGTTGGTCATGAATTGGCACTTTACTTAGAATTGGATCAATGTTCTAATTCAAGAACTCACCAAGA
>Ga0123342_1010980_pt1 | contig 10132 bp, 2 predicted proteins | sample Turbeawhitnodule_FD_89960 | JGI IMG/M metagenome (GOLD analysis project Ga0123342, IMG submission 89960) | Root nodule microbial communities of legume samples collected from Mexico - Turtle bean Mexico white nodule | ecosystem: Host-associated > Plants > Roots > Nodule | place: Mexico: Nepantla...
GAAGAGAGAGAGAGAGAGAGAGAGAGAGAGAGAGAGAGAGAGAGAGAGAGAGAGAGGAAAAATATAGATAAAGTGGATGTGTGTCACATTTTACACATAAATTATTTAGAAAGAAAGAAAAATTGTGATAATTTAGAGAAACACTTTTATATTGGTTATAAAGTAACAATATTGAAAGAGATATTCAACATTGGTTACTACATAACTAATGTAAAAATGTATGTAAATTTAATAGAAGCATTTTCTCTTCTATTCTTTTTCTCGCTCATATCTTTTCTTCTTTTCCTTCTTTGTTATGATAACTCGTTCTTCCTCCATACTTTGTTATTGATGCATTCCAATTGTTGATGTGCTTCACAAATAACATGTCTTGTTTCTTATGTCGTCTATTCGTTCTACTCGATAATTTGTCTTTATCATAAACAATATTTTCATAAAATTTGTTACGAATCATAGACATCTTCATCCAATCTCCTTTGTTTTTGTAGTTTTCTTGTATGTCAATTGTAACATACTAAAAACTATTAAAATTTATACATAAACTACATTGTCCTTTTATAATTATATTAAATATATGTGGCTATTACATAACCAAATATATTAGGACAAATATATAAAAACATATATAAATAGAGTAAATATCATAAATTTGTGCATATTTTCCTCTTATACTATTGAAGGCCTATATGCTTACATGTCAAAATCATAAAAGGATAATTAAAAAATTAGGATGTGATGACTATTTAATTAAATATAGGATGAAAAATATTAATGCATAAACATCAATTTAAAAATTATTTATTAATAATAAAATTTATTTTAAATATTATAATTTATTTTAAGTTTTAAAATAATATTTAATTTAGTTAATTTAATAATTAATAATTTTTTATTTTTTAAAATTAAATTTTTATTTAATAAGATAAAATTTATTTAAAGGAATTTTATGAAAAATATTATAATTAAATATAAATAAAAATTGAGAAAAAATAATATTATATATAAGTTATTAAAATGGTGTATAGATGCGAGAAGATGTGAACGTATCATAATGGGTAATTTTAATGGCACTAACCAGTTATTGTCCAATGTCTCGTTCATGCAAATTCTTAGGTTAATAAGGTTACTATGTATTTCATAAAAGTTATATTAGAGATTAAAATAATAATCGTGGATTTTTATGTAACGTTCTGGATCAGGTTAAAATTTAATTATATTTTAATTTATTTTTTAACCATTTTTACACTGAAAGTTGTTTAGGAAAAGAATTAACTACTGTGGCAGTTTTAGAAACTTGGAGGATCTTGTTTATGTAAGGGTGATTGAATTTGAGAATTTATTATTTACAAATATGAAAAATCAGGAAAAAAACGAAATAAAAAAATATATAATAAAATAAAAATAAAATAAATTCATTTAATATTTTGTCAATAGTTATATTTCATATTTTAATAAGATAAATAATCAAAATTAAAATAAAATAAAATCATTTAAATTTTAATATTTTTAAATTAATTTATTTTTATTTTAGATCTTTTATCTCCTGGATTTTTTTTTTCTATCCACAACACTTTCTTATTTTTGGGGATTACAATAATAGACTATTTTAGAAACTATGATTCAAAATTGTGGAACTATGATTCAAAATATATTATAAATCGTTCACATATACCAATTTTAAACTATTCTAGAAATTGATTTGTTATGATAAATATAATTATACGGTGATTTAGAATTATGTTTCTATAGTGGTATTAAATTTTTAATAATCTTTTCATAAGAGATAAAAAATTTATGAGGAGGATCAACGAAGTTTGAAAAACACTTTAAAATACAATTTTGTGATTTTATACTTTGGGGAGTGCAGGATGAAATAAACGTGGTGCACGAAGAAAAGGCCGAGTCATGAGACCTTGCCTTTCCAGGGTATGGGCCTAAAATTGAAGGTCCACAGTATTTTAGAAATTGATTTTTTTTTAAATAATAATTCTTTTGAGCTCTCTCAAAAAAATAGAAAACATTAAAAACAAATTAAATTAATCATTTAACAATTATCTTTCAACATTGACTTTAAAGTTACCAAAATATGTAATTTGCTTTATAAAGTCAGAAAAAGTCTAAGTAAGATACAATTCTTCTCTCTTGCTTTCTTTTAGGTTTCAATTTTTTTTATCTCAATATGTAAGAGATATTTCGATGATGAAATTAGGATATTTATGACTTATAAATATTATTCAATTTAATTTTTAAATATTCTATGAGAATCTATTTATACTACTTTACAACGTGTCTTTATTATTATGGGTTTTTGTTAAGGTTCAATTCTTTTCATAATCCATTACTTATAATTTGTTTAGCAAATTATTTGATTAAGTTCTCATAATCAAACTATAATTTTTTTTATGAAAAGAGTACAGTTGGAACGTTTATTTCTCCTAATAAGATGTTGTATCAAATATTTACCAAAATAGTATATTGTGTCAATAATCACACAGATATTATATTTTATATAAAAAAAATTATTCGCCAAATGAAATTTTAAAATAAAAAATTGTCAATTCTCTTCTCTTCACTTCTATATAAAAATAAAATCAAGTTAAAATGGAACCGAATTCTGAATTACTAAGGTAAATTATGTTATTTGGATAATTATTTGACATAATATGATAGGTAAATATTTGACACACTATATTATTGGAGTAAATAAATGATTGAAGTATGTTATTTTTGTCAAAATTTACTAAACGACACCATGACTTACTAAGTACAATTGTTCAAACGATAGAAGTTGATCGTGAGAGACCAGGATATAGAATGATACAAAGGCCCCCAAGCTAAAGTGATTGAAGATTAGTAGAGTTTTGAAAGAAAAATTCATTTCTTTTGGTAGTGTTGATAGCTCAAGATTCCTTTAGTTCTAGGTATAAGTATACCCATGTGGCCTCTCAACCTTGAGCAAACAATAAGTCATAAACATTTGTGAAGATTCATATCTTTTTTGGGAAGTGTGCGTAATAAATGTTTGTTAGGTGGTATGGAGGTACTTGAAACATTATGTATTTTGAGTTGTGAGATGTGAGGGGACCTAACAGTTGGAGGGTCACGACTCTTGGTTCGTTCATACTCACGTTTATAAATAGTGAGTAGGATCAATCCTAGGTCCACTCACAAGCTTGTCTCTGATTGTCCGACTAGTCAAGAAGAGTTCTTGTCCTTCTTAAGTTGATAATGTCTTCCTCTAGCTTTGTTTATATTTTTACGAATTTTTCGGGATTTTTAAGCTAAAGAAGTTAGGATTTTGAGGGAGGTCATGTCTCGACTACTAGTTTAAGAGCGAGATCAATGTAGATTACTCCATATGTTTTGAAGGGTCGATGGGAGATGTTGTAAGCTCACCCGAGAGGGTTGATAACACCCTAGATTTCATTGTTGAAGAGACAACCAAGAAGGTCGAGGAGAGTTGGATCTTGAGAAAAGGTTATTAATGGGTCAACTACCACGACCAGGAATATTTTTGAAATTATTGGTGATTGTTGGTGTTGTGTTCATTTGTCACCATTGTGGATTTGTACGACCCTATCCCAACAGAATAAGTGATCTCTTTTTGGTGATGTTAAGTCATTAACAACGTATGTCACAACTTTGAGGGGTATGTTGAGGATTTCTTCTATATTTAGGCCTATCTACTGACCGATGTGCATGTTCGATTCCCATTTGAGGAGTTCACAATGGGTGTGCTCTAGGTGTTGAACATGACAACCGAGAAGGTCGAGGAGAGTTGGAGCTTGAGAAAAATAATTCAATACTTATATTTATTATCATAAAAAATTTATTTTAGGGATAACCTAAGGCATTTGAACTCTGTATTAAACTGCTCAAATTTTAATACTCTCATCCACCAAAAATAAATTATTTAAATCCATTATTTGTTAATACATACCTTGAAAAAAAAGCATCAGGTCATTGTATGCATTACCTTTTAAATAACCTAACCTAGCTAGAACGTCATCATTCTTCATCTAAGAACGTTTATGTTGCTTAATATGGCTGAACATGTCGTTCTTCTTAAATCAAAGACAAACATGTTCCCAATTTTAATCCATCATGGAATGCAATATATGACATGTTCTAACTCCTTGTGATAGTAGAAAAACTATTTGGGATTTATCAAGCTTAGACAAACCATGATAGGTATGTTTTAATGGGACAAAATTACAATGACGGAGTCCATGACTATGACTCTCGTGAAAACAAAATAACTTTCTAATTTCTACAACTCTTATCCATCTTAATACACATTTTGACTTTACAATTTGTACAAGTAAATGGTTTATGATTCGTCTTCCTATCATCCTTCATAAAGTGTCTTTTGTCCTTTAAAATAGCTTTAAATTTGAATTATGTCAGGTTCTTATGAGGAGAAACGTCAAGACAATAATGAATTATGAGAAAACCACATGTTAGATCAACATACCACCTTCAACCTAAAACCTTAAGATAGTGAGTTTATGTGTTTTCTTTCTTATACAGTGTTCCTTATGCTCATTCCTACTCAATGTCACACTCAAACTCACACTTGGAATCCTAACAATCTCCACTTCAAGTGTTAGTTTCTTTCACATTAATACACTTCTCCTTAAATAACAATGATGACCCACTTATACCACCATTTACAACAATGAGACACACCTTACCTAAAACCCTCGTTAGGAAGACTTTCGATATAAAGAATCCTAGGACATACTTGTATCACCATTTTATCACACCAGTTCACAGTTAGTTGAAAGTCTTATCAGGAAGACTTTCGATACAAGATATCCTCAAATCTAGGACCATTCACCCGCTCATGTGTTTGTTCCATGTTCACCACACCAATTTGTTGATTTCTTGTGAGGGGAGTTATTAAGGAAATTCTACACCAATGAGCCATAAAAGACCAAGACACCACTATCAACCCAAAAGCTAAAAACAATAGTTTTGTGAGTCTTCTTTCTTATATATTACTAATTTCTACTCAATGTAGGACTGAAATTCGCATTTGAAATCCTATTAATATCCCTCTTCAAGTATGAGTTCCTTCCACATTTGTACACTTCTCCTCGAGCAATAGATGTGACCCACTTATATCACCATTTTACCATAACAACAATAAAACTATATAAGAGATTAAGGCACTACCTCCAAATAAAAAACCTTAATCCTAAAGTTTTTTTTATCTTATTTCTTATATATTGTTCATCTTGTTCTTTGCTATTCAATGTGTGACTCAAAACTCAAACATAAAATTCTAACATTATCTAATGTGAGTTTCTTTCACATCGGTACACTTCCCTACATTTCTCCTCAACCAACATTGAATACCCACTTGTATTGTCATTTTACCAAAAGACACAATTACTTGAAACCCCATTCAAAAAGACTTTCAATGTGAGAAATCTTCAAATCTAAGATTCTTCATTCATTAACGTTTCCACATTCACCCACTTGTTTGTTAGGTTATTGCAAGGGGAAATGTGTAGTAGATTTGACATTAATGAGTCATGAGCAAACCATGTAAGAGACAAAGATACTCTACCTTTTATCCAAAACAATAAGACAATGAATTTGTGAGTCTTCTTTCTAGTCAATGTGGGTCTCAAAGTCACACTTAGAATTATAATAATTTATGTGCTCTTGTTTGTTATGGAATAGCTTAAAAGCAATTAATTGGAAAAACGTTTATCACACAAACAACAAAATGATTATAGAGAATATGCAAATGAAACCATTATAAGGTAATTGAAAGAAGAAAGAGAAGAATCACACAAAAGTAGTGTGGTTCAATTGAAGTGTTAGCGAACTTCAATCTAAGTCCATGGAAAAATTCACAATTAACTAATATTACTACTCAAGTTTCTCTCTCTCACAAACTCACACTCAACTAACAATTGTTTGTTATATAGTTGAACAATAACTATATGTTTATTGATACATGTTTCTATTTATAGTGTAACTAGCATAACTAACTTATATAAATCATGTCTAAACTAGTGAAAAACAGTGCATTGATTATTGAGCTTGAAATGTCAATTAGGTAGACTCATCAAATTATAATTGAAGAAAGTTAAAGGTTGAATATAGACATAATTGAAAACTATGAATATTAAACCATTAGACAATCTAATACACTAAGAAGAATTATAAACTTTAACAATATTTATTAAGTTAATCCTCATAAATTAGGAGAATTAGGAACCTTAACAAGATTTATTATGTTAATCCTCGTACATAACCTCTTGCATTGTTTCCATGTTTTTTCCATTTATTTATACATGATTTAACGAAAGTAAATTCTTAAATTTTGATAATGTTATCAACCAATATTTTGTGTTTGAGATCAAGATTGAAATAACCTCGTCAAGTTCTTATAGAGTAATTACTTCTTCCTTTGGGTGATTAGGGTTTAGTTAATCGATTCTATCAATTTTCCATTAGAAATTCTTCTCTCATCCCATATAGAGATATACAAAAGGGAAAATGACTAAGAAAAGGAGAATGGTTAATTAAAAAAAAATCAGGGAAAGTCATTAATTGAAAATTTAAACTTATGCTCCCAGTGGGTAGAAAAAGTGTTGACATTGTTAATAAGTTGTCTTTGATGATTGCACATGATGAATATTCTATCAAGGGAGACGAAAAAGAAATATAATGTATAAACAATATAAGAACATTGGTGATGATCACGATCAAATATTTAATAACTGAATCTTATAAAATATTCTCATTAAAACATGGTAAAATTTAATATTTTTGGTTTCAATTATAAACAATAAAAAAATATATTTTAAAAACATTAAAGTGTAATCTTGCAAGATCTTTATATTAAAAAAATTATAAAAAAAAATAATGTGACTTAAGATTGAAGTAAAATTGTTAAATGGTGGGATTTTGGTGTTTTTGTTATTTAGGGTTTAGGGTCCTACTAAATTTGTAGTTATCATATCTGACAGTGTGTGGCCACTTGTCCAAACACATCATTCACTCTCCAACTCTTATACGGCATTGCATTCATTCCAATATCAGAACGTGACCCTTCCAAGCTCATAATATTCTTTTGCACATGCTTACAAAATATTATAAAATAACTCTTTCTATTTATTCCTTCAACATAATAATTTTATATGTAAAGAATCAACTAATTTTATATGTAAAGAATCAACTAGTAAATTTTTTTATTATTCTCTGTTGGAGTTGTAATGAAAATAAGAAAATATGTTATTCCTTCTTCTACTTACTACAAAACATTTTTTTACATAATCACATATCAGATTGTGTTTGACATTTGATGTGATTAATGTCACTTAACTCATCATAAAACTAAAGTAAGATAAAATAAATAATTTTTTATTTATAAGCGGATCAATCCAACCTATTTTACAGCTGTAATATTAGAAAATGAAGGATATGATAGGATTAAAAGGAAAAAATATAGAAATTACTTGGAACAAATATGAATATTAAGGGATTAAATATAAACAGCATGAGTATTTTCTTTTTTATTACGAATATTAAGGGATTAAATTAAGGGTTTAACATATCATCATCAAAATTCGTACCTTAAATCAATTGATAAAATTGTTGCACATGTCAACCAATGTTGGGAAAGAAAAATAAGGAAGTTGATTATTAAGATTGAGCAAGTGATGGGACTCATAACAAAAGAATATGTGATGAATTTGTCCAGACAAAACATCTGAATAAATTAAAAAATGTATATAACTAACATTTGATTTTGAGATGTAAGTGATGCAATGCTTCTAAATTTAGGACTCTTTTTTTTCAGAATGGTGTAATTTCTCAAGTTTATTACTGAAATGATTTTTTATTTATTTATAGAGGTAACTTGTGCCACATACAAATTTAGTTTAAAAAAATAAAGTGGTGTCATGTTAGAACAAACTTAGTGCTGAATAAAAATTACCTTGACACGATTTTATTTAATAATAAATATTTTTTTAATTAAAATTGTGTTAAAGTAACACAACTTTAGGATTTAAGATTTCAATTGAAATAAAATTACACTAATTAATCATGTTGGTGTAATTTTGTTTCAACTAAATTCGTATAAGAGTGGTATAACCTTTGTAATTTTATCCTCTTTATTTATTTAATTTGTAAATTATTTAAAGTAAATTAAAACTTGGTACTAAAGTTAACTAAATAATATAATATGTAATTATACTTGGTAAAAGTTATTGGTATATTAGTAAAAAAATATTTAATGTATGTATAAATTTGACCATAAAATAAAGAAGAAAGGAAGAAAACTAGTAATTGTTTGTAATTAAATTATAACATGGATATTATCATTCATTCATCTGTATACAATCTTACATCATCCATATTATCAATTCACTGTGCTCTACAAAATATTCATGATAAAGGTAATAACAATGATGATCTACCTCCACCAATTTATACGAGCATTAAATACATTTTACTAAATATATCAATCACTTTTAACAAGTATAATTAAATAGTACATTATTTAGTTAATTTCAACACTAAATTTTAATTCAATTTAAATAAATTTACAAATTAAATAATTAAATCAATAAAAATTAAAAACAAATAAGATACATATTAATTTATTAAAAAAATAAAATTTATGCTAAGATAATACAACTTTAATATAATTTTATTTTATCTTCAACATGATTTTAATTAAAAAATCTCTATTTAAACAAAGTCATATCAATATTGCATAACTTTTATTTTGACACTAAAGTTGTGTCAACCCGAGTTATTTTTATACCATAAATGACATGAGATTTTTATATGTCCATTTGGATAATAAACTTGAGAAATTAGATCATTCTAGAAAAAAAAAATCTTTAAACTTACTTACTATAAGCATGGTTCTAAAGGTTAGGGTTAAAAAGAAAAGGAGAGAAGTGACGTGATAGAAATGAAGAGAAAGAAGAATGTGATGGGACTTACACTTATGAGGGCCAAGAGATTCATTTCTCATTCTTTTATCATACAATGCAAAACAATTCTGACACTACCACCTGCTCCATGACATGACGCGCTCATGGTTTTGCTAATTTCTACACACAAGCTATTCTCCATAAAGACTAGTACGATAGAGGTACGGTGATACCATACATATACATAGATATATATAATTTTTAAAATATATAATACGAATCTATATATTATATAATTATAAATTTTATAAATTGATAATAAAAATTTATATATAAAAATTTATATGTATAAGTATGTTTTTATGTTTTGTTTTTTTTTTAAAGTAAAAAGATGTTTTTCATAATTGATCAAAATGATTTGTCTCTTATTTTTAGAAAATTGTAATTTTTCTTTTTAAAATTGTATTAGAATCGTGCTAGAATTGTGAGAAATTCAATAAATACTTTTTGAATGAGACATTTCATTGATACATGTTATACAAGTATTTAATTATTTTCATTTTCGAAAGATTACAAAATTATCTCGACAATTTAAAAGTATATATATTATCGGAGGCGACTACTGCTGAATGTAAAGCCTTTTCTTTTTAGGGCTTGTTTGCTTTTGGGGGTGGCACTGTAGGCGCAGACGGATGTTGGGTGCCACCCCCGTTTGGATCTGTAATGGGTGAGGGTGAGGGTGAGGGTGAGTGGAAAGGAGAGTGGTTTTTGGTTCATCTGTGATATGAGGAGATAGGAGGGTGAGAAGAGTGGAAAGCCACGTAGGATTCCTTCATTTACCATGCTGCCCCTTATTCACGTTACGCACAGTAACTCTTTCAGCATTGGTGAGAGAGTAGGTGCATGATGAACCATTATATAAGTGCCTTCGAAGACCACCATATCTACACCACTTCGAAGACCACCATATCTACACCACATATACATCTGGCTAGCTTTGACAGAGAAAGAGTTGCATTGATATAGTGCTTGGAGAGGGTCTTCAGTGAGAATAGAGGTAGGAGAGTGAGTTTGGTGGTTCATGTGTGCCCTGGGTTACGTTTTTTTTTATTTCAGTTTGAACCTAATCGATTATTTCAGCTTCATGTTTGCTCACATAATCGATTATCTGGAAATTTTTGGCAACCATAATCGATTATGGGTCATGTGTTATTTTGACCATA
>Ga0123342_1010981_pt1 | contig 10131 bp, 5 predicted proteins | sample Turbeawhitnodule_FD_89960 | JGI IMG/M metagenome (GOLD analysis project Ga0123342, IMG submission 89960) | Root nodule microbial communities of legume samples collected from Mexico - Turtle bean Mexico white nodule | ecosystem: Host-associated > Plants > Roots > Nodule | place: Mexico: Nepantla...
ATGTAAAAACAATCTGTTCTTTTTGCCTCTGGAATACTGAAAAATTGTGTGTTCTTGCGAAAATTTTATAAGCTCAATTCACCCCTCCCCTCTTGAACTTAGACACTAATAGACCCAACAATGCCTTCATTGGAGAAGAATCCTCTCCATTGAGGAGAGGACATGTGGACCTTCATGCCATTCCTTCCCTATTTTCCTATTTACACCCTATTCTTTTTTCCTATTTACACCCTACTCTACTTGGCCCAAAATACAAGGCTAAAAAGTAATTCCTAACTACTATGTACAATTTTCACAAGGCTAAGAAGAAGAAGAACAAGACTCTATAAACTCTTCAGTAAGGTCTCATCTTCTTAGCCAAATGTTTTGAGGTTGGATGGTATCCATCATTCCCTCCCTCTTGAGAAGGATTTTCCCTCATATCTTATTGATGCTTAACAACCTCTGTTTATTTGTTATTTTCCTCCAGGGTCAAATATCAATCTACAATAATCATCAAACAAACATGAGATAACTTTCTTTATTAAAAGAAAATTAAAACAATAGAAAACAATAAAGAAATAAAGCCCTTTATTATGTTTATAAAAGTTTTTATGTAAAGAAATAGGGTCATTTTCAAAAATATTTTTGTTTCACTTTGTGTTGTTCATTGCTCAAGCTAGGCAAAAACATCACAAATTGTTGTTTTTGAGATTTTTGTGAAGAAAAGTAAGCATCATGATTTAAAGGAAAAGAATAGTTCAAAGTATTGCAATCCCCTTTTAAGATTTTTTTTCAAATAGGCTTGTAGGGGGGTTATAAGATATTCTTCATCCTTTCTAGATTCCTATTTTTCTTCCTTTTCAAACAAACTTCATTTGGTTTTTCTGTAGAGGAAAATATTATATTTGTATCTAGTTCAACTTCATACACATTTTTCTTCAAGCACATCCTCACAGGGTTTAATATGATCTGCTAGGATAGTTTTTCCTAGAGGTAGACCTTATTCTAATTTTTTTTCTACCCTAACACAAAAAAAAAAAACTAGTTCATTTAAATCATTAAATGACAACAATTCAACCTTATCCTATATCTTAGGGTTCATACCACTTTGGAATTTGAAAATGGTTTTTCTAGACTATTCCCTTATTCTTGCCCTCAACATAAGTAACTCAATTTTCTGCTTGTATTCCTCTATAATTATGTCCTTTTGTTGAAGTTTTGTGGAGTTGGTACATCAACTCCCTATCATAGTAGGATAACACATGGGATTTCCTAATGACAACCCTAAGTTCATTTCAATACCTAATTGAAGGGTTATGAACCGTAAGGTCTTTCATTAAAGAAGTCCACTAGTCATAAATGGTCCTTGAAAGCTAAATGTAGCTAAGGGCACTCTCCTTTCATGATCAACCTGGTGACATTTAAAAATTTGTTTTATCTTCATCTCTCAATCTAAATATTCTTTTATATTTTCTTTTCTATGAAAATAAGGAATGGTGGATGGACCATCCTCAGTCTTTCAGCCACCAAAACTAAGAGCAGAGGCAACTTCCAAACTTTACAAAAGACATTATAACTCTTAGATTGTAAAAATTTGTATAAATTGTAAAAAGGTAGAATAGGATTTCCTTTAGGCCTTGTATTTCTGAGTCATTTCTAAAATAGGATAAAAGTGATCTAGGGGACATAGAGAAACTCTACTAACTAATTAAGTTGATTATTATAAACCATTTAAAACATAAATGAAAATGATTCATTTGAGTTACAACTATTAAATTTATAATGAAATTTTTCTAATAATTGATTTTCAGTATGAAACTTTGAAGTCATTCATGTCTTCAACTTTCATTTTCATTGTAGACCCCGAATTTGCACGTATCAGCTCATTTGCATAGTCATAAATTCGTTTGTACTGCTCTTGATATGAACCATGAACATTCTTCAACGCCATGGCCATTGCCCGTTGAGCTTTTGACTTACTTATACTTGTGTTCCATTTTTTTACAGCTTTATTCCTTACATCATTACTTCTCAATTTTGGATTCTGACTTAAAGAACTCTCCAACATCCCACTCAACCATATAGTGCTCAACAAATCAATCTTAAATTGCCTAGCATAGGTATGTACTTTATTTACTTTTCTTAACGGCCATCATCTTGTTGAGGGTAAGAACCCACAATACGCAAACCATTCACATTGTCCTTGTGCTCCAATACAACACACCCGAACTCTCGAATTATCATTTCTTTTACTAATTTCAAGTTCCTCCCTGAATGGACATCATAAGTTCTAATGGCATCTCTTAATGTTTCCTTTTCTGTAAAATAGGTACCCACATCCCAGAAAAAATCTGCCATGTTTTTTGGCATTTGAAAGGATGGAAATTTACCACATGTATTGATATCCTCCTCACCATCTTCAAATTCGTCTTTGATGTCTAACTCTTCTGATTCCCACTCTGTATCTGACAACTCTCTATCATGCACAAATGTTCCTTCACTTTCATCATCATCGGCATCCAAATCTTGCAAATCATTTGTACAATTTGGTTTTAAACCTTCTATAGGATTACTGGCATGCCTTCTGTGCCTATGCCTAACCTCACATTTAAACCTTAAACCCTCACTCTCACCCTCACCCTTATCTGTAGTACCCTCACCCTTATCTCTAGTACCCTCACTCTGAACTTCAATTTCACCTTCAATAAATTCAACTTCCCTTAACCAAGAAGAATCTTCTGACACATGCCCACCATCATCATCAACACCATCATTATCACATTCCATGTCTTCATAAATAGGCGCACCAATACCCTGACCACCACGACCTTCGTCCTCCTCATCATCTTCCTCAACCACACCTTACATACCATGATGATTACCAATGTCCACCCCAACACCATTCTCAACATCAGCTTCAACCACACCTTACATACCATGATGATTACCAATGTCCACCCCAACACCATTCTCAACATCAGCTTCAACACCTTCGGGTTCCACATCACCACCATCCTCAACATTATATTCAACACCTTCGGGTTCCACACCCCCACCATCCTCAACATTACCTTCGATTTCCACACCATCACCTAAAGCCAACAACACTTCTGCCTCTGAAACAACATGCACTAGAAATAAATGAACTTCACCATGTGTATTTGCAATTTTAAGCATTTCTATTGCACCACGATCATCAACCAGAACATCCAATCTATTTTCCAACTCTTCACAACCTCCACATGAATACCACATCTCCTGTACTGTTAAAAACCCCATCTCCTTTAGGATGCCAAGTATTTCAAAGTAACTTCATATATCACCGTCACATGACCATGTTGATGTATCACCACCAACATATCTCGCATCACAAAATGTCCCACTATGGTGGACCACAAGCTGAAAGTAACCTTCTGCCATGATATGGACATTATAAAAGGTATCCCTGTAAAATATAAATATACACATACAAAATGTTGAACCACATGTTATGCCAGAAACCAAATGTTGGACCACACATAGAAAAATCTTGCACATGGTGGACCTTACATCATAAACTACTCTATAAATGTTTTCTCAAAGTAAGCACAAACAGAACCACTCTGAAAGTAAGTCAAAAAGTTCTAACCTTAGAAACGACCACCCACAAAACTGCACCACGCTAAACAATGCCTTCGGGTTCCACAAACGTTGCCCCACACAATCGCACTTCACGAGCTTGGGATCACACCACCGGATCACACCTCACAAACGCACCTCACAATCTAACCACGGGATCGAATCACAAAATTGCACCTCACAATCGCATCTCACAATAGCGTACCTCAGAAACCCTCAACCTTGATTGCAATTAAAAATTCGTAACCCCTAATTCAAATTCCCTAAACCCTAACCCCAATTCAATTTTCACTAAACTAATGTAACCATCTACGTCACTACACCTCACACGTCACACTAAACCCATAACCCCTTCTCTCTGCCACATAAGCAGTAGTTGACACCGTTTGGTGCGGCTTAACAAAAATGACCATTTTGCATACATTTAAAAAAACATAGGGACCAAGTCGATTTTTTAAAAAATCACTATACTAAATTGACTATTGACCCAAAATGTATGGACGAATAAGGTAATTATACCATTATTATACAAATAAATGTAGATAAAATCCCCAAATGAAATTTTCTCCAAATTCTCCTTGAGTTTTCGCCACCGATATTCGTAACACTATTAGTTCCTTTCGATTCCCCTTTCGTTTTCTGCTTTCAATTTCGTCTTTTCTCGATATCGACCACATTTTTTTTCTATCAGGTTTGCATATTCTATCTAGTTCTTTGAGCGCTCGACATCGTTGGTTTGTATTTCTATTTTCGATTTGATGCACGAGTTTTATATTTTTTTTATAGCTTGCAATAACGAATAAACGTGTAGAGATGTGGTTGTTCTCTACTTTGTTTTTATTTCTTTATTTACTTTTTGAAGCTTTGAATGTTATGCAGGTATTGGAGTTATAAATGAAAGTGATTGTAAGATTCTGTTATTTTTAAAAGCTTTAATGGAAACTTTTAACAAAATTTTGCGTTAGAAACTGAAGGTTGAGAAAATTTTGGCTTACTTAGAACAAAATTTCAGTTTGAGGACTAAGATAATAGTGAAACTCTTGGAATTCTTATTGAAGCTTGAAAATGTGTAAAAGAATGAGGTATTGTTTGGTTTCCTTAAGCAATTTATTATTTTGAGATTTAAAAAAATCTCATATGAATGGAGAATGAATATTTTGGTTCCTATATATATGCATTTTTCGTTGCCATGGTTGAATGGTTGAAGGCAGTAAGAAAGCAGCAGCTGCAAACTGGATTGAAGTAGGTGGTGGTGTGTGAGGCCATAATTAAAGAGTTCAGTGGTGAATAAGGTGTTGAAGACAAGTGTAGAAATCTCATGTTAGCAATATTGTGTCTGCTATCTACATTGCCACTGCTCAGGATCCATCACCATGATTCTAAAGATGGAAAAATTAAAACAATTCATCCCTTTATTATTATTATTTTTTTTCTACTTTTTACACTATCCTTAAATTTGTAAAAATATTTATAATTTAGGTTTCTGTCATATATAAAAACTATAATTTTTCTTATGGTATTATTCCTTATCCTCTTATAAAAATGTTTGATTTGCACATGGGATAAACATTTTTATCCAATAGCCAATATTATTGATTTGCATATGGGACAAACATTTTTGTCATGTAACCATCTCCTTATACAATCTGTTTGGTATTTATGTTCCCATTGAAGAATTTCAATCTTCTTTTTATTCTTATATTCATCTTTTGAAATCATAGCATTTCATGATAAGTATTTCAATTAATAGGAGAAAGAGTAAAACGTGTTTCTAATACTACATACTATAAAATAATCCATTTGGTACTTGACATATTATGCAAAGATCAATTTCATGTTCCTCCAAATTATTAGCTAGTAGATAATTTTTTGTCTATATTTGTCTTGTAATACTTTCTTCTAACAAACCCCTCCCTATGTTGCCAATCCCTTCACCTAACACATTGTGGAATTCCATAGAGTTAAAAAAATTAAAGTTTTCATATCATACTCAATCTACCATTAAAGTTTTCATATTATACCCAATCCACCATTCATATAACAGTCTTGCCTCATAAACTTGCCTCATATGACAAGTTGTCAATGTCCAACCGCATATCATTATGATGGTCAAAGAACGAAGGAATTTTCTACACAATTACATCACAAATCCCCACGCCACGCGCAAATTTAAGGGATGTCAATTTCAATGTGACTTGCATTGGATGAATCAAGATTAGTTTGATCCTGAACTCCCATGTAATAATAAGCATCCACTACCAAAAAATCATGAAATAAAAATTGTAGAGACAAAAAATAATTAGTTGTTAGAGTGACTAAATTAGACACAATTTTAAAGAATAATTTTTTTTTAGTTTCTAAATTTGGTAGCAAAAATCTTGGTAGTTAATTAGATATCAATTTAGAAACCATCTAACAATAATAAAACTAATTTAAAAACCAATTTTTTTTAGTCTATAAAATCGTCTCTAATTTAGTCACTATAACAATTAATTATTTTTTGTTTTTAAAATTAGTTTTTATTTAATTATTTTCTTGTATTGATTTAATAAGTAACGAGAATATATACTAATTTCTCTCACAACCACTCTCTGACATATTAAGTTTAGAGATCCCATCTATAATCACTGTTTTGGGAATGAAAAGATAGATGTAATTGTTCATTCATTTCATCCATTTCTATCACTGGAAAAATAATAATTAAAAGTTTAAAAGCAATTACTAAAGATAATTTAATTTTAAAAATCTAATTCTATATATTTAGTTTATCTCATATTTATGTCATTAATTATTATTTGTAAATCTACTTGGAAAATGGATTCATGACAAGATAATAAAGAGGGGAATCTTTACATTAAAGCTAACTCAATTTTTAAAATCTAATTCTATAAATTTGACCGTTTATATTTATATGGTTTTGGTGCATTAACTATTGTTTTAGATGGACAATTTATATTTAATCATTATATATACACAAGGTAAATTCAATTTGTTTTACATTAAATAGATTATGCACTAATAGTAATACATAAGATATAATTATTATATCAGTGCTTCTATTTCATTCATATAGTAATTTTATTATCACTTATAGTAATTTTATTATTAAATGATGAAGTATTTTAGAGTACAGATAACAATTAAGTGAGCTATATTACCTCTTTTTTTGGCAAGTTATATTATTTATATAAAGAAATTCACCTTCTAGAAAAATCATAAAATAAAAACTAATTTTAGAGATAAATAATAATTAGTTGTTATAGTAACTAAATTAGATACTATTTTATAGACTAATTTTTTTTTAGTTTCTATTGAATGGTTTCTAAATTGGTATCTAATTAGCTACCAAAGTTTTTGTTACCAAATTTAGAATATAAATAATTGGTAGTTAAAACATTGGTAGCTAATTAGATACCAATTTAGAAACTATTTAACAATAATAAAACTAATTTAGAAACCAATTTTTTTTAGTCTCTAAAATTGATCTCTAATTTAGTAAGTGAGAATGGTATATTACATATTCTCAATTCATGTGGAATTTTCAACATCACCTCTTATGCTAAAAAATAAACATTTTCAACATTGAATTAAATAATTATGGGTGATCTAACAAGAATCCAATAATAACTAATACATATGTTCTAATATATTCTTAACAAGTAGGTTATGTCTAATTTAATCTCACAAATCTACAAATTTTATTATACATGCATCTATCCATAAATACTTGGATATATTTTTAAAACATTTAAAATAAATATTTTAAGAAATATTTAAAATACAAACTCAAATAAAAAAGTAGCCTTAAACTATAATTCAAATAAAATTAAATAATAAAGTATTAATATAAATAATTTATCCTTTTCAAAAAAAATAAAAAATAAGTTGTACCATAAAACAATAGGTTAAAGAAATTATTTTTTTTATAAACAAATTTAATTTAAATAAATTAATTTCTTTATAAAAAATTTTAATTTCATAAGTATAAATTAAAAAACATAAATCTGTAATATTGAATCATAAATGATTTTTCAATTCTCAATATTTTTTCGTTGATAATTTCTTTTTATTATTTATTTAAAATGTAAATAAAAATATCTAACACTAAATAACGAATATCCATGAGTTTGATACTAGTATCTAACTTTTTAGAGAGTTATTCCTAAAATAAGTATTTAAGGGTAAGAAGAAAAATATCTCCCCTCCATTTACTGATTAATTTGATTTCTTTAATAAATACACACATAGAGAGACAAAGTAGTTTATGACTAATTTAATTTCTTCAATAAATATACACAAAGTGACCAGAAAAAAGGAGATATCAAAGTAATAAATAGTTAAATCAACAATACGTTATAAAATATACATTTTATAGAAAGTTATTAAAGATAAAATAATTAATTACATGAAATAACTACATATTATATTAAGTGTCTTACATAATATAATATGAAATAAGATAGAATTAATATAAATGTTGTAAATATCTATGTTCAAAAAAAGGAACCCAGATTGTATATTTTGAGAATATATTTTCTAGATAAATTGTATTAGTCATCTTTAAGGATTAATTAATCTATTAATTACACTATTGGTCATCCTTATAAAGATGGTAATTTAGTTATAAATATTTGACTGTTTATATGATTTTGGTGCCATTAATTATTATTTACAACATGGACAACTTATAAAGATAGTATTTAATCATTATACATATATAATAAATTTGATTTTATTAAATATATTATGCACTAATTACAATACATAAGATGAAAATATTTAAAAAATTATACTTGGATATATTTTTTTAAAAAAAATGTAAACTCATAAAAATTAGTTTTAAACTATTATTCAAATATAATTAAATAATAAAATATTAATATAAATACTTTATTCTTTTAGTAAAAAAAATTAAATAAGTTGTACCGTAAAACAATAGTTTAAAGAAATGGGTGGGCCTTGAATCGGCCCATTTACAACTAACTATGCTAACTTTCTTTAGGTTATTTTTCTTTGACTTTTGTTGACCTGTATATTGCTCCAACAATGTTATGTGTATTAGTTCCCACACAACAAATTATGAACTAGATTGTAGTTAAGAAATTTTTAAATAAAATTCAAGTCTTCCTTGTGTTTTTCTTAGATTTCATAACTAATGCAATCAATGTATCCAAAAATCATGTCCAACACTCTAAGTCTAAGCATATTGAGGTGAGATATCTCTTCATTCCTGATTATATCTAGAAAAATATATTTGAATTAAAATTTGTCAAGACAAATCATCAATGGGATGATATTTTTACTAAGGGGTATCAATAGAGTGTTTTGATTTCATTAAAACAAAAATAACTATGGTAGATTTTACAAACTGTTTGACCAGACGATGTTATCCTCTATGTAATTAATACATTTATTAAGTTGTGTAGGGTTATAAAAATCAAACACATTGTGGGAATCAAGTTATCCTATATTAAACTAAGATCAATCTTTTTTTATGATCCTTAAGGGGGGAGAAAAGGATAAACTTCGAAGAATAGAGTAGTTGTTGGGAGAAATGAAGGATAACTTTTAAAGAAGAGGAGAAAGACAAAGTTCAAAACATATAGGTTAAGGAAATTATTGAAATTAAAAGAGAAGAATATATCAATTTAGGGGAGCTCTAAAAACATTATTTGTTTAAAGGATAACGAAGAAGAAGACAATGTCTTTGTCTTTTTTTTTTTTCCTTCTTATCTATTTGTTTTCACTCTAATACCTGAAAACTATTCTTTGATTCTCTATTTGCAATAAATTTTTGTAATCATAAGAAAATATTATATATTCCCGATATAATCAATCACAATAGAAATTCAATGATTAAAGGAAAATTGGAAATATTATATTTTCTGACATATATAAAAATTATAATTTAATGTTTTTTCTTTTATGGTATTAAACAAAATATCTATTTATTTTTGTTAATTGAAACTTCTTTTTTATTTAGACGTACATTTCACACTACTCCATATTGATCTACTAAGAATAACTTGTATTATGTTTTAATGCCCAAGTCAACAATTCACTATTACAGCAATGTTAAGTAGTTCAAAATTGTGCATGCAAGAACAATGAATTTATTTCCGCTTCTATCCAATAGTCAATGCTGTTGATTTGCATATGGGGCAGACATTTTTCTCATGTAACCATCTCCTTATACAATCTGCATGGTATTCATGTCCGCATTGAAGAATTCCAATCTCCTCTTTGTTCTTATATTTATCCTATGAAATCATATAATATCATGCATAAGTATTTCAATTAGTAGGAGAAAGAGTAAAACAAGTTTCTAATACTACATACTATAAAATAATACTTGGCATATTACGCAAAGATCAATTTCCTGTTCCTCCAAATTATTAGGTAGTAGACAAGTTTTTGTCTGCATTTGTCTTGCAATAATTTCTTCTAACAAACCCCTCCCTACATTGCCAATCCCTTCACCTAACGCAAGAAGTTCCTGTTGTGGAATTTCAAAGAGTTAGAAAATTAAAG
>Ga0123342_1010983_pt1 | contig 10128 bp, 9 predicted proteins | sample Turbeawhitnodule_FD_89960 | JGI IMG/M metagenome (GOLD analysis project Ga0123342, IMG submission 89960) | Root nodule microbial communities of legume samples collected from Mexico - Turtle bean Mexico white nodule | ecosystem: Host-associated > Plants > Roots > Nodule | place: Mexico: Nepantla...
AAATCTGATCGGGTAGAAATGTTCCTTAACTCCTCTGCTACAGCGTGGTATGATCAGATTCTAAAATAGATGAAGTTTGGGAGAGAAAATTAGGAGAGAGGGAGAGAAGAGAATATGGAGAGAGAGAGAAAGAAGAAAAATGGTACTGTGGTGGTGGGAAGAATGTTTCTGTTGCTTTTAAAAAAAAGCACGCTGTTACATCTCACTCATCATGCAACTCTTGATGTTGAAGGTCATGAAGTGACAGGGGATTCTACCTCCAAAAAATTTTCCGACGCTCAAATTAGTAATAGCATAAAAATATATAAGTGTAGTTTGTATAGAGAGAATATGAGTCGAAATTATTTTTGGGGACCTTCGCGTATTTATAGAGTTTTTGGTGGACCTTATCACACTTATCTTTCTTTCTGTATCAGTTATTTCAGCATAATATCATGTAAAGAAAAAAAAAAAAACATTACGGAATTGAGTAACAAGATTTTATCAATTAATATATCTTTTAAAAAGTTAGTTGTGGATCTTTTAATAGAATCAAGGTTTAAAAGTGTTATGATTCTGCGAATATAATGGAGATAAAATGATTTTTTAGATATCACCAAGATTGTAGCCTTATTTTTTTGTTGTCTTTATCTTGTCACGTGCTACCACCCTTTGGTCTTGGTCTTTATCCGATACAAGGGCGGGTTAAATCCGAGTTTCCTTTTCACAGAGATTTCTTTTGTGTGTATGGGTAGTCATGGTCTTTCCCACATTCAGACAAGGTCTAGGATGACACAATTATATTTTAAAAAATTAAAAACATAATGTATGAATTGAGAGAGATTAATAAAGGAATATCTAAATTGTTATGGATTTATGATAGTTGGTAAGGTACCATGATAAATGAAATGAAAGTAAAGACAAATTGTTTTATTATAAGTGAAAATCCTAATGATTATCAATATAATAACAAAGTTGGTATGGAAAAAATAAGAAGCAATGCAAAAAAAAGTGAAATGATAATTTAGGGCAAATTAAAGTTCTCTCCAAAGCCTAAGTTTATAGCCTCTGTCACTTCTTTCTCTCCTGGTACCCTAACTTTCTCCTTACAAATCCATGCACACTGTGTTCTATTACTGCTAACTAGACAAATAGTTTGACGATGACAATGAAATATTGGATTTCACAATTAAGAATTCCCAAGAATATACAAATAAGAAGAGTATCTCTACATCCATGGCCCATTAAATCTCTTAAGAAAGCTATTATTAAAGGCACATTGGGGTCACAATTAGCTGAGTTGAAAGTGTAAGTATAGAAGAATCCTTTTTAAGTTATATAACCTTTTTATACTATTAAAAAATATCGATATAATATAAATTACAAACATTCATCTACTTGTTAAGATATGCTTCACATTATTGTTAAACATTATTTCTTTACTAATAAATAGGATTGGGTGTGTGTCCAATCATTAATAGAAAAATGATAAATAATAACGTAATTTCAAAAATTGTATTCATATAAGTAACTAAATCACTGATATTTTTTTTTTCAAAAGTCATGGTTTAGTAATCAAAATTTCAATAAAAAAACAAAGTAAATAATTTAATATTATTTAAAAAAAGATAAAATAATTGTATTTTGTATAAGACAGTATCTGTTATCAATTGATCAACTGCTACTTGTCACTCAATCACTCTTCCTTTACTTTTCTTCTCATATTCGTTCCTTAGTACTCAGTCGAAAGTGGTACCACAAAAGGTTTTCCGACGATCAAGTAAGTGTTTTGTATTATAGTGAGTAATATATTGATAAAAGTGTACCTTATTCGTGTATAATCATGTTTATTTATAATTTTTGTAATGAGATATCTCGTTTATGGGTTATATCTTTGCTAAAATGACATTATCAGATTTTTCATGGATCTCCTTATTTTACCTTGGTGCATTAATTTTATGCGGTCGAGCAGCCTCGAATATCGAGTGATGTGGTTCACTCGATTCCGGTCGCATAGAATTAATACTCCAAGGTATTGACCGAATCAAACTTGGATATTAAATTTCACATGAGGTGAAAGTATTTCCGCAACAAGGGTTCTCTCACCTCAAATTCTCCTTTAACTTGGTCAGGTACTAATTGAGAATCGCTTTTGCATAGTACTTGTGAGCTCCCATGTCATTTACTAGTGTAAGCCTAGCCATTATGGTTTCATATTCGACCTAGTTATTTGAAGCTTTGAAGTCAAACTTCAAAGATTGTTCCAAGAGTATACCATCAGGGCTTTTTAGGACAACTCCTGCTCCACATGATATTACATTGGATGATTCATCCACGTGTAGTGTCCAACATAAGTCTGCTCCACATGATATTACATTGGATGATTCATCCACGTGTAGTGTCCAACATAAGTCTTCACCCTTGGTAGGTTTAGGACTTAATTCTGGTGTGAAATCATCTAAACTTTGCAACTTGATTGCCCCATTCGATTGGTACTGGATTTCGAACTCTGATAATTCAACTGGCCCATCCTATCATTCGCTCGGCTAAATCTGGCTTAGCCAAGATTTTCATATAGGATAATCGAATTTCACAATTATCTTTTGATTCTGGAATTACATTCTCATTCGTCGGGAAGTGATCTCGATTGCTAAAGCAACTTTTTCTATCATTTGATATCTAACCTCAACACCATGTAGTATTCAGATGATAAAGTATGTCGATCGTTCCTCTTTTTTCACCTTTTAGACTAACACTGCACTTATGCCTTCATCTAATACCGATAGGTATACGATGATTGATCGTTGACGGTCTTGATTTTGTATAATCGGTGGTGTTGTTATAAAAGCGGTGGTGTTGTTAGCAAAGCTTTCAATTGAAGGAAAATTTCTTCACACTCGGGATTCCAATTGAATTTTTCAACCTTTCTTAAGAGTTGGACGATTGGTTTGGTTTTCTCTATAGTCTTGGAACAAATCTTGACAAAGTTTTCAACCGCCCAATCAACTTCTGTATTTCTTTGGTGTTTTTAGGGCTTCACATTTCAATGATTGCCCTACATTTCTCTGAGTTTGCTTCAATGTCATAGTGTGTTAGCATGAATCCCAATAATTTACCCCCTTCTACTCAAATGCACATTTGTCGGGATTTAACTGCATTTCATGCTTTCTTACTGCTTTAAAAACTTCTCATAAATCTTTTACATGTTGTATGCATGAATTAGATTTAACCACAATGTCGTTGACATATACCTCAACATTCCGACCGAGCATTCCTTTAAAGATTTGATCCATTAGCCTTTGGTAAGTGGCTCCAAAAATTTTCAAACCGAACGACATTACCTCATAGTAGAAGTTAGCACAGTCGGTCATGAAAGATGTTTTATCTTTATCTCTTTGAAACGTTCTGATACAAACCATCTTGACAAATAGATAACTAAGGACACAATAGACACTTCACAATTAAGTCAGTCATCTTAGTATCCAAGATAAGGCCCCACCAAACTTCAGAAAGACCTCAGCAGAAGAAGAACTAGACATAGGCCAGAGCATCATATGTTCTTTCTTATGGTCTTTTTAAATGACAAGTTTATGTAAATAAATTGGCTCACTTTGGGTATTCAAATAGAAGAATAAACTAGATTAGGGTGTACTTAGTATAAATTGAGCTTGTGCCAAAGCCCACCTTAACCTAGCTCCTAGAAACACACCCATGTGCTCACCTTTGACCTATATTCTAGAAGACTCCCCCATGTGCTCACATTTGACCTAGTTTCTAGAAGCTTGTAATCATTTACACCCCTACCCTTCCTCTCTTCCTCTCCAAAGCACTCATCTCTATAAATAGGGTGCTTCCCCTCTTGTAAATTAGACATTGAAATTGATTATAGAAAAAAAAAACTTTGGGTGAGTGTTTAGTGAGTTTGAGTACTCTAGTATTTTGGGGTCTTACCTTGAGTAAATCATACTTCAAGTGGTGGATCGACACCACTCATCTTAGAGTTTTCCACCCTCCAAGTGGTGTGACACCATCTCCATCTTCATAAGCTTTCATTCTCTTCATCTTTTCCCTTTTATTCCTTTTGCTTTTTTTCATTCCATTTGTTTAATTCCTCTTCTTTTCATTTGGTCATTTCCATCTTATGTTATTTTAATTTCGCAATCATCATCATCTTCACCTTATAATTGTGTTTTCTTTTTTTCCTCTAAAAGTGAGCCTTCACACTTACTTAACCACTTGGTTAAGTTTATGTCTAGTGGGAATCTTCTTTGAGTTTCTCACCATATTCTGCTAATCCAAAATTTATAAACAAAAGTGTCACCTTAAAATGTGTAATCCTAAAATCAACTCACTTCGCATTCGGATTTGATTGTACTCGAAATACGCATCTAGGAAACTCAACACTCGGTGATCGGCTGCACCATCTACAAAGCTATCTATGTTCGGTACGAGATAGGCATCCTTAGGGCAAGCTTTGTTCAAGTCTATATAATCTCTGTGCATTCTCCATTTCCCATTGACCTTTTTCACTATTACTACATTGGCTAACCAAGTGGTATACTGCACTTCTTTGACGAACCCTATTTCCAACAGCTTGTCAATTTTGTTCTTTGCAGCATTATTCTTTTCTTCACCCATTTTTTTTAATTTGGGCGATAGGTCGAGCTTCTTTATATACCAATAACTGGTGTGTAATGATGTCAGGGCTTACCCGTGGCATATCAAACACAGTCCAAGTAAAAAAATCAGCATTTTGAATTAGTGTTTGGCTTACCATGACACCATCGACGATCGTTAATGATTTTCTCATATTTTTTGAGTGTTATAAAGGTATCAGACGTAGGTCCTCTCCAGATTCGATATGGACATCATCATTATGGGGTCTAGGTCAACTAGGGCAACCATGTGTTCCTTTTTGGGAGCCCTAGGCTCTTAGGACCATTCTCTCCTCTTACGACCCTATGGAGTGTTATCTTCGCCCTAAACTCTAAAGCCTAAATCTTAAACTCTGAACCAAGAACGCTCCCTAGATGGTTCTCGGGGTTGTGATTTATTAGTAGGTTTGACCCTTAGGCTGGCCACATAGCATTCTCGTGCCACCTTTTGGTCTACGTGGATTGTGACTATAGCGAGATATGGAGTTGACACTATTGCTCAGAGTACGTTGAGAGAAGGCCTTTCAAGCAAGATATTATAGGAAGTGTTGGCTTTGACTCTCAAATACCTTATCTTGATAGTTCAGCTTAGATGTTTCTCTTTGCCAAACATGGTGTATAGATCAATATACCCCTGAGTGTCCACTCGTTCTCCAGAAAATCCGACAATCTAATCATCATATGGTTGGATTTCGATCTCTGGGATCCTCATTTTTTTAAAAATGATGGACTATGCCTTCATCCGTTTGCAATTTCTTTGGTGGAGTGGCGGAAGCATCAATGAAGGAAGATGAACAAGGAGCTCACGTAGAGCTTGTGAAGGCTAAGTATGGAGAGTGATAGGTGAGGCCCAATCTCTTGATCTAGTGGAAATTTGAAGACTAAGTGTCTATCCTAAAGAGGTATAGACAAGAGTGAGATTGGCTGAATATTTTGGCAGCAATTCACTCATTCATTAATCTTGAAAATACATGAACCAAGCAACTAAATTTATAGAAGAGAGGGTTGAACATTTTGGAGCCAAAATTTGAAAATTCAAAATAAAACTCTCCAATGAGAAGGTGTCATTTGGAGTCATGCTTTCCATGTTTAGCTCACACCTTCCATGCTAAATCCTCTCCACTCCTATGTTGTCATGTGGACGTCTATGTGCTCCATGCAAAGGTATTTTCGTTCTCCAATATACCCTAGATGTTTTAGGGTTACATTGGGCTCAAAGAAGCCCAATTGTTATCCTAATTAGTCATATTTTACTATTGGCCCAAATACAAGCCCAAAATCTTATACTACTTGGCCCAAATATTTGTTCCAATTATTTTATGCAACTAGGCCCAATACATAGCCCATGAAATCCTAAACAACTTTATACAATTTATTTAAGCTAAAGCTTGGCCCAAAAATAATGTTGACTAGTCAACAGAAACTTAGTCTTCTTGTGTTCTTCTGACCAAAGCTCTAGTTTATGTTTTGATGACTTGGAGGGCTTCTTGGATATGTTTGTACATTCATTCACCCTAGAGTTGTCGTCTTAATTGGGCCTACAAAAATAAACAAAAAGCCCACTTAGACTCGTATTTGCAATTAAATCAATAAACAACCTCTAAGTCTTCATCCACCTTATTATGGGGTTGTGTGTGGCTGGACGGTTTCCATCAAAAAGTCTTCCAATAAAGGATATCCATTGAACATCCTTGATCCACAAGCATCTTTGTAATTGAAAAATTATCTACTTTCACTGTAATGACCATAGGATCATCTTATGTTGGATCGATCACTTTAAAATCATCGTTTGCAAAGAGTATTGGGGGCATCCTTGGTCGGGCTATAGCCGAAGTTGAGTTTACTAACTTAATAGCCCGAAGATGCTTCTTTCGGGCGGAGCTTGAACATCCTTTGCATGAAAAATCACCAGTGATTGTGTTAATCATTTCTCTGCCACTACGACGTGAATGTTCATCTCTTCTTGAGGGTTCACTCGTTTGTGGTTGATCCTCTAGTCGTCGGTCATCATCGTGATGCCATCGAGGATAATATTCTTTTCGTTCATCCCTTTTGGGATATTTTTCTCTCCGCTGAGGAGATCTATTCGAGTTTTTGTTATTGAGCTGTACAAATTTACGCAAGTGCCTGGCTTGAATGAGCTCTTCAATTTTATCCTTTAGTGTTTGACACTCTAATGACTTTCTACGGCAAGTGCACCGCGTTGTCAAGTCTCCAAGGACGAATTTTGAATCCACAAGGAACAGTTGAATATTCAAGTAAAAGATTCGTTAAATATAAAACTAAATAATAAAAGTTTGTTGGAATTTGTTGTGATGGCAATTATTAACAAGAAAACAAGGCAAATAGTTGTTACTTCAATTGGAAAAATAGGGATTGAGTTTCATCTTTCTCACTCTTTTGTATTTTAATTAATCATGATAATATGGTGTCCTATGATTGATATTAATGTCCATATAAAAATCATTTATACTGATTCCTTGCATATAAAATTATTAAGATGTTTCTCAAATATCAATTTCTCGCATATTTATAAAAACAACTTAGAATCAAGACCAGATGTTGATAGCAATTAATATTTCAAGTCAATTCATAACACTCAAATATGTTAAGTATTATTGTTTAGGTCATAACCATAAAAAATACTTTCCAGTTAGATTTAAGATTCTAGATCAAGAATTAGAAGCAAAACAATAATATCAATAATTAATCAAGAACGGAATATTATATTCAAATATAGTTATTCTATAAATAATAAATTCAAAACATATAGTTATTCCAATTACTTAATTGATTACTAATCAATAATAATATATATATATATATATATGTGGATGTATGATATTATGATAAAAAAAACTATAATGATGAGGATTAGTATGTTGAACTATGCTCTCAATAACATTTACAATGCTAATAAAAGGAAAGGTCCAAGTGATGATTAGGCCATCCTCCAAAGTCATTATCAAATTTGTTTTTGGTGATATTAAAGCAAAAGATATGATATGTTCAAGTGGTGAAAGTTTTTTTTCATTATTTAGTTTGTTATATTGGAAAGTTTGAGTGTGTTGATAACGACATGACAAATAAAATGGTGCTTTGCTTGAATTGAATGGTAGATTGAAGTAGGGTTATTAGCTTATGTTTTGAAGGGAGTGTCAAAGAGATAGAAACCTTGATACCTACAATTCTCTCTTCAAGATAGACTAATTAAGATTAGTAGTAAGGTTGATAATGAAATTGTCACTCATTGTTTATATTGCCTACTTTGTTATTTGTATCGTTATACAAAGAGGATGCATAATTTGCTAACTTTTTTTATATTATCTTTTAATTATATAATTTTGTTCTTTAATAAATAAAAAATAATTTATTTAATAAAATAAATAGTTGAATAACTTTTTTTTTATTTCAAAATAACTAAATAAATTTTCTTTTTAAAATAACATATACATAATTTTTTAATACTATTTTTACAAAATTATATATACATATGTATACTAAATTTTATTGATTTTCTATTTTTTTTAGTTAATTGTTTATAAAAATTATAAAATTAGAAAAAGTTTAAATACACATGCAAGAAAGCACATCTGTTTTCGTTAATATTGAATAATACAAATAATTTATTTACTTGTCTTTTTATTATTTTAGGCTGAATAAATTCTGTTTCACTCTTCATTGCAGAGAGAGAAACTCAGACTAAACATAAATCAAATGTGGTTTAATTTTGTTTAGTTTTAATTTAATATAAAATTCAAATAAAGTGAATGTTTTGTAGTTTGATTCGAATTCACTTTTGTACTTTTTTATTATTATTATTAAATTATTAAATATTACAAACAATTGTAAAATATTTCTAATGAAAATTTATCAAACAAAAAGATATTGTGAATTTTTTTATATCATTATTCTTATAATATTTTAACTTTCTTTTATATTCATAAATAAATTATAGTTAAAATTTTGCTATAATATTTTGATAAGAATATTAAGAATAATAAGTACATCCTAAAGCAACATTTAAAATGCATATTCATATTCGTTTGTTAATAATTAATTAATTTTAAATATAGAACATTATGCTTAAATATTATAAACCTTTTTGTTCAATTTTTACCTTTTAATTCGAATCAAGACCAAACAGTTTAGTTAACAAAAAAATAGATAAAAATCTTAAAAAAAATATTTTAATCAATTTTTTTATGGTTTCGGTTTAGAACTTACTAAAATTTTATTGGTAATTTCAATATTTTTTTTGAGTTAGTAAAATCAATAAATCTTTATAAAACTTTAAGTAAAAATTCTAAAGAAAAAATGACTTGTTGAAATAGTTTGATTCTCAGTGGTATAGTAAGAAAAGGGGCTAAAACAATGACGGAGATGAATGATATTGTTGGGTGTGAGTCTTGTGATCTCCTATTGTAAACAGAGACCAAACATCCATAAAATTGAACTACCTAAACTCTCTGATCTTGAAATCTAACCACCACTCTTCCTATATCCATACTTTTATTTGCGTATTTTAATGAACTCTGTAATTTTTTAGCCTTTTATTGCGTCTCAAGTGTTTGATGAAAACCCTGAGCGAGAGCACTGTGCATTGGCATAGAATACCCACAAAAACTACCTCAAAAGAGAGGGACATGCTTTCTCTCATTGTATTTTGCCACCCTTGGGTTCAATTTCTATGTGCAGGTGCATACATAATAGAACAAAGAATAAAGGGAACAATCGGAGTGGTAGGCAGGTACATACATGTATCTAATCTGAACAAAGAATAAAGGGAAAACAAAAGGAACAGATGTGCATGTTTTCATCATTAGTGTGAATGAGAAGAATATGAATCTGGATAAGTTGATGTTGAAATGGGAGGTGATGGGAAACATGTACACCTTGGATCATGAATTACCTTCTTGTTACTGATATGAAGCTTGGAACACAAGACACAGTACCTCCCTCGAAACCTTTGATGGACCAAGTTATCTTGTATCTCATTGTAATCACAATCCTCTTCCATATCTGAGTTATTTTTCTTAGTCTCTTCCTCTGTATCTTCGTCATCGTCATCATGAATAGGTATCCAAGTCAAACCAAGCATTGGAAGAATAACTAGGAGAGCTTTATCGATTATATGGTTGCTCCATTTTTTCAGGCTCTCCAAAAACAATGATGGAGCCACGACCATTCCTGCTCCAACCCCAAAACCAACTCCAATTGATACAAAAGTCCAGTCAAATTTAGCACCAGAATCTGTATGTACTTCAGATTTTGAATTGCGCTGATCAGGACACATATTCAAAGGAATTCCACATAAGTCTGCATTACCAACATAGGAAGATGCGTCAAATGTTTGAATTTGCCTACCTACAGGGATTTTTCCCACCAGACGGTTAAAGGAAAGGTTCAGGTATGAGAGGAAATTTAAACGTTCAAATTGTGTGGGAATTTCACCACCAAGATTGTTGCTTGACAGGTCCAATGACTCAAGCTG
>Ga0123342_1010984_pt1 | contig 10127 bp, 4 predicted proteins | sample Turbeawhitnodule_FD_89960 | JGI IMG/M metagenome (GOLD analysis project Ga0123342, IMG submission 89960) | Root nodule microbial communities of legume samples collected from Mexico - Turtle bean Mexico white nodule | ecosystem: Host-associated > Plants > Roots > Nodule | place: Mexico: Nepantla...
CTGGCGAGTTAGGGTGCCTTCGTACACCTTCCCTGTGGTCTCGCCGGCCGCCTTCATAATCTGCACCATCTTCATCTTTGGCGATGTGCTTGCTCCGGCGATCTCCAATCACTTGGTCGCCTGGGTTTACATCTGGCGACTTCATCTTTAACCCGGTGATCGCCGATTCTGGTATGCTGGAGATCGGAGCACGCCAACTTAATAACTGGCGACTACACGAGTATCCCGACTTCCTTCCCTTCTGCCAACCTGGCAACTTGTCAACACGCCTATACTGTAGCTGGATGCCACGTCATCACTTTCGACTACCAGGACGGTACACAAATTATACTTAATTTGATGAAATTTTTTTGATATGAAAGAAAACCTTTTTTTTTCAATATCGTACCTTAAGAGTTATTTTTTGGTTTCGTCAAGATATTAATAAATTGATTATTTGTACATAATAATAGATAGAAAGAACACTTGTAAGATAAGTGGTTTTCCAAACCAAAGTTTAATTGAATTATGTATTTATTTTTATTGTATGAATTAAATTAATTTGTTGTTGTATAAATTAAATTAATTTTGTTTGTATAAATTAAACTATTTTTTTGTTGTATAAAATAAATTAATTTAGTTTTTATATAAATTAAATTTATTTATTGTTGTATAAATTAAATTAAGTTTTTTTACAAATTAAATTAATTTTATGTTGTATAAATTAGTTTTCTTTTGTATAAATTAAATTGTTTTTTTATTGTAGAAATTAAATTAAATTAAATATTTTTTTATAAATTAAATTAATTTTTTATTGTATAAATTAAATTAAATTATTTTTTATAAATTAAAAAAAGGTTTTGTTGTATAAATGAAATTAATTTTTTTTGTTATATAAATTAAAATTATATATATTTTTAAATTGAATTAAATTTTTTAAAGTTTTAATTTAGTTTTTAAATTTTGAATTCAATTTTAAATTTAATTAAAATAAAATATTTTAACGTATGCGTCGAATGTGACCGACGCATACTAGGACCTATTTATAAAATTTTCGATGTTCCTGCTTTCCCAACATTCACAGCAGTTTCCCCCAATTTCAAACCTTAATTTCACTCTCCACTTTGTTCTGGCTCCGCGAGCATCCTCCGCGACACTGCCTCCTCCGCGTCACATCACTAAGCCTCTTCAGCGTCCGCTGCTGCTCACTCGTCGCTCACCTATGTCGCTTGCGGTGTTGACGCTGAGCTTCCCTGCACCGTGTCTCCGATTGTTCACTGTCACAGTTCAGCTCCAGCTCCTGCTCCATTGTTGCTGCCAGAGGTGTTTAAAGGTTCAAAAAATTTTGATTCGTTTTTTTTGGATTATTGGGCTGCAATGTGTTGGTGTTATGTGTTGGTTGTTGCTATGTGTTGCCGGTATGTGAATGTAATAACATTCATTTAAACTGGATGAGTTTAAACTGTGATGATTAAAAATTGCATGTCTAGGATTGGACTTTGCATTTTTTTTGATAAAGATGAATCTCGGTTATGTAGGATTTTGGACTTTAAATGTAGGATTTTAGAGTGCAAGAGAAATTAATTGAAGGTGCAACTTGTAAATTATTTTGTGGCCACAAACTTAAGTTATATAATATTTTTTTATAAAGTAAAATTCACGGTATAGAGGTTGTGATTGTTGAAAATTGTTGAAAATGTAGAAATGTTGAAAGAGGGATATAAACGTTTTCAATGGCGGTTTTATCCTTCTATTTTTATTCTCAACTTTTGACAGACAATGGTCCCAACTCCAAAAATGAACCTACCTAGCTACACCCTTCCAAACTGACACCAAAATACCACTTGCACCATTGCACCATTGCACCATTGTGATGCTCACTGATCATCATTCCACAATCCAATACAACTTTTGTTTCTCCTTTCCAACTATATATGACAAAAGAGGTGGTGACTTAATGATCCAAAGCTACTTTGCTCACTAAAAGACACATATAAGTGTTTCAAAATAATTATATTTTCATTTTTTCATAAATTCACATGTTTGTTCTTATTATCAATAATATGATAGATTTTGCCTTTGATATGTTTTTCATTCCTTTAATTTAGATTATATAATTATGGTTTCATAATTTATTTTTAAAACTATGCAAATTTAATTTTCTTTTTAATTAAAATACTGATGGATTAAATTACTTTAAACCTCCAAATGTAACTAATGACAATACATCAAACTTCACTTAAAATAAGAAAAATATTAAAAACAAAACACGTACACAAGACGATGTTTTGTATGTTCTTGTGAATGAATCTTTTATGTTATGCGATATGTCCATTGATTATGTTGAATTAATGTTATATTGTAATAATTAACTACAATATGATTTTAGAAGTTTTATTCTTTTTCCACTAGTTATGTTTTAATAATTAAATAGATTTAGAAGTTTTTCATTTTTGTATTGTGTTGAAAAAAATTATTGATGGTGCAAAGAATAAACTTTTTCATTCGTTATTTAAAAAAAGTCATGGATGGAAGCTGCCGAAGGAAAGAGTAGAGGTCGGGTGTATGGTACGCAGACTTGACTGCTAACTTCCGCTAAGGAATCTCTTTCCTCACTCAAGCCTCTGCTTCCGGCACTTCACAATCTGAGCATGTGATTGAAAATCAAATGCTTCGTGTTGAACTTAGTATGTGGAGTCAGAAGTATGCACACTTGGAGGATGGGATAAAGGTTATAAAAGAAAAACTTATCTTAATGGAACGTGACAAAAATGCTTCCAATAGCACCACTCAATTCGATCATGAGTATGATCCAGAGCAGGATAATCAACTTGTTCCTTAAAGTGCATCCTATAGTATAAGTTTAATTATTTGACATTTTTATTATATACTAAGTATTTTAATTATTTCATTTATTTATTTATATTGTTAGTATTTTTTTATAGGTTTTCACATATCACATCACTATCAGATTCATTTTAGTGCTTTTAGTTAAATTTGTAAAGTACAATTTTAATTTTAATATTTTTTTAAGTATTCATATCCATTTTGAATATGTGAATGAATCAAAGACTTTGTTTAACTATTTGTAACATTTTTGTACTCTGGATGTGTTTGTGGATGTATTGTGAATGATAATAATTTGTCTGAATGTGATTTGGTTGGTATTTATTGTTTACAGGGTAAACTAGCTAGAAAACAAAATAAATTGTTTTTTTTATCCCTTTATGCATCGGCCTTTGGCCTACGCCAACTTTTTTTAATATTAATTAATTTTTGTGTCAGCTTTTGCGTGGGCCTAGCCCATACAACATCTGATATTTTTTTTTCTCATTTCGTTGGCCAAACCGACGCATAGGCGATATTTGAATTTTGTGTCGGTTTGACCCTCGCATAAGTCACCGCAATTGCATCGCTTGGACGTCGGCTTAGCCGATGCAATTTGCATCCATTTTGCGTGGGCTTGGCCCACGCAACATGCGTCGAACTCGCTCACCCACACTAATTTCCATTTGCTTCCAATGTTTTTTTGTGGGAGTGCTGACCAACGAAAATCCGACGCTTATGCGTTCGTTTTTGGCTTGTTACGTCGGTTTTTGGCCCACTAAATATTATATTTTTCTTGTAGTGGTATGAATGATTTCATTTAATTTATTGAAGTACCAACCATATGGACTTGAGTATGGTTGAGGCTAATGTATTGGTCATTCACAAAAATGGTTTAAGATGTCGTGACCTGGAATGGTTTTGCACAATTGTCAGAGATGATGATAATAAGATGAACTGAATTTGTTTATCACATGAAAAGTTTATTTATCACATGAAAAATGAAATCGATTACTTTAAACATTTTGAATAATGTAACAATGGTAACACAAACCCACTAACTAATAAAATTGTCCGACCTAAAACATAAATTATAAATATTGTACACAACTACAGGTTCGACTGGTCCACTGTGATATTAGAGAAATTCACCTTGATGTCCTATAATGGGGTCACTTCACACAGATCTCATACACCACCTCACCGAACCACAACAATAAGCTCAAAATGTTGGGAATTTGTTTAGTGTGCAGAAAGTTGATAGCATATCACCATTTATTCCTACACAATTCACCACTTATTGAGACTAACTACATTGATACCGAGATTAGAGAAATTTTCCACGGTGTCCGCCATTGAGGTCACCTTACACACACCTCATGTACCACCCCACCCAAGAACAACATAAAGCTCAAAATTTCTAAAATTACTCTACTGTGCAGAAACTTGGTAGCATGTCATCATTTATTCCTACCTAAGTCACCACTTAGTGTATCTGTCTCTAACTACATTGTCACTGAGATTACAAAACTTGACCTTGGTGTACTGCACTGAGGTCACTTTACACACACTTCACAAGCCACCCCCACCCAAGATCAACAATAAGCTCAGGTTTTCAAAAATTTGATCAATGTGCATAAACTTGGTAGCAAGTCACCAATTATTCCTATACAGGTCCTCACTTATTGTGACTATTCACACCGAGATTAGAGAACTTGACCTTGGTGTCCTTCAATATGGTCACTTTACACACACCTCATGCACCACTCCACCCAAGAACAAAACAAAGTTTAAAATCTCCAAAATTACATCATTGTGCAGAAAAATGGTAGCAAATCACCATTTATTGCTATAGAGGTCAACACTTATTGTGACTAACTACATGTGACTAACTACATTGAAGTTGAGATTAAAGAACTTAACTTTGGTGTCCTCCAATTAGGTCACTTTACACACGTCATGCACTATCCAAGAACAAAACAAAATTTAAAATTATTTAACTCTACAGAAACTTAGTAGTAGGTCATCACTTATGCCCATAGGTCACCACTTAATGTGACTGTGACTAACTACATTAACAATGGCGTTAGAGAACTTGACCATAGTATCCTCCACTGGAGTGACTTTATACGCATCTTATACACTGCACCGCCCCACCCAAGAACAAAACAAAGTTCAAAATTTCTAAAATTACTTTGTTGTGCAAAATGTTGGTAGTTGGTCACCACTTATTCATATAGGTCACCACTTACTCTAACTAATTGAAACTGAGATTAGATAATTGTACCTTGGTTTCTTCCATTAAGGTCACTTTACACATACACTTCATGCACCACCTCACACAAGAACAACACAAAGCTTAAAATTTCTAAAATTACTTAACTATGTAGAAACTTGGTAGTAAGTCACCCTACACAGATCACACTTAATATGACCGTCTCTAACTACATTAATAGTCATATTAGAGAACTTGACATTTTTGTCCTCCACTGGGGTTACTTTACACATACCTCATGCACTGCACCACCCTACACAAGAACAACACAAACCTCGAAATTTTTAAAATTAATTAAATGTGCAGAAAATTGGTAGCAAGGATCACCATTCAATGGTGATAGTCGTTGTATAAGGTTTTACCTTCCGATAGTTGTCGTTTTGCTGTCAAATTAATATGATTCTAGCGCAGACTTGTCTAAAACTAGAGAGATGATAGTATAATTGTGGTCAGATGACTCCAAGTCGTCTCCCAATGAATCCAATAGTAAAATCAATAGATCAATGTTTACAATCTATCCGCAAGCAATAAAAGTTAGCAATAACAATAATAATAAAAATGGTTAGTAATGGTTGTGCAGAAAATATAAAAGAGATTAAAATAACAAATAAAAAACGGTTGATCCCAAGTTCTGCCACCATTGAATTCTTCACAGGTTCTCTAAAGATTAATCCTTTATCAATCCTCCAATAGAGCTAAACCAGATTGAACATGCGCCGATCTGATTCAACTGAAACTCACCAGTAAAACGTGCATTTACTGGTTTAATCAATACCCACTTTGTTCCATGTGTATACTCCATGCGAATGCTTATCTCTTCTCTCTTGAATCATTCGCCCAAGAAATTAATTAAAACGATGCGAACTAATTAAGAAACCAAAGTTTAAGACAAGGAAGACTCTCAAACATGCGTTCAAGTACAACCTCTCACAAAAACTAGTTTTTAAAGAGATTAGACAATAAAAAAAACTGCTATAGAGAATTAAAAATCAAAACTTTTATTGAACAAAACCTCATAATTCAATGGGAAATTACAAAGGAATCAACAAAAAAGGTTTAACCTTCCATGCGGAGGCAAAACAAAAAAATTACAAAGAAGAAAAGAAACTAAGAAAACCCTATGAAGCTCCTCCTTTTCTCCTTGATGCTTGTGTCTTTTTATAGGCTTTTCTGCTCCAAGGATCTTGGGAAAATATTGTAGTTTTATTTTGTTAACCGTTTCCAACTTTCCAGAATTCTTGTATTTTGCAAAAGATTTGCTTCCAATTTTGTTTCTGAGATATTGTAGATTTTATTTTCTCTTTCTTCTCGAAGTTTGTTTCCTGTTTTGGTTCAAGAAACAACTTGAACTTTTGCATATTTGGCTCATTCACAAAGGTAGATGCTTCCTCCGGATAATTTACTCTAAAAACACAAAATTAACAAAAATAATAGTTAAGGCCCAAATAAACCCAATTATAAGAATATTAATCAAAACAATAGATTTATTTATTATTATAGTCCAATAATATATGATTAAGGCTATTGTGTGTGAATAAATATATGTTCATCAGCTTCTTGATGAAACCGTTGAAACAAGGAACACCCACTACAAGAAAATCATTAAATAGAAATAAATTTTAGAGACCAAAATTAATTAGTTGTTATATTGACTAACTTAGATACTATTTTAGAGACTAAACAAATTTTGGTTTATAAATTACTTTCTATTTTTTATAAATAGTTTCTAAATTGGTATCTAATTAGCTACCAAGCTTTTTGCTACCAAATTTTCTTGTAGTGACCCATATATGGTTGGTTAAATTTTGCTTAGAGTATAATTGACTATATATAAGTTATATTTAGCTAAGAAGTGTTTGTGGTGGTGCTGAAAAAGACAACTCGATTAAAGGGTTGTTAAATACAAATGAATATACACAGACCCTTTTGAATAAATGATTTTGAAATTCCTAATTCATATCATCATTTTGTTCTTTTTTAATACTTCTTTTATTTTTGTAAATTTTTTTATTCTTTTGATGATAGTATTTTGTTATATTGCATGTAATCAATGTATATTATTATGAGTATATACTTTATTAATCAGGTTAGGAGGTTAAACTTTGTGGATTTCTTGTAACAATTTAATTTTTTTTTTCCAAAGAAGGCCTATCAACATTATAACAAGAAAGAAATAAGCATGTAAATGAACAATAAAAAAATATTATTAAATTTTACTATATTAATAATATATAACTATTTCGCAAGTTTATAACTCATCTTCAAGGTTTTAAATTTTCGAATCATTTTAAAGAGACGTTACATATGTGAATTCTTTTATGCTTGAAAACTATAAATCTCATAAATTATAAATAAATAAATTTGTTGGATTGATAAAAATATATTATTGATAATAACATATGATTTTTATTATTCAAATTTTAATTTTATTTTGAGAACAAAAATATTTTCATATGCTTTATATAAATGATATTTTGGAAATCATAACATAAATTTGTTTGAAAACATTAGTTTTTGGAAATTTTATACAAATGAGATTTTTTTTTAATGTTTTTATCAAACATTTGTCTCGTCTAAATTAAATAAATAGATTTCAATATTTTAAAAAATTAATCACTTAATGATTACTAATATCAAAATTTTAATTATATTTTTTAAATTTTAAATTTAAATATGATATATTTTATTATATTATTATGCTATTAAAAGATAACTGTTAAAATGACTTTTTTTTTTAAATGTGAAAGAATAAATTTTTAACTTTATAATTTTATTTTTTATCATATTAATTTCCTGTCACATCATGATTTTCAATTTTCTCATTTTTTTTCTCTCTTATCACTTGACAAAACTGCACCTACCGCATTATGTATCTCCATGGTTTTTTGTCGTAAGGGCAACAAAGATGCAAGCCAAATTGTATACGAATATTTTTCTTAATTAATATATGGACACCGTCTACAGTGAAGACATACACCTACCACTCTAATAAATTAATTTTTTTATTTTATTTTTTAATTAAAATATTATTATATTATTAAAAGTAGCTATCAATTGTTTATTTTTTTTACTATTGGAGTGTTAAAATTGTTTTCCTTAAAAAAATGCTTAATAATTGCCAAAGTTTGAACACGTAGTTTGTTATAGATTTCAGAGCACATAAAGAGTCTCATACAGATTGAAACATTGAAGCCTTGAAGCAAGAAGAAGATGGTAAGCATTGTAGGTTCTTACAATGTCACCCCAAATTAACCAACTCCCACTGAACCTTTATGGCTATCAGATAGTGACCAAATCGGGTTCCTAGGTCACGTTCCCAATATCTTCATCTACAAAGCAAAACACACTCAAAACCCTATCCAGAGGATGAGGAACTCTCTTAGCAAGACTTTAGTTCACTACTATCCAGTAGCTGGAAGATTGAGATTGACAAAAGGTGATCGAATGGAAGTGGATTGCAACGCAAAGGGAGTCACGTTGATCGAAGCCCAAAGCACAAAATCATTTGCTGATTATGGAGACTTTTCACCCTCTGATTCAACGGAAGAACTTGTTCCAAAAGTTGACTACACTCAACATATAGAGGAGATTCCGCTGCTGCTACTTCAGGTAACAAGGTTCCATGGTGGTGAAGGGCTTGCCCTTGGAGTTGTTATCTCTCACCCTTTGACGGATGCCTCCGGCATCATCCGCTTAGTGAACAATTGGGCAAAGGTGGCTCGGGGAGAAGAACTGCTGCCTAATGAAATTCCATTTCTAGATCGAAGAGGGCTCATATTACCACCCCAACACTCATCACCAGATGTTAAACTCCCAGAGTGGAAGCCTGTGCCACGAACACCACAAATGGAGCAAAAGAAGAGAAGTGCTTTGTTGTTGAAACTCACATCAAGCCAGGTGGAGATGCTAAAGAAGAAGGCTAATGAAAAAGCTTCAAAAGAAGGAGTAAGACCCTATACCAGCTTTGAAGTTGTTGCTGCTCATATATGGAGATGTGCAGCCAAGGCCCGTGAATCTGGTGAGAACCACCCTACTTTTGTTCGGTTTAGTGTGGATTTTCGTAGTAGATTGAATCCACCTCTCCCTCAGAACTACTTTGGGAATGCTTTGGCCAAAGGAGTGACACCAAAATGTTATGAGGGAGATATCATATCAAACCCTTTAGGTTTTTCTGCTGAAAAGATAAGGGAAGCAGCTCATGCAGTTACAGATGAGTTTATAAGGTCACAGTTAAAGGGTAGTTTAGGGCAAGGGCAACAGGATCACATAAGGGCTTTTTTCAAGGGACAAGGGCACCTTATGAATGTCCCTTATGCTGGGAATCATAACATTCTGCTCACTAGCTTGACGACGATGCCAGTGTATGAAGCAGATTTTGGTTGGGGAAAGCCTATGCATTATGGTATAGCACAAGTCTTTCAAGAAGATAGAGCAGTGATTGTTCGAAGCCCACATGAAGACGGTGTTCTTGTCACCATATTCTTCCAGACAGCACTTATGCAGCTTTTTCAAAAATTCTTCTACGAGGATCTGTTTGTGTCCTCGTTATAACTCTTGCATTTCTAGTGTGACAAAATCTGTTTCATTGTTGACGCGCAAAACGGTTCAGTTATTTGGCTCAGGGATACGCTTGTAATGTTTTGAAATACTGAAATACCATTCTTCGATGTTTGATTAAGAGAGTAGAGGTGCTTTGAAGTTGTTAAAATAATGACTGTCATGACAACCTTATAACTTGAAATATGGAGTAATGCTTACTGTCTAAGCCAACATAAGGTAAGAACACGTGGGACAAGGGTGATATGAGTTGGATTGAACATAGACACTTTTAAACTCTTGAACACAACATTATATGAGAATGAAAACAACAATTCAAGGGTCAAAGAGTGCTTAAACAAAGAAAATGAAATTACATCAACAAAATAACAAGCTGAAAACAGAAATGGAATCAAGGAAGCTTAAGGAGTCATCAATGGAGACATAGCCTTCCAAAATGATGATCCAAACTCAATAAGAGTGCTATCTCCTTGTAAACATCCATGGAACA
>Ga0123342_1010985_pt1 | contig 10125 bp, 2 predicted proteins | sample Turbeawhitnodule_FD_89960 | JGI IMG/M metagenome (GOLD analysis project Ga0123342, IMG submission 89960) | Root nodule microbial communities of legume samples collected from Mexico - Turtle bean Mexico white nodule | ecosystem: Host-associated > Plants > Roots > Nodule | place: Mexico: Nepantla...
TAGTTTCATTGCTAGTATCTTGAACCCTTTGGTATGGAAAAACATGTTCATAAAAGACAACATCCCTAGACACAAAAATTTCTCTTGATTGAATATTCAACAAAATATATCCTTTTGTCCCCTTTTGAAAACCAATAAAAACACATTTTGATGCTCTTGGATCAAATTTTCTTCTATTTGTTGACAAAGTGCTAGCATAACATAAAGAAACAAACACCTTTAATCCATTAAAATCTGCATCAGTTTTGAAAAGCATTTCATTGACACATGATGTTTGATGTATTATTTCTTTACTGACAAAAAAAATAGTCACCAATAGTGGGTGACACGATAGGCCCAACTAACATTCGTTAGGATAGGCTTTAACATGGCTTTGATACCATATTACAAAGTGAATTTTAAGCCTAACTCAACCCCATAAAACCGGCTCATAGGGTCGAAGTTTGCACCCACTTATATACAATGAAATGTCTTAAGCTCTAGTCGATGTGGGATCTCCAACCGTGAACATTTTGTACATATATATTGAACATTAAGTTAATTATCACAATGAAGACTATCTCGGTAGTTTAAAGTAAAAATCACTTATATATAGGTTGTAGAAAATTTGTATTTGATATCAAATTAATAGAAAGATTAGTTGTGATATTTATATTAATTTAGGTTTATTAACGTTAAATCAAGGTATACATTTATCAGCATTTATTATTCTCAATAACTGAATATTTAGTACTAACTTGAACATCAGATGACCTTTTTGCTAGTATCCCTACACTTTGATCAAAGATCGAAAATCAAGATTTATCGAAAGTTGACCATGACAAGACCTAAGTGTACAAGTACGATGAAGATGAAACCTTTATAACCAATACAAGAAAAAAAATTACTAGATAAAAGTTTAATATTGTTGGGTTTGGATAGATTGTCTTAACCCATGTATTATTGTTTGATATATGTATTGATAATTTATTATTGTTTGATATATGTATTGATAATTTTTAGGTTTATTTATTTTAATGATTATATGTTTTTTTTTTCTAGGTTCCATGTATAGAAGAGTATATATATAAAAAAAGGTACACTTGATATTGAGAATAAACTCTATATATCTTTCAATTATTGGTATTCTCTTATTATTATGGCAAACCCAATGGATACATTTGAGTCTCTAAAGATCCCTTCCATTTTTAAAACCTTAAGAAAGAGCGTATATGTTTTTTTTTATTTACATTCATTTTAATTAAACATCATACTTCTAACTTACATTTAATTTTTAATCCAGATTAGTAAATAAAGAGTGAAATTTTATTCGATTCAAATTAAAACATTTGATTAACTAATTTAATTTTAAATTTGAACTTAAAAATTAATATGCTCTTACTTTTCATTTGGCTAAAAGGATATAAACAAACATTTTTCACTTTCTGAAGTCCAAAAGTTTAAATAAGAGTGACGCTGCGGAGTTATGTTCAAAATGGTATATCATACTAACTTGTTAAAAGCAACCTAAACCCTAAACCTTAGTGCATACTAGTAGTGAAGATCTTAAGTTTGAAATTTAGTTCTTAGAAAAAAAATACCTTATAGCAAAACTCACTCAAACACACCCTTAACATAATTTGTTTATTATGTATAATGTTCCGGCATGGTCCCAACTACCTTTGAAATTCTAAACATTTGCTTACCTACAGACATTAATATATATATATATATATATATATATATATATATATATCATCATTAAAGTAAAAAGGAACCGTATTAAATTGTATTAAAATATATTCACAATTTTAATAAAAAATAATAATACTTTATTAATTTTTAATTTCACTTTTAATTCAAATTAAATGTATAATAAAGATAATTTAAAATCAAGATTAAAAACACTCAACCAGGTGCAATTTATTATTATCACCAGTTAGAATGTGAGTGAGAAATTTGATGAGATGGAATTTGGGCCTAGGAGGGATGGGCAAAAGTGGTTGGAAGGTTTTTTGGATACGAAAAGACGCAAGATCCATGTGGGTGTGGTTTTGACAATATTTCTTTAGAATTATTATTGAATCAAATTAAATGTACTATATTTTTTCCACAGATAAGATAAATAATATATTGTGAAACTTCCTACAAAATAATTGTCGTACATTGTATATAGTCAAATCAACAATCGTATCCTTGTTCATAACTCTTGTTCATAACTCAGTGCTTCATAGCTGTTTTTATACTATACCAAATAGATTCATTCCTCAACAATTTAATCTAATTAGTCAAGGATAATAAGTCATTTCATTTCATTGTAATAAAAGGAAAGTCATTTCATGTATTTAGATTGATTCCTACAGTATATTTGCATGTGATTTCTTAAAGACAAGTCCTTTCACCATTCATGAATCATTGATATAACTTAGTGATCCTGTGTATAATTTTGATAGTATTCTTAAATAAGTTTTAAGTTTTTTCATAAATTTTGATATTTTTAATTTATTTATTTTATTCGATTGAGTGTTCAAATTTTGTATATTGTTCAATAGTGTTGGTATTACTTTGTTTCGTCATTACTTATTAGGAATGAAATATACTGATGTATTGAACAAGAAGAAAAGATTACGAACACACATTCCATTAGTTAATAATTATTAAATAAAATTTAATGAGATTAGGGAACACCTTACTAAACAAATATAATGATAAAAAAATAATAAATAAATAAATAAAATGAAGTTAAAATACCTTGATTAAACCAATATAAGTATAAAATTAATAATTAAAAATAAAATGAGATCAGAAACCTCACTCAATAAATATTTATAAAATAAATAAATAGATGTACAAAATAAGATTAGGGACAACTCATCACTAAAAAAATACTAAAATGAGACTCTTTTTTTTTTCTTTTTCTCCCTCTTTTTCTCACCAATAAAAAATACTAAAAAATAGTAATATAATCATTAGTCACATGCCCCTTTAATACAATTCAATTTCATAACCAGAAAATCCCTCCCAATAATACTTTTCATTTCATTATTAAAATTCATAGTATTCAAAACGAACTATCTGACCATTCAAATCCCAATTCACTAATAACTTAACCACACTTTAACCAAAAATAATGCATCTTAAGGCTTTAACTCTTTAAGGTTTCATTCTCACAATTGTCAATTATTTCTAAAGTCATATATTAATAAATTAAATTCCTTTACCTTATTTATTTACTTTTAAAGGAATTGACCAAAGACCGCAAAAATTTATTGAAGCAAGAAAATTAGTCACTTGTGCCTCGGATCTTTCCCACGAACTAAACACATTATTACAAGCATAGTTTAGTAGATATTAATCACTTAAATATAAGAGGCGATAAACAAAATCCCTACCAACATAGTTTAAAAATAAGGAACATTAAATCTAAAGAAAAACTAAAAACTTGCTAAAAAACAAAATTTTAATAAAAAAAATTCGTTTTATATCATAGATGTAAAATATGCATTCCTATTGAACTTCATTTTTCTTCTTTAAATTTATATAAAAATATTTACAAATATTATTTCATATTACTGTCAAATATTTTTTATTTATTTTATTGCATAGTTATGGAAGCCTCGAAGTTTCCATTAAAACATCCTGTTAGTTTTATTCTTTCTCAAACTAATAATTTATTGTTTAACTCTTAGTTTTTAAAAGTTAAGTTGCTTGAATAATTTCAATTTCTGTTTAATCAAAAATACATTTTTCCGTTCAAAATTAGAAGAAATATATTCTCTCTAAATTTTTTTTACTATTAAATTCTCATTTTGTAAAGATATTCATTTTCATCAAATTAATCATTTTTTTTTATATATTTCAAGGAATTGCTGCACTCAAAATTTCCATCCCATTTATTTAAGTAAAATAAATTTATTTGATGACTATATGTGTATGCAATTAGTAAGAATTGAGTTAAACAATTTTAAATATTTAGGAGATTAAGTTAGAGTGAACTTTAACAGAGAATCAAAATCACGAGCTGGTTATGGAAAGATAAAAAAAGCAACTACATGTCAACACTCCTTAAATTTTATTCTGAATGGCATCGTTCTTAAATTGTTCATCCTATACAAATATTCATAGTATATTTATATAACAAAATACAAATATGTATTTTCTGCTAATAAAGCTTTTAATGTCTTATATTATAATCGGGAGCAAGTGTAAGGTGAAAGCAAAAGATATTGTATATAATTGTATTAAATCTGAAAAGGTGTTTATATACCTGCTGTCTAAAAAGTGTTAATTCCCAGTCCTAAAAAACATAAAATAACAATTTAGTAAGAGAACATTTAATTTATTATCCCTTAAAAATATGACATTAATATTACTCAAATTTTGTTTATTCTTAGAAGAAATCAAAAGAAAATAAAAATTCATTACCATCCAATAGTATTAGTACTCACCACAAGTGAGTTCAGAGGAGAACGAAGCGCGTGGATTAAGGGTTGTGTTAATGCAACACTTCCCTGACAGAGTATTGACACCACGGTTCTGATTGGCGCATGGCTTGCCACGTAAGCTTCAAAACGCGTCACCCGTAATCCAATACTACGCGCAGTTGACCGCTTGGAATAACATTAATCTCTGCAAGAAAACTTTAAACAATGAACTTAATAAATTATTATTACTGCTATAGATTCAGTTTCTTTACTAAATTACTGTGTCGTGGATAATTGACAAATTTAGATCTGAGTCCCTAAGTTGCAGGGTATCTGTAAACAACTGAGCAATGGCGAAGGACATCAACCTAAGCTCTGGAACCCGAAATCCTCTGCTCTTGTTCTTATGTGTCACCACTCTTATGCTCCTTCGAACCGAGGCTATATGGTTAACCATCCCAAGTAAGGGAACTAAGTGCATGTCCGAGGAAATCCAGGCGCACGTCGTCGTTTTAGCAGATTACTACGTTGTAACGGATGATGTCAAGGGTCACCAGCCTCAAACCGTTTCTGCCAAGGTTATATACATGCTTATGCTGGTCAAGAGTCCGTTTATTGAATTTTGTTGTCACTGATTTGTTACTATTCACATACCCAGTTTTAGTTCCTTGACAAATTTAGGGCTTGATTAGTAATAGTAGATTTCTTCCTTTATTGAAATTGAATGTTGTGAACTACGGTTTTAATTAACTCATAGTACAATAAGATGCTAGAGTAGTAGTGTTCATATGATCAACTAATTTTAGATTATGACTCTTCTTTTTCCCAGGTGACATCCCCTTATGGAAATAATCTTCACCATAATGAAAATGTTACCCATGGTCAGTTTGCATTTACAACTACCGAGAGTGGGAACTATGTGGCGTGCTTTTGGGTGGATACCAAACATCAAGAAAGTGGAGGAGAGACCACAATCAGCCTTGAATGGAAAACTGGAATCGCTGCCAAAGATTGGGACTCTGTTGCAAGAAAAGAAAAGATAGAGGTGATACATAAATGCAGGTTAAACTATTCAATGTGTCCCTTAACTCCATTTGAAGTTTAAGCTGTACAGGAGCAAATTGTACATTTGAGTCCTTCTACAATTTTTTGTGCTGGTTTATCACTGACAGACAAAGCTTTTGTAGCAGTTTTTTATAGTCATTTTTTTTATGATATTAGCTTTATGGACCAAAACTTAACTTTTAAGTGTGTGTATAAAACTTACATGTTTGTTTCTGAAGGAAAGACTAGAAATAGAAATAACTAAGGAAACTAATTGAATAGTTTAACCTTAATGAATTAAAGGTTTCATTCATTCTCTATCATTGTCTTTGTAATATGTACTATGCATTTTTATTTGTACCAAAGTGTTTAATTTTGATTACATACGTATTCTTTTCGTATTCTTGTCTGGACATTGGTTTTAGGGTGTTGAACTTGAGCTAAGGAAACTTGAAGGAGCTGTGGAAGCCATCCGGGACAACCTAATTTATTTGAAGAATAGGTAAATCTCTTCTATTCATGCTTGATTTCAGTTGTATTTAGTAGGATGCTATCTTTTTGTATGAGGCCTTATGATAGGTTCTTCGAAATAGCTGCAGTATGTAACAAAGATGGTGATGTGCGACTGAGTAACATAACCCGCTATAAAATCATTGCGAAGCATTCTTTATGTTGATTAATACATTTCAAAACTTATTTTTTCTCTTCTCTTGGACATTGATACAGGGAAGAGGAGATGAGGGAGGTTAGTGAAACAACAAATGCTAGAGTGGCTTGGTTCAGTATCTTATCTCTTGGCCTCTGCATCTGTGTTTCGGGGTTGCAGCTGTGGTACCTGAAGCGCTTCTTTCGGAAGAAGAAGCTCATATAGATTTTGCTTTCTTGTGACACTTACCCACAGCAAATTGTTTTCTCAAGTTTTGGAGATGACTCCATCATTGTATAGTTTTTCTTCTTGTGAATCCCTTCATGTGTCATTGGGGTTTGTGGGTTGCCCCTGCAAGGGCTATGCAGAAAATGGAGAGTGTGGTTCTTTCTTGAAGCTAATCGAATGATGGTAACTGGTTTTGGTAATTGAGCATCTATATATGAATTCCTTCAACATTTTGTCAATTGGAAAAAAACATTCACGGTTAAAAGTATTTCTTGCAAATGATTTCTCCTAAAAGGGACTGATATATCCTGTTTTTCAAGAAGGGATAGACTTCAATCTAAGCAAATGTTTTGAGTAGAGCATTTGTTATGAATGAAATGAAACAACAAATGTGTAGAGAGCTGTGGGTGAAATATTTCTTTGTGCCCATGATGTATTAATTGTACTAATTTTTCTTTTTTTAAATATTAATTGTAAGAAGTTCAAGATATTCAAGGTGATTTAATTCAGTATTTACACTACTGAAGTGTTGCTTGTACTAGTATATAAGCAATATAGTACAAGTTAATTTATTAGTTAATTTATTTGTATTTGCTTATTATATTATTACTCGAAGCAGCATACCTAAGGAGAGTTATTTATGCTTATTATTCAAAATAATATTTTTAAGTTGAATTTTACAAACAAGTTAAAGTTGTATTCTAAGAATGAGTTTGTTAGGAGAAAAAAATATGTGAAGTTATATATATAGTAAATTCTTCCGTGAGGTTAAAGTTGCTTAATAATTCAATTAAATCACATTAAATTTTCGTGCTGCCTTCTTTTGAGTGATAGACTCTTTACATAGTAGATTGAGAGATATTAAAGAGTACCTTTTTCATATACGCAATCAGTAAAACAATTTATTTACATAATAGTGTTAAATAAACTCAGCATAATCTTTTAATAACTTTAATATGATCTAACATGAAAACATTATAGCATTGACTGGGAACGATGGGTTCACATACCAGCAGTCACATTTGGAATTGAAATTGCTGTTTGATGGGTTCTTATAGCAGTCACATTTATAATTGAAATTGCTGTTTAATGAAGAAGAAAAAAAGAGACAAAGTTGTGGTTAAAATCAATTTAAGACTTTACTAGTTATAACTAAGACTTTATTAGTACTAACTTGGTCGTAGACAAGGTAATAAATTTAAAGATTAAACACACGGGAACATAAAATCATGCTGTTTAGTTGGATAAACAGGTTTAAGAAAATATTATCATAAGAGAAAATAAGTTATACAGGAATGGTGTAAATATTTTAAAAATTAGATCTAGTATGATTTCTAACTAGTTAACAGTGAAAAAAATTAAGAAATTAAACTCAACAAATCAAGCTGTGTAAAAATAATATAATTAATATAGTTGAGATTTGTTTTTGTTAATTTTTTGAGAGGTATATGTTTCTTGGAGGTTTACTATTTATTTTCTAGTATTATAAAAGTTAATGGCAAGTTTTTGGAAATATATTGTTCCTCTATGTGCAATTTTGTATATAGTTTGAGTCATTCTAAAATAATTTTTATTTTTTATTATTATAAAAATATAAAAAAAAAAACTGTCTACATATAAACAAGAAGAGTGAAAAAAGGTCATTTTGGAAAGCTTGACATAGAATACTTATTTTGAAAAAAATACATTCTGAAATATGTTATATATATTTTGGAAGTTTGTTCCTAAAAACTATTTCAGAATATATTTCATGGGGTTTAAGAAATTTTACTATAGAGATTTTGTTCTAAAAATCTTATCTATTACAGAAAACATGTTTTCATGAATTCTAAAAAAAGTATGTCTTGAAAAATTTTCAAAACCGATAATCAAGAAATCACTTTAAAAAATGTAAAATAGTATGAAATGAATAAAAAAATAATGGGCTGCAAAAAGAAAAAGCCTTGAATTTGAAGTTGGAATTACAAGTAAAAGCCTAGTGGGCTTTTGCAACAAAGCCGATGGAATAGGTAGGGTATAAGCTGGGAGGGAATATAAGTAGTGGGAGTGTTGTGTTGCGCCGAAGAAAAGCATGGCCGTGGGAAGTGTTTTGGGATCGTTTGCAGTAGCAAGGCCCTCGCCGCTTTTGTTGTTTAGAGGACAAAAGTCTTTCAAATTCAGATCTCTGTCGTCTTCATCTTCATCTGCCGAACCTTCTAAAAAGCTCGTTCTCTACTCTAAACCAGGTTGCTGTTTGTGCGATGGCCTTAAAGAGAAACTTCATGCTGCATTTTTACTCCCCGGTCCCGATTCACTCAAAGACGTTGATTTGCAGGTATATTTCTTTCTCTCTCGTAGGTTGTTTTATGGGTGACTATGAGTACGATGTTTTTTTGAGTTGATGTTTGGTTTTGTTGTCAGATAAGGGATATCACCAGCAATCCCAACTGGGAAAATGCTTATCAATATGAGATACCTGTGTTGGCTAAAGTGCTTTCCGATGGCACCGAGGTTTGTTCATTTAGGCCTACTACTCTTCTTCATTCTTAGGGCATACATTGATTATTATATGAAAAATGGTTTTTTTACTCCCTACATCCCACTTAATATTAATATTTTTATTTTTTAATTTTAAAAATTATTTTAATATTTAATATTTTATTTATAATTTTATTAATGATATTTTATTTATATTTTATTAATGATGTTTTTTTTATTATAAATATTAATATTTTGTTGAGGGTGTTATGTCTATACATTGAATTTATTATACTGCTATGTAATTATCACATTGTCAAAATATCATATCATGAATTTATTGTACTGCTATGTAATTAAACACAGTGGGGATACTACTCTTATTTATGTGGAACTAGAACATTTATTTTAGGTGGGAATGAAAATTGAAAGGGTGGGACATCCAAAGACCTTAGGATGAATTGCATCTGATTTTCATTGGTGAAGGGTTACAAGGTAGGCAAGTGTCCAGTTTCTCTGAATTGTGATTTAGCTGCGACTCATGTTTCTCTGTAGGAACACCCACTAGATATTTATTCCTTGGTTTTCATAATCATAATCTCTGTTCCAACACGAACACAACTAAAAGTAAAACATGGATAGAATCGCGGACTATGTGAATCACTATTTATTTCAAAATCTAACTTTATCTATATATGTTATAAAGTCATATAGTTTTATGACTTGAATGAAATGACAGTGTTATTTGTGATTCCTTTGGTAAAGTAAGTTTTAATCTGTGTTCCTTTGGTTAAGTAAGTTTTAATCTGAAAAAAACAGTTTTAAATTCTTGTTAGTATACAGTTTTTAATTTTTTTAAGAAAAACAATATGCTTATTTTTTGATAAGGTGTACCGGGTTCTTACCTACATTATATAATTTATTAAATTTTTTTATAAATTCTTGTATTTGTTTAACTTTTTATAAAGATTTAAAAAATTATTTAAGTTTCTGTCTAAATATTATTACTTTTTTTGTTTATTTATGTTATTTTTATTTTTTATATAAAATTATTTAAGTTTATGTTTATTTTTTTTATATAAAAATTATATAAGTATTAATTTTACTTTATTATATAAAATTGTTTATGTTCATTACAAAAGTTTTTATATTTTTATATATAGTTCTTGTAATTTGTTATAATATTTTTTTATTTTCTACAAAAGTGAGTTTTTCATGGATGTTTATTTTAGAAAAAAAATCAGTTGTTATTTGTTTAACTTTGTTGAGGCAATGGGTAAGATATAGGGAAAGGAAGAAACAAATATGACATGAAATAATTGTGATAATGTTTCTCAACTCTTACAA
>Ga0123342_1010987_pt1 | contig 10123 bp, 10 predicted proteins | sample Turbeawhitnodule_FD_89960 | JGI IMG/M metagenome (GOLD analysis project Ga0123342, IMG submission 89960) | Root nodule microbial communities of legume samples collected from Mexico - Turtle bean Mexico white nodule | ecosystem: Host-associated > Plants > Roots > Nodule | place: Mexico: Nepantla...
TAACAATTGGCGACTACACAAACTTCCCGATGTGCTTCCCTTCTGTCAGCCAGGTGTCCCGTTCAACACGCCTATATTATCGCTTGCTGCCACGTCATCACTTCCGATTACCTGATCGGTACAATTATTTTTAAAAAATGATTAAATTAAATTTAATTCATAATAAAAAAGTAAGTTGGTCAAATTCTAAATTCGAAATGCTAAAATAAAGTAGAAACTTTAATTGAAAAAGTAAAATGAAGAACGTTAACCAAAAACTTAATTGTCATAGAAAATAGAAAAATAGTACAAGAGTCTACGTTCTATTATTGTCTATATGGACAATTTGCTCAATTGTGGCCTTCATTCCTACAATAAGATATTTTTTTTGGCTTATTTGAAAGTGGTTCATCCATTTCATTATGTATACGATTAGTTGTTGGTCTGCCTGATTCCTTACGGCGCATGTAGGGGATCGGGATGAAATTCAGTCCCATATAAGTAGACCAATAATCTTCATTTCGAACTGAATGAAATTCAACTTCGTAAGCCTTCAAAATATATTGCAAACTATAGATAAGATAAACGAATGTTGTTAGTTGTAAATGACATGCCGAACAAACATCGATAACATGAGCACAAGGAAGTAAGAGAGCTTGAAACTCCCCACAATTACACCACCAGTCATTAAGTCTTATTGTGTAAGACATAGGTAGGCGTCGTAGTTGGGCAGCAGATAGCTCTTGAACATCAAACTCTGAATTTTGTCTATTTTAGCTTTGGACATGACACATTCGATTGTTGTTCATTTTTTTTTCATAACAAAGCAGTAATATCTTCTGGATATTGATGGCCAGCTCGTAACATGCACTTTATCTTCGTCCCTCGTTCAACAAACCAAGATTTGGTTCTTTCAAAAGTTGTCTTCATAAGAGCACATATGGGTAACGATTGTGCTCCCTTTAATCCAGAGTTATGCACTCAACTAAATTTGTTGTCATGTGGCCATACCTCCTGCCTTCGTCATATGCTTGTGTCCATTTTTCCAAAGGTATTTGATCTATCCAGGCAAAAGGTTGCTGAAATTGTGATCTTAGAGACAACAACTTTGCCTGAACAATTGGTTGTTTCATTTCATAACATGTGAAATGTAAAAAATAAAATGATTTAAAGTGAGTGTATTGCAACAAAAATAATCAATATAAGTGAATTAAATTAAGATAAATACCCATGTTTATTAATTGTCTCTTCGCCTCGGCATTCTTGAACTTCTTATTGAAGTTAGATGCAATGTGGCGTATGCAATATATTGATAGGAGACCATGTCCTTCCCAAGCTACTTCTGGAGATTTTAATGCTGATAAAATGGCCTTTCCTCTATCAGTTATCATGCATATATTTTGTTTCGGCATGACATGTGATCGCAACCGGAGGAAGAACCAGATCAATGTTTCTTTTATTTCACCTTCAACTATTGTAAAAGCTAAAAGGAATATCTTTCGGTTGCCATCTTGACCAATTGCAGTTAGCAAAGTTCCATGGTATTTTCCGGTCAAGAATGTTCCGTCAACTTGGACTATTGACTTGCAGTAATTAAAGCCATCAATGCAAGGCTTGAAAGCCCAAAATACTCGTTCAAAGATGTTACACGAGTTGTCTTGAACATCGCCTATAACAAAAGGCCGAGTTATATTCGACAATTGTCTCAGGGACACTTTCTTGAACCGCCTGCAACCATCTTGGGAGATGATTATAGGATTCGTCCCAATCGCCGAATTCCATGGCAAGCGCCTTTTGTTTTGCCATCCATGTTTTTTTTTATATGTTACAGAATAACCATAACCACTTTTAATTTTTGTGATTAAACTTTTCACAGGGATGAATGAGTTTGCTTTAATGGAATTGACCACTACAATTGCAATTTGGTTGGAGTCCAAATTTACGTGATCATCAGAAAGAGTGGTCGACAAACATGTGTGGGGTGCTTCAATTTTTTTGATCTCCCATGTATCACGTATTTTACTGAAGGATGCTCTAAGCCGCCATTGACATCCATTATTGTAGTCAATGCACCGGGCTACATATCGATCCGTCTTTGACTCCACGACAACAAATTTGAACCCTTTAGTTATGTGATATTGTTTGATGGCAACCAATGTAGCCTCTTTATTAGGAAAATTCATCTGTTCATAAATGTCATATTGAGCTATTTGTCTAGATCGATTATTGAAATCACTTTGTTGGAGTGATGACTTTGCGAAACCACCATCTTCGGGTAAATCATCAACATCGTCATCTTCACTAAACTCATTAATAATATCTCTGATTACGGGTTCCTCCTAAGTGCTAATAGAACTGTCTCCAATGTAAAATTGATTCATCTACCACATGAAACATGTAATTAAAATTGTTATTATAAAGTGCATGCAATGAGCATGAATACTTAGAAAATATTTCAATATAAAATTTAAATTATTACCTTGTGAAGAGGAATATATAAGACATGTTCTGCTCCAATCAAAACTTCCCACAATTTTTTTTTCCTAAACTGTGAAATAAGTTTGATGATTTTGTGGTTACAGGAAGAGTTCCTTTCATTGGTTGTACCATCAAATTCAATGAGTGAATGTGGAACCCACAACTTTAAGGTGAAATCTCCAATGGTGAATACAACTTCAAAGAGAAATTGCCAACATGGTATACGAGTTTCACTTAAACTTGTTTCGTCATTTTTCCTCATGTGCTTTCCTTCACTCACTTTGGCTTTTTCCTCTATCGCTTTCCTTCATTCATTTTTGGCTTTTTCCACCATGGCATGACTTGCTTTATGTGAGAATCTTGCTAAATGTGCAGAGAATCACTCCATGGCATATTTGATTCAAACACTCCATAATCCTTTATTTCAAAGTTTGGTACTTTGGCATAGATTTTCTATTATGTTTCCTATTCACTCGTGAAAGCATGACACCGTGCATATGTTGCAAAAAAATGTCGTACATTGAATTCAAATTCATATAAATTGGTGTGTTAGTTCACACAAGCGTCCCACCATTTCCTTCATTGTTGCCTCCTTCTTATGATTCAAGAGATCAACTATTTAGCCTGTGCCTTATAGTACTGTTTGGGTGTCCATATCATCAAGTAAGAATGAAATTTATTTTGTCAACTTAGAAGGCTCAATTTTTAAGAAATTTAGAACTTTCACATTTTTTATTTTTTCAGCTACCAATGGCAACCAATGCACGACTACCATATGATATATCCCTTTTGCGGATGCAACATAAACATGTGACAAAGGATTTATGGGAGGGGAACGAAAGACTGATAAGGCCTAGGCAACATTCCATTTGGGTTCTCAAACATTCTGATAGACTTGATGATCGAGTTCGAAATTTAATTCAACATGTTGGGTTCATACACACACTGACATTGAAAAACATTGACATTAATCATCATTTACTTACGACATTAGTCGAAAGGTGGAGAATTGAAACACACACCTTTCATTTACCACTCAGAGAAACGACAATCAATTTCGAAGATGTTGTCCTTCAACTTGGGCTCCCAATTGATGAGGAACCTGTTACGAGCATTAATAGTGGTGACTTGTTATCTCTGTGAGACATTGTTGGGATTTGTGCCACCAGAAACTGTGGGTTCTAGGAAACACAATCAAGATATCTTGGTTGAATACTTCTTTCAGGACTTACCACATGATGCAACGAAAATTATTATTGCACAACATGCACGAGCGCACATACTGACATTAATTGAGAGTTTATTGATGCCCGATACATTAGGCGGTCGAGTTCATTTGATGTATCTATTGTTATTGGCTGACTTGAATAATGTATCAAACTTTAGTTAGGGTTCAACTTTGTTGGCGTGTTTGTATTGTGCATTGGATCACAGTATTAATTATAATCAAGAAAATATCGGAGGATGCATGTTGCTATTACAGTGTTGGGCATGGGACCGAATGACATGCTTTTCACCAAGGATTGGGCCATTGAGTGTTGAGGACATTGCTGTCGGGGTTGGATTTTCGCTTGCGAGGAGGTTACTATTTATTTTCTTCCTTTCAATATTGTATATTAAAAACCTTAGTATTAATTATGACATGAAAAACATTGATCGTAGGTGGACTCGAAATTTCCATCGATCAAACACGAGTGCAACAAACATGGTTGAAATATGGAAAATGCTAGATCAACTGCAACCGAAACAGGTTATCCTTTTCATCGTCTAAGAACTAAATTCTTTCTGAGTAATCCAAAAAATTAATAATGTTATTTCCTGTTGTTGATAGTTTTTGTGGACTCCATATCGACGACTTCAAATTAGTGGTTTATTTACAATTATGTGGCAGTTGTAAGTCGGGCGGTTGTACCTTTAATCTGTTTTGCAACTGTTGAATTTCATCAAGCAGATCAGGTGATGTGACAATTCGAGTATCGACAACCCATTCCACACGACCCACTCAACCTCGATGAAGTTCACAGACAAGACATGCGTGGGAGATTAGATAGGTACTGGCTACAATATAATCAGAGGTGGATAACAATGTGGAATGACCGACAAAACCGTTTAATTGAGGGAGTACCATTCCACGGAGACGGTCATTTGCATGATGAATCAACTTACATGCAATGGTACATCACTCATACTATTCACTACGTCTCACCTATAGATACATCTGAAGAGGATGTAAGTTTAATTTGTACCAATTAGATATTGTTATTTTATAAAATTCATACATATTTTTTTTTTTAAATTCGTACATTAATTATTTTTTTAAACAACAGTACGACATGTCACCCGATAGTCAACCACACTATTCCGAAGGCCACCGTCATCATGTTGGGTCTTCATCAAAGGTTGCACCATTTGGACAACAAGTTCAATTTCAATCCGCTCCCAATCAAGCACCATAAATATTCATCTTTATGGACCACAACAACAACATGTCTGCCTAATTTCTCTACCAGCAAGTGCCATCAACTTACATCAATTTTCCATTGCATAATATTTTTTCTCCGGGACCATCGCAAGAAATATTGTTTCTCCGAGTCAATCGTAAATGTTTGGTACTTCAACAATGACACTACCTTTCGCATTTCATCCAACTCCTACCATGCATTATTATCGACCCACAATGCCTTCAATGAGGTATGATATTCCATCTGACGACAACGAAGAAGAAAACAATGATAATGAAAGCCCACCTCCGTTTAGACGTCCACCAAGACAACGAAGAAGGGCCCCATGTGGGACAAGATCTCATAGATAGTTTTATTCATGTTTAGGTTGCTAAATTATGTAATCTTTAAATTAAATTGTTATGCTTTTGTGTTTATGCTCGTGTGTTTTCACTTAATGTCAAACTTTAATGTTGTTCTTAAACTTATTCATTTTTTTATTTTGTTTTAGCTTTCCGATTAAATTTTTTTAATTTATTAAAAATTCAAAATAATTATAAGATATTAAAATCCAAAAAGTTATATTTAATTTTTTAATTATATATAATAAAAGTTCAGTTATTTTTAATTATATAATAAAAAAATATTTTCTTAAAACTTATTTAGTTAATTTTTTATAAAAATCTAATTTTCTTTTATTATATATATAAAAAGTTATAATAGTAAATTAAATCTAATTTTCTATTATTATTATTATTTTAAATACTAAAATTTAATTTTCTTTAATTATATATAAAATAAAGTTATAATAATAAATTTAATTTATTTAATTTTATATTATTTTTATTTCTATTTTAAATACTAAAACATATATTAAAATTATTATATATGAAAATAATTAAAACATATTTATTATACAATTATTTTTAATTTTATATATTATTATATATAAACGTATGTTGAAATGGTATTTAATATATACGATTTTTTAATTTTTTTAAAATTTAGTATGTTAAAATGTATTTTAATATTAAAATCGTATATGTGGAATACAGTTTTAATTAAAAATCGTAATTCTTATGTACAATGTTAATTTTTTTTTTAAAATCTCTCTCACGATGCACAATTTTATTCTATCTAAATATCTATTGTGGTTGTCGATTTACTCATTTTGAAAAAAAAAAAAAACATATTGTCCATTTTGGAAATATAAAAAAAATTACACTAGTTTAAGAAAAAAACCGATCATATCACTTCTCGAAGAGATTATGTTGTATGACTTCAATAAGACAAACGGAGTGTAACTTTCCTCGTATAACAAGAACATGTGCCAATGTTTTATTTTATTTTATTTGTAGTAACGACAAAAAGGGTCCATAGAAGAAAAATGGAGGTGAATGTGTGAACATCCTTTGGGTAAAGCAAAATCAACGTAGATCTTATCCTCAATTTTCTCTTTTACCCAAAATTCCAAAAGCAGGATACCCCATTTGATTTAAGACAATACTAAATCGTTTAAAGTCGTCCATTATTGGCTTATACGAAACTGCTTAGAAAGTTTTTGTTAAACATGTTCTTGCATATCTAGATTTCATATGAATCACTCATTAACACTATCCACATTTCAAAATCTTATAAAACCTAACTTAATCTTATATAATTATCTTATAAAATATAAAATCGTCTCAAAACATAAGATTTAAAACTATTTATATTATCAAACTTTTAAAAATATCAAACTTTCAAAAATGTGAAATTCCAACTCATTGCTTTTATTACTTTCATATATTTGTAAAAAGATCACATAGTTTATAATTTTTTTTATCAAATATATTTAATTAATGATAATTATTTTATCAACATCAATGGTAATTTGTAATCACTATTTCAATAGTTATTTAAATTTAATATTTAATAATATATATATTATCAGTTATATAATACTTATAAATGAAATATGAAAATTTTAAATCAATTTTATCTTGTTTATGGAATATCTTATATTTATTTAGTATTTTACACAAGAATAATCCAATTGAACTCAATTTAGATTAAATAGAATTGGAACATATTTAAATTTTAAACCTAGTCGGTGCAAAATGGTGTCACCCAGTATTCATACTTGCTCACATTATTTGGATTATTGCATACATAAATTATAACATTTTATCTTTTATTTTAAAATTTTAAAATAAGAATATAAAATTAAAAAATTTAAACGCATTAAGAAAGTAGAAAAAAAAATGCTTTAATGTTAAAAAATTTGTAAAAAAGTAATACTTTAATATGATGTATTGGCCAATCAAGAACAATTAAGTCTAATAAATTCGCTTAAGAATCAAGAGATTGGAATTGAGTAAAAAATAATTAAAATCAGACTACATTTACTGAAAAATTAAAATCAAAATTATGAATTTTACAAAATATAAAGGATAAAATTATAATCAAGCCTAATATTTATTAAGAAACATATGAATAAATTTAAATATGTTTAATAATAAAGTAAACATTAATATGAAAAGATTCATTCAAGTGCGAAATAATATATATGCACGTGAAAAACGTTATTATTAGTTAGCATTGTTCACACATCATTTCACTTATGCACAATGCTGACTGCGTGAATCTAACTAATCTTATTTAATTTCTTTTACATTGTTTGAGTGAGGTGATAATGTCTATTTCTACAATAACCACTTTCCAATTATGTCAACAACCCATTATAAAAATGTTAATATAAATCCAAATTATTTATAGTTTAATTAATAAATAATAGTTCGAGATGGGTTCCAACTTGCAAGCTATTGCAACTTCGGATTATAGTTTATATTATTTCCCTCCTTCATATAAAAAAGATGATACTTGAATTTTATAACTTAAATAACTTAAATATATTATTTAAAATATTTTATCAATCCTCAAATTTAATTGATAGTTTACTGGCTATATTTAAAAGCTTAAGAAAAAAATTAAAATATATCACTCTTTATGTAAAATATTATACAAAACTTGTTTCAAATAATACTATAAAAAAATCATTAAACAGAAACTAATTTTAAAGATCAAAATACTAGTTAGCTAAATTAAAGATCATTTTATTCACTAAAAAAATTATTATATTTAAAGTAATTTCTATTATTAATAAAAATTTATAAAATAATTTTTAAATTGGTATATGTTCTTGCCGGTTGACTTTCTCATTGGTTGACTCTGGTAACGAGTTCTAGCTTTGGTCTGTCTCTTTTGGAATCTGTTCTACGTCTTGTCGCACTGGAACGTGGCTCCATTGAAACAGAGGGGGCCCTACCTGTTGGTTATACTCCGACGATCAAGTCAGTAAGGGCTTACTCAAATTAAAGGAGTATTCAGTTTCAGAATCAGAAACAACATCCCTTTACCGGGAGTCTCAAGTCCCTTTTATAGCTTATCTCTTGTAACAACTTTCTCTCATGAGAATCTAATCTCAATTGAAAGCATACTCAACAGGAAAAAATATTCTGTTTATGGGCACCTTCTCTCAAGGTGCTACAACGAAAAATAATCTTATCTCTAAGGAAAACATAAAATAATAACAGAACAACCACCTGCTAGCAGGGCACCAACTCATGAACCAACATTAGTGGAGTATTCTGCTTACGTGGGCACCCTACTCATTGTGCAATGTTATCTTTTGTCATGCATGCAACTTAATCACTATGTGCCTTAGAACACACGTACTTAAGTTTAAAAGAAACATTTACTTGACTTAGGCACCACATGTACTATACGTACCCTTAGGTTCAAAAATACACTTTACTAGCAGCCTTATACTAACATATAAAAGGTTATCTTAATTATGCCACAACGGGCTTACCAATAAAATTGGGCCAAACTCATGACCCACATTAGTGGCCCAACAACCGAGATGACCTACCTCTACCATGCACCAAGATCCAACCACCGAGCACTGAGCCTCGAGCGCTTTGTCCAGTACAAAAGCCCCCCAGGCTCGAGCTGAGCTTGGCTAAGCGAAGAGACTTTTCAAGTGCTTTGGTGGCTTACGTGGAAGTCTCGCAACGAGCAGGTGTGGCGTTGCGCACAAAGCGTTTCTGAGGTGACATTTCACCATACTCAATCTTGGACGCACACGTGGCGTTCTTATCAACGATGGGAAGGTGTTTCTGCTTACCATTCCCATAATCGTTTAAGTTAACGTTCGAAAATCCGCTACCCTTCACTGTTCCATTTCTCTGTTAGTTGCAAACCCTTCATGCTTTTCTCATTCTCACTACACCTCCTTCGCGAACCTGTGAAACTTCTTCGTCCTCAAGATACTTCCTTTCGCTCAACCCATTATTTTGTATTTGCATCATTATCAATTGAAAGTATTCGTTATGACCATATCGCCTGAGTATGGATTCTTCTGAATTTACCCTTTCCCGCTTATACTGATCGCTATATCTGCTAGTTATATTGTTATTCTTGAATTTGAAATGTATCGTTGCATGTGGTTTGCCTTACCTGACTGTACTCTGCTTGTGTTTGTATTTTTAGATGTTCAAGCAATGGATTACAAAGCTCTATACCCATAGGCACCCTAAAACCTCTTAGAAGAAGTTTCCACGTATACCTCTCGTGAGAGTATAGTGGCCCTTAGGAAAAACAAATGCCATTTTGGTAGAGAACACGATATAGCCCTTAGGTTAATCCCATGTAGAGAAGATGAACCCGTTTGCTGCGATGAGTCATTGGACCCTGAGGGTCCCCTTTGCTACTTCTATGCCACGTATTCAAAAGAATCCTTCGTCGTCTTCCCCTATTTAACTTTGAGAAAGAACTCCTTACTGAGATTAATGTGGCCTCTGCCCAGCTACACCCAAATAGCTGGCCATTTGTTCGGGGTTTCTCCATTCTTTGCACACAGTTTGGCCTTTTGCCACCTGTTGAAATCTTTTGATATTTCTTTGAGGCCAAACACTTAGGTCGCCAACTCTGGGTATCTTTCAACGGGGTGGCTGAGAGAGCATTGTTATCGCTCTTCCAACAATCATACAAGGGCTTCAAAGGTAAATTCTTGAAGGTATGACACAATAAGAGCGATCCAACTCTCTTAGATGGGTTTCTATTAGATTTAATGGCCTAAACAAGAGTGGGGGGGGGGGGGGGGGGGGGTGTTTTTTTAAAAAAATTTTTCAAAAAGGGGGAGAAAAAAAAAAATTTAAAAACAAAAACAAAAAAAAAAAAAA
>Ga0123342_1010988_pt1 | contig 10122 bp, 8 predicted proteins | sample Turbeawhitnodule_FD_89960 | JGI IMG/M metagenome (GOLD analysis project Ga0123342, IMG submission 89960) | Root nodule microbial communities of legume samples collected from Mexico - Turtle bean Mexico white nodule | ecosystem: Host-associated > Plants > Roots > Nodule | place: Mexico: Nepantla...
AGAGGAGGATGAATCTTTACATAGTCATCACTTAGACATGACTGATTTGAATGATGAAGGAGATGGAAATCATGAAGCTGAATATGAATTTAACTTACAAGATTATTTGGTTTAGATAGACTATTATTTTCTCAATATTTTGTAACTAATAAATGGTTACTCTTATGATAGGATGTGTTGCTTACACCTAATTATGTACTCTTTTATATATTATGAGGTTCAATTATGAATTCCATAAAATTTGTAGGATCTTACGATCTGTGTTACGATCTTACGTTTTACAATTCATGCTTATCTTTCCAATCTTAAGTAAGATCTCGATTTTGACTACCTTGGAAGCAGGGGAAGATCTTCAACTCATATTCCTCCGCGATAAAGACCGCAAAACGAACATGGGAACGTCTCTCAAGCCAAATGATCGAGAAGCAATTGGTAAGACATTAATGAAAAATGCTGACCTTTTTGCTTGGACTGTTGCAGATATGCCAGGGGTAAAATCGGATGTTATCACCCACCAGTTATTTGTCTATAAAGAGGCTAGGTCGATCGCCCAAAAGAAAAGAAAATTAGGTGAAGAGCGGCGCAAGGCCGCACGAGAGGAAACAGACAAACTAGTACAAGCCAGTTTCATTCAAAAAGCCCATTACACAACGTGGTTGGCCAATGTTGTAATGGTCAAAAAGGCAAATGGTAAATGGAGAATGTGTGTAGACTACACAAACCTTAACAAGGTGTGCTCGAAGGATTCGTATCCTCTACCTACAATCGACCAACTAGTCGACGGTGCGGCCGACCATCAAATCTTGAGCTTCCTTGATGCTTACTCAGGGTATAACCAAATACAAATGTACAATCGCGACCGGGAGAAGACTGCGTTCAGAACAAACTCCGACAATTTTTTCTACGAGGTCATGTCGTTCGACCTCAAAAATGTCGGAGCCACATACCAGCGACTAATGGACCACGTTTTCCACGATATGATCAGTCGGAACGTGGAGGTATACGTTGACGACATTGTCGTTAAGTCTGATTTGTGTGAACAACATATTTCCGACTTGAAAGAAGTTTTACAGGCCTTGCGTAAATATCGCATGCGCTTAAATCCGAAAAAGTGCGCGTTCGGCATAGAAGGTGGAAAATTCCTAGGCTTCATGCTCACCCATCAGGGCATAAAAGCTAATCCAGAAAAAATGCAAGGCAATCACAGAAATGAGAAGTCCCACTGGACTTAAAGAGATCCAGCGGCTAGTGGGTCGTCTTACATCACTGTCTCGGTTCGTACCTAAACTTGTCGAACGAACGAGACCTATTATAAAACTTTTGAAGAAAACAACTAAGTTTGAGTGGACAGATGAATGCAAACAGAATTTTCTCCAGCTTAAGACGTTTCTGGCATCACCACCGGTCATCCAGAAACCCAACACACGTGAGCCTATCATAGTGTACCTGGTCGTTTCCAACGAAGCAGTAAGTTCTGTTTTGGTGCAGGAAATCGAAATGGAAGAACGGCCGGTATACTTCGTTAGCCGAGTCCTACACGGCGCGGAGGTCCGATATCAGATGGTAGAAAAGGTTACACTAGCCTTGGTCATTACCGCACGACGGATGCAGATGTATTTCCAAAATCATTTGGTCATAGTTAAAACTAACTATCCCATTATGAAGATCCTCACAAAACCTGATCTAGCCGAACGGATGATAGGTTGGGCAGTCGAATTGTCAGAGTTCCATATCGAATACCAACCTAGGGGGGCCATTAAGTCCCAAGCACTTGCTGATTTCACAGCAGAGCTTACTCCTTATTCGACCGAAGAGAAGACACCCCGATGGACATTGTACGTGGACGGATCTTCAAATAGTCGTTCGTGCGGAGCAGGAGTTGTACTCGAAGGACCGGGAGAAATCGTTATCGAGCAAGCCATGAAGTTTGAATTTAAAACTTCAAGTAATCAGACCGAGTATGAAGCAATAATTGCAGGTTTACACCTGGCAATCGAGTTAGAGATAACTACTCTAATTTGTAAAAGTGACTCCCGCCTAGTCGTCATACAGCTCACAGAAGAATATGAGGTAAGAGAGACATTGATTCAACAATATTTTCATTTTGTGAAAAATCTCTTAAGCAGGTTCAAAGAAATCTCATTCCAACACGTTCGGAGGGAAAATAACACTCGGGCAGACACTCTGTCAAGACCGGCTACTATTGAACAGAAAGGAGTTCATCGGTCAATCATACACGTGACCCTTGCTAAACCAAGTGGTGGCGCCGAAGAATGCATGGCGACAGACACTCAGCCTAACTGGATGACGCCTATCAAGCAATACCTGACCGAAGGAGTATGTGACCCACACTTGGAGAAAACGATGAAACAGCAGGTCGCCCGATACGTATTCATTGACCAGGATCTCTATCGGAGAGGATACTCCCGTCCTCTCCTAAAGTGTCTTAGCCCAGAGCAAGTCACTTATGTGATGACCGAACTGCACGAAGGGATATGCGGAACACATTCCGGAGCACGAACCATGGCCGCCAAAATATTGCGAGCCAGATACTACTGGCCGACCGTGCAAGGGGACTGCACCGAATATGTCCAAAAATGTGTAAAGTGTTAGGAGTTCGGCACCTTGTCACACCAAAACCCAGAAAATCTACACTACATCCTATCTCCCTGGCCTTTTGTGAAGTGGGGGATAGATATTATCGGACCCTTTGCACCTGGTAAAGGACAATGCAAATTCCTATTGGTCGGCGTCGATTACTTTACCAAGTGGATCGAGGTCGAACCATTGACGGCTATCACCGCCCGCAACGGCCAGAATTTTGTTTGGGAAAACATTGTTTGCAGGTTCGGCCTACCTCAGGTTATCATCACTGATAACGATCGACAGTTTACCTACCGAGGACTAGCTTAATTTTACGAGAAGCTCCACATCAAGCATGTCACGAGTTCGGTCGAACACCCGCAAACCAACGGTCAAGCCAAAGCCGCCAACAAGGTCATCCTCAACGAGTTGAAGAAAAGACTTGGTTCAGCCAAGGGAAATTGGACCAAAGAGCTGTTAGAAGTTCTATGGGCCTCTCGCTGCACTCCCCAGTCAACAACTCAAGAAACACCATACAGTCTGACGTACGACACCGAGGCCATGATTTCGGTCGAAATCCGTGAACCCTCATTATGTCGTCAAACGCTGGACTTAGACTTAAACAAAGAAAGCTTGCTAGTCGGCCTCGACCTCATTAATGAATTAAGAAACAAATGCAAGATAAGAGAAGAAGCATGCAAGATACGAGCGGCAAGAAGATACAATTCGAAGGTGAAGCCACGGAGTTATCAAAAGGGAGATTTGGTTTGGCGCATGCGTAGCGACGCTCGGAAGGACAGCGGAAAATTTTCAAGCAACTAGGAAGGACCGTTCTGTATCGCCAACACAGCAACCGGCGGAGCGTATTACTGAGAATATTTGTCAGGGAAATCTATACCGAGAATGTAGAATGCCACGCATCTCAAATTCTATTACAGTTGATAAATACATTCAGTGTACTCTTTCCTCGCTCGGTCGTTTTATCCCTAAGGAGGGTTTTTGACCGGGAAGGTTTTAACGAGGCACTTTAAAATATTTGTTTCCGTGACATAACCACCAATTTTGGCCAGAAATTAATAATTTTCATTATTAGTTTAAATAACCGAGCGGTCGGTCCGAATTATAACTTAAACGTTATCAGAATTACCAATTTGGTCAGAAATTAATAATTTTCATTGTTAATTTAAATAACCGAGCGGTCGGTCCGAATTATAACTTAAACGTTATCAGAATTACCAATTTGGTCAGAAATTAATAATTTTCATTGTTAATTTAATTAACCGAGCGGTCGGTCTGAATTATAACAAGCGTTATCAGAATTACCAATTTGGTCATAAATTAATAATTTTCATTATTAGTTTAATTAATCGAGCGGTTGGCCTGAATTATAACTTAAACGTTATTTACCAAGTGTTGGTCAGGAATTAATATCAATTATTAATTAAATCGTTCGTTCAGCCAAAACTATAATCTCAACGTTATCAGAATTATAATGTAAACGTTATTTACCAAGTGTTGGTTAGAAATTAATATCAATTATTAATTAAACCGTTTGTTCGGCCAAAATTATAACCTAAACAATTTTGGGCCGGAATTATCACTAATTAAAAATAACCGATGCATTCGGTCGGAATCATCACTTAACAGAAACGCGTAATCATATTGAAAGCAGAAAGGAAAAAATAATCGTTCAAAAGCATAAAAATATACGTAAAGCAATAAATTGTTTTAAGCCCACACCCCGGGTCCAAGTAACGACAATCTCAAATTATATCAATGGTTTCATCCGGTTGCACGGATTCCTCCGGTTGCGTGATGTCGTCCGGTTGTGGAGTCTCTGCGATTGGGTTCTCCATTACTTGGTCAGTATCTTTGGCATCCTCACCTCCAAGCGGCATAAGCTGGTCGTTTATCACGTCCATGTTGGAGTCGTACCGCTCGTCATCCGCCGGCACACCGTGATAAAAGGCCACCTGGCGGACGCCCTGGTTGAATGACTCCTCATTAATACGTAGCATGAAGCCCTAGAGTTGTTCAACTTGGGAGCTAAGTGATTCCTTATCAGCAACCAAGTCTTCCTTTTCCTTCACCGCGTTGTCTCGTTCGGTCATCACTTTGTTTAGCGTGGCCTTGAGAGCCTCTTGCTCCTCCTTAGCCAACCTTGACTCGTTCTGAGCATCTTCAACAGCCTTCAGAGCCTCCTTCAAAGAGACGGCCGAGTCACTCAATTGTTTTTTCAGCTTGGGAATCGATACTGTCTTCGCCCTCTTCAGCTCATTGCCGATAGCACGGCTCACCACGGTGGCTCGGCACTGGAGCTCCACCATTTCTTCAATTAAATCCAAGGTAGGAACAGCCGCTAAGACACCCTCATCATTCAAGCGTAAGTCGAATTGCATAGTGGGGGCTACCCTTACGGATAACCCCAGCATGCTGACCGGGCTACCGAACGATGTGTGAGCCTCAGAGCGAGGTGTCTTAGTCGGACGCCCCCTTTTCTTGCCCTGTGCTGGTGCAGCAGCGGGCTCGGCCGGCACGACCTCCCTAGAGGTCGGCTGGGGTGCGATTCCAGCAATAGCGGATATTTTTCGGCCCTTGGCCTGCCTCTTCAAGCTGTTCATGAATTTGCTCAAGGTTGGATCCATTTTCATAACAATATCTGCAAAACATACACATAGCTAAGAAACATCAAATTATCAACGAAACGACCGAAGGGGAAGGGTGTTCACCATTCAGATCTGCCCATTGCTTGGACGACCCATATAGAGCTACCAGTTCCCGGGTAGGAAGCCTACACGGCAGCTGGTTTACGATCAACAAAATTTCTTTATCGAAGGGAGATAAAGAATCTCAAAACCGATTCTCAAGAGAGGTTGGCTTCTCGGTCCAATGGAACGGAAATTTGGTGGTCCCATCGGCATTGTAAAACAAATCTCGGTCGTCCGGCTCAACAAAAACTTTGAAATAATACTCCTTAAAGTTCTTATAAGAAGTGGTGAACGCGACAAAACGCACATTCCCTGGACGGCTGGACAGGGACGACCATCCTACGGGAGTACTCGGATGAGTGCTATAGTAATACAAAAAAGACTCAAGTGTAGGCGTAAGGCCGAAAATCTGACAAATAATTCGGAAGGCTGGCAAAATTGCCCACGAATTTGGATGCAACTGGGTCGGCGCGACGTTTAGAATCCGAAGGACTCTCATGGTAAATTCGTCATGTGCAAGTGAGAAAAGAAAGTGTTGTATACAAAGAAGAAGTCATGGGGGGCATTTTCCCGACCATGACACACCCGGTCGATCACACCGCATACTCAACAGCCAATGCCTCGGTCGGGCAGTCTGGCGCTAAGAAATCTTTGTGCAAAGAAAGAAACTCGTCTAAATCATCAGAGGTCCTAATTTTGGTAGGAATTTGGAGGACGAACGGATCAACCCAATCATAACTTGGGCCGTCTGACGACTGACTCGCGCTACCAGATGCAGTGCGAGTCAAGGACGAATCTACATTATTAGAAGACTCTATGGAAGAAGGCATAACTAACCTCAATTGTGGATTCGACGACGAATTTGACAATGGCAATAGACTCGGCACTCGGCACTCGGAGCAAACGGCGCAAGATTCAGAGAGCATAAGAAGTTGGAAAACCTTCAAATTTACAAATGAGGCGCTATTTATAGGCTGAGAGGTGAGAGAAGAAAACCCTAGCACCGTTAGATCAAACTCAATCCAACGGTTAAGCACTTCCGGCATACGAAACGGCACAAAATCCTCACCGTCGAACCCATCAAGATGGGACAGCGCCCCCAAATGACAGCTTTGCCATGTGTCACATCTCTGCCACGCATTTAATGATGCCAGCTATCCAGCACTACCTCGGAAACCCTACGCGTCTTATACGACTCTTCGGCTATTCACATCCTCGAGCCTGGGGGGCAAGTGTATCGATCGGCACCGGACGACCGAAGGATGCACATTAAATAACTTAATTGAATAAAGAACGTGGTTACACGTGGAACAAGCAGTTACAACTTCCGTTGAACAAGTCAGACACGTTTTCTAGAGCATTCCCTGGATCTTAGGAAACCACCAGGCACGACCCAGAGACCACTAAGCATGTCTCTAGCCATCAATTGCTTGGCCCAGATGGCCAAAGCCCAAGTCAACCTACAAAAGGAACTTCTGAAAGGGGAAAAAGGTACCCCTGCCGACCGGCCGAAGCACGCGAAGAGGAAAAGAGACTTGAAGAATAGGACAGCTAAGAACACGGTAATCATTGTGTATCAATGTGGACCAACATTGCTCAGTCCCTAATATCCATACAGGTACAGTTGGCCTCAACTGCTTTTCAAATATGAAATAAATTGCGTGTCTACCTTGCTACTCGAAATAAAGCCAAGATCAAAAATCAAGATTCAAATGGGAACACGCAAGAATGATAGATCTATCTCAGTTTACTTAGTTGATATACACAAATTTGTGGATGCTCTTGCTGCTATTGGTGCCCCTATTTCCACTGAGATCACATTGAAGCCATCTTAGATGATGCCTCATCTGAAGACTACGATGATTTTGTTACTTCCATTCTTTCCTGGGGTGATCCTTATACCGTTGAAGAAATTGAAGCCCTCTTGCTGTTCCAAGAAGAACTATTTCAGAAACACAAGACTGATGAGCACTCCATCATTCAAGCTAACAATGCCTCGGGCTCATGGTCTTCTCTTAGCAACAGCAAAACAACAGAGCAAGATTCAACGGTTCTATAGCATTTTCTTATCGGCATGTGCAAGCAATGCAACAAAAACTAATAACAAGCAATGCAACAATGCACATTTTGGAGAGTGAAGTAGTTATAAATAAAAAGGACAATATAAATATGGAGGGAGGAAAATATAGACACAGAAAAGTAAAATTAATGAATGAAATGTGGTTCTTATTCCACGGCCAAACCCAGGAGAAAAAAAATTGGTGGTAATAAAGAACTATAGATAAATCGGTCTTACTAAAAATTAAATTATTTTTATATCAAATTATTTATATCAAATTGAACTATAACTTGCAAAATTAAAAATATAAACAGTAAAACAAGGTGTTTATTAATAATAATTCTAGCAATGTTATATAGAATTTAATCTAATTGAATCATTTTTAAAGTTTAATTCGGTTGTAAAATTTAATTAATCACTTAAAGTTTAATCCAGTTTTAAAATAATTTAGTTTAGTTGATGTAACCTTAATTTTTAGTTTACGTACAGATCATTAGTTATCCTATTATCTATTTATAACAAATATATAAAAATATTTTTCTATTTAGTATATACTTTTGATAGTCCTAATTTATTTTCAATTATATTTCAAAATTAAAAAAAATGAAAATAAATTATTTAAATGCTAACAAAAATTAAGATATACACCAGTACAACATATCATGATTATAAATCACTCAAATCTTTCAAGCATAATGTACTATAATCCACCATTATTATGGCTATTAAATTTTAACACTTTATTTTCATTTTTAGGTGCAAAATTGTAATCCTGGTTTTACTTTATTTTCTATTTTTTAAAATTATATAAAAAACAATGAAAACATTTTTTTTTATTTTCCATTTTAGCTGTTTTATATAAACTTATTCAAACAAAAAAATAAAAGATAACATTTCAGTAATTAAAAAAAAAAACAACCATTTCTCAAACCAGAACAACCCCTAAACTTGACCTGTAAAATGCTTCAAAACTGAATAACAGAACTGGCTCTGAACCTAAGCAGTCTCACTAATATATTTTTTATCAGCTAAAGTCTCTCTGATATATGTTTAGTGTATTTTCTTTCAAATGTGGTTTAGAATCTAAGCAACTTCAATTGTGTTGAACAGGGGTAAAAAGCATTGCAAATTAATTAGAATTCCACTAAGAAAGTATACCTCATACAAGAGGAAAACAAAATGTTACATGATGAAAGGCACAGAAACCATCGTGTTAAGCATTTCAAATAAACGCATGCACGAGGAAAATAGAAAAAAGGTTCTGATGTACAAAATCAAAGTATGCGGGTAGCAGCATATGACATGTTCTTCATCTGATCCAACCTCTGCCAAGTTGTGTCATCATCAGCACTATTTTACCTTCTTAAGCATAGCTGAGGTTCTAAACTCAGCATCATCCCTTACAAAACTCCACCAAAGAAATGTAAGAGGAATGCTTGTTGCATGCCATAGAGCATGAGCATCCACATATCCCATGTAAGGTGGGAAGTCATATGTTTCCAACACCATAGCCAAGCCACCTCCAACCACCACTATCCACAACTTCCACCGTGCGGGATGGTTCGAAGCACCAGCCCAAATGGCCCAAATAAGAAGCTGGACAACAACCATTCCCATGCAAACTATCCTGTTCAAACCTGGGGGGAAGAAGTCAACATATCAGCTTAAGCCCCCATAACAATGCAGCATCATTACCGTAGACTTTGATTTTTTAGTAAAATCTTGTTTGGATAAATTTTTCAATATCACTAGCAAATCGATTTTGACTTGTGGAAGAAAATCACTTCATTTTAACTAATTTCCTTCTCCTACAAGTGCTAATGACAAATTTTAGCCAAACAGGGTCTAAATGAATGTGAAAAGGAAATGCATCTTCCATCTCATATTCAGCATTGCTAAAAAAGGAGGAAATTCAGATTAAGGATACATGTCACAAGCAATTAAGGAAGCACGAAGCCTGACTCCTGTTGGGAACATTAATATTATAAGATGTGTAAAAGAAAGAACTTTGTTAAAGATAAAAGATTACCATAAGCAAGTTTATAGAAATTCAGATACATGATATGAGTTGTCACAAAAGCAAGCAAGGGAGCAGAAATCATGACTCGTGTAGCCTCATCCCTCACGTTAAAACCTCGCAGTATAGTTAGAATTAGAGAGAATCCAAGTAAGGCCACAGCAGAAGAAAGATCCAGCTTCTCTGTTAATTCCACGGCTCTACAGGTAATGAAGGTAGAAATACAAGCCAAAAGTCAAAAGAGAAAAAGAAAAAGGTTAAATTATAATTACAGAACACCCTATCCTCTTTATTTTAAACTAATGTCTGAACAAATAAGCAGTAAAATGACAGCATTAATACCTGAGACATCAGAGTCTAGTTTTTTATCTTTTATCTGTTGAAAGAAATCACTTAATGATTCTGGGAACTGTAATTGTGCATTATATTTAGAATATGCTAGCCATATTTTATGCATAAAGCTTCATATAAAAATATAAAAACCTTGTGATGCTGAACATATATTAGAGAAATTATCCAGATTATAATACCTTAATTGTAAATGTCGGTCACTTTAGTACCTGACTTTTATAAGTTAGTCCTTAGTGTCAGTGAAAAATGTGGAGAAAAGGGATTAAAGGAAATGATTTTTTGCAATCAATTGAGCAATATATATATATATATATATATATATATATATATATATATATATATATATATATATATATATATATATATATACATATATATATATATATATATATATATATATATAT
>Ga0123342_1010989_pt1 | contig 10122 bp, 8 predicted proteins | sample Turbeawhitnodule_FD_89960 | JGI IMG/M metagenome (GOLD analysis project Ga0123342, IMG submission 89960) | Root nodule microbial communities of legume samples collected from Mexico - Turtle bean Mexico white nodule | ecosystem: Host-associated > Plants > Roots > Nodule | place: Mexico: Nepantla...
AAATAATAAAAAAAAAAAAAAAAATATATATATATATATATATATATATATATATATATATATATATTCAAACACATATATTCATTTTGACCATCAATCAACATGCCATTTCTAAGATCGTAAAAGTAAATTAAATCCAAACAAACTAAGTCTTTTAGCAATGTCTTCACTATAAATAAAATAAAATAAAGTATGAAATAGACAATATATTTTAACTATAAATTGAAAATTGGAGATTTCTAAGCAATGAATTAGGCATACTTTTCTAAGAGAAAGTGTGACCATGAAATGGGAGGAAAGAAGGCAAGATTCTTGACTTAGTGTAACAAAGGAAATCCTAATTACAATTAATCAGTCAGATATTCAGGAGTAGACATGCTTATGGATGTTATACATAATATATCAGCAATTTAGTATAAGCCAACAACACAAATTTCGATTCAAGCCCCTTCCAACCAACAAGTATAACTATAACTATTGAATGAAATTTAACAAATAAGAATTGATTGCCCATGGAAGAAGGTAAAGCAAAGGCAATGCCTCTTAGCCACTCACTCAAAACAACCATATGTTTACCCACTAGACAGGATCAAATACATGAATCCAATGCACTATAATGCTCCATCAAAACTTGGTTTATTGTTCAAAGGTAATATATAACGTAAGGTGGTTGACACTAAAAATAGGATTGAGTTCCATCATAAGTTCAAAGCATAAACTCAAATGGATAAAACATTTTCTAACAGATGGTAATAGGAACCTCAAGTTCAATTCTTAATTTTAATTATAAAAGGAAATCCAAATATAAGGAGACTTGGGAAAAACTACACATATAAAGATTACTAAAAAAATATTACAAGATATTCGTGCTTTCTTGATGCAATATTGTGAAAAATTGACACATAACTTGTTACATTCTCCTTACATCAGCAACTTCAGTATGTGATGCATCTTGTAGTGGCTTTTTGGTACCAGTATGATGCTTCTCCTTGCCCTTCTCTTTCACAAGTTTACCACCTTTAGAATTATTACTTTGAACGTTATCAGTGGATTCATAAAACTGCTCAACCTCAGCCCCTTGCTTCTCAAGCTGTACAAGACAAAAAAGATTATTTTTTCAACTTGGAATTTCGTAGTAACAAAACTAACGATAAGCCCATAACTTCATGGTAATAAATTTTAACTTAGCACCAAAAACTTAAATTAAACTGTTTAGAGTCTTATCAAACATTGATAAAAAAATTATACATATTCCTTCACTTACATATCAGCTAGGTAGTAATGGAAGTATGATGCAGAAAAAATAGAAACACCAACTTGTTCTTAAATTTATGGTTAAAGACTATTAAAAGCGACAACAAGAACAAAGCATAGAGTCGACCTTATTAAACAGTTCAGATCTACAAGTAATTGTATAAAAAATCAAAACAAAGTGCCTCCAGAATTCCCTCTCTCTCTCTCTCTATATATATATATAAAATATATATATATATATATATATATATATATATATATATATAATTCAACAAAAAATTAGTTCGATACACGTCATTAATACAATACATAAGCTTAGAGTTGAAAATAGACTAGTTTTAGTTTGAGAAAATCCAAATTCATTATATAAATATTTGCTAGCAAGAAAGAAAATGGGAATAAAAGGTCATAAAAAAATTTACTCACTTTACAAAGACCACAATGCACATAATACACAAATTTCATTTATGAAAAACCCAATTTTAACATGAGTGACAGTGAGGGAAGCTTACCTTTTAACGTTGTGTTTGAAGCAAAATCAGTGAGGCCAACGATGAGTCTGATAGTGAGGTTGACGATTCGTGGTCAAGCTAATGGTGGGGAATCGCCGTGAGAAAATCTCTGTGAACGAGGTTGAATAAAAATGGATTGTGATGAAGGTGAAGGTGATGGCTAGGTTAAACGAAGAAAGGAGATTGGGAAAGACAAAGAAACAAAGGATTTTGGGAATAGGTTTTCAAAGGATTTTCGAAAATTTTGGGGAATCATGGAATGAAGATAAGAATAGGGTTTTGGGAAATCAAAAATTTGAGGAAGTGTGGGAAATGTAGGAAACGAAGGAGGGACTTACAGAGATGATGGAGAGTGTAGAGTGAAACAAGAGCGAGAAAATGGGTTTGTTTTGGAAAAATCCAACGCAAACGGAACCGACGATGGATGTGGCAGAGAGAAAATGGTGAGTGGGGGAGAGAAGATGGTGGATGTGGTAGAGAGAAGGTGGAGAGCGGCAGGGAGAAGACGGTGAGTGGCAGAGAGAAGAAGAAAGGGTTTCAAAGATAAGAGAGATTTTCAAAGGTTTTAGGGAATAAATTTTAGGAATTATGTGAGAATTATATGGAGGGAACGAAAGGCGGGAGAGCAATTATTTCAAAGGATAATTATGGCAGTTTTAAATGTCACATTTTGAAGGATAATTATGGCAGTTATGAAGTTGTCGTATTATACGAACAATTGTGGTGGTTTTTAATAACCACTATATTATAACCGCCACCACACACACATTTTTTTGTAGTGTCCTTTCCAAGTCCTCAAGAGAATCAATAATAAGGCATATCAACTAGACCTGCCTGAGGAATTTGGAGTGTATGCAACCTTTAATGTTCTAACACCTTTTGTAGGTACCAAAATTGATGAGGCAGAAACATTGGATTTGAGGACAAATCCTCTTCAAGAGGGGAGGGATGATGGCAGAGGCCCTAGCTCAAGACCCATCACTAGAGCTATGGTAAGGAGGATACAAGAAGATTAAGACTCTGCTACTGATGGTAGATACACCCTTCTATATATGTTAAAAAATGTCATAACCTAGTGTAAATTTTTCTGGAAAGAATTTATTTTCTTGCTTTAAGTAGAGTAGGAAATTTACTTGTAAATTTTCTTAAGTGAATTATGGTTAGGATTAGACATCTAAAAACCTACATCGGATATAATTAAGGCTTAATTGCAACCCACATTTACCCTAGGCTGGTCATTTAGACCTAATTAAGTCACATGGAGCACACTTAATCATGTTTGCCACGTGACTCTAATTTGGCGCCTACTTTCAAACCTAAAGCATTTGAATTTCCCTCTCAAAATTGTGTAAGCAATGGCTGACCTCCTACATTATATAAGGAGTAACTTGGTTCATGTTTTAATAAGATCAATTTTATGAGTGTTATGCTGCCAAATTGCTATAGCCTAAACACTTCCTTGTCTAAACCTCTCTAAGATAGACACTTTGATCTTTTTCTTCATCTCTTCAAGTAATATGGCCCAACCAATAACTCTCCCTACTCTTCATGAACCTACAAGGAAACCATAACTTCATTGGAGCTCTCCTTGATTCATTTCCTCCATTAGCTTCTGACAAGTTCCTCCAAAATTCAAAAAAAGATACAAATGACTAGAAGGCACCTATCAGTTTCTAAAACGGAAGCACAAGTTTTAAAACAATTTATCCTTCTTTTATTAATATTCTTTAAAATATTACAATCAGACCTATCATATTAGAACAATTAAGACATAAAATCCTAAAACAACTATAACAATCACTATAAAAAAATAATTAAATAAAATTCAATTTTAGAAATAAAAAATAATTAGTCACTATATTGACTAAATTAGATACTATTTTAGAAATTAAAAAAAATTATTAGTATCTAAAATAATTTTTACTATTAATTAAATTTATAAACTAGTTTTTAAATTGATATCTAATTAGTTACCAAAGTTTTAGCTATTAATTTTAGAATCTAAACTAGTTGATAGATAAAATCTTGATAATTAATTAGACATCAATTTATTAATTAGTTTATAAATTTTACTAATAATAAAAATAACATTAAATACTAATAATTTTTTGAATCTCTAAAATAATATCTAATTTAATCTTATTTTAAAATTTATTTTTATTTAATAATTTTTTTGAATTTTCTCAATTTTTTCCCTAAGTTATTCCTTCCTTCAATTCTTTCTTTATCCCCGTAATTCCGTGCCGTCTTTTTATATCGTTAAAAAAATTCATGAAGAAATCATCATTGTTGCGAGGTCCACGGCTGGTTTTGGAATTTAGGGGCTTGACTGATCATATCTGGAATTTTCTCGAACACTTTCTCTTCAAAAACTTGTCTTAGGCATTGTCTCTGTTATTTTAGTAAAGCTTTTAAGGTTCTTAACATTGGGAATTGGGTCCGGTTGTTCCTTACTACCACCAATTTAACCTATTTCTATTATTCCTTACCATCAAAATGTAAATAAGAGATCTTGGTCGACACGTTGAAGTTAAAAGAAATTGCATTATGTACTTTATTATGCTATTAGGGACAACACATTACACATGAAAATAAACCAAGAAATAAAAAACAAAACAAAACACAGTCAATTATCAAACTAATAATCTCTAGTTCATCAGCCAACATCACAAGTTCGTAATTGAAATGAAAATCAAATATACTCAAATGAAATAAAAGCGACAATAGCATAATATCAAACTACCTAATGAAAAATAAAAATAATGCACCATAATAACTACTATACAAAAAAACATCTTACAATTAAACTAAACCTACTCCAAATCCATCACAAAAGATAATTAAAGATATATTTCCTTACTTGAAAATCCAATTACTATAAACTAAAATTCAACACGTTTTTGTGTTTTAAATAGGAACTTACCTAAAATCCTGGTAACTAAAAGTATCACTATAATGTCACATATATGTTTATATATATTATCTTATATAAATAATTTATAATCTTAAATCAAATGACTAAGATATTATAATATATATATATATATATATATATATATATATATTTATTGTATACTAAGTTTAACATGACGAAAATCTCATTATTTTTGTATTGTTGAATTATATATTTTCAAACCATAAGTAGATTGCGTCTTTGATTATTAATATATAAAACTTAAATATGATTAGAATAAAAAACCAATTTTCCATGATATAATTATATTTTATGGGTATACTAAACAAAGTCAACATGGTAGAATGACATATATGTTAACAAGAAGTTTGCAGTATTCTACTATTTCCTTTCATCACACAACATAGTAAACCTCACTAGATATTTTGCAGGCCAAATCATGACCAAAGTATACGAAGAAAACTTTATTAAAATTTTCATTAAAAAAAGTATAGTGTATGAGACTTGGATACTCCAAGAATGGAGAATTGTTCATCTGGGTGAGAAGGAAATTGAGACATGTTAGCAATGAAGAAATTTTGTTCAGACTGATCATACCTGTGCCAACAATGAAGAGCTGTATGACCAATTTTGCCATAAATCTGGGACGGATGTTTAACAGTGTGCCAAGACATATTGAAATTTGAAGCATTGTTGTTGGGAATACGAGTATTGGTAAAGCGATTGGAGCGGGAAGAACCAAGGTTTCTTGAAGGCATACGACCACACGAGAAGAATTAGGGTTAAACCGAGAACGAGAATTTGTAGGGTTTGTAACAGTGACATTTCCCGAAATAGTATTGGCCTGAAGAAGAGACGATTGCGTTTTGTGCTTTTCAAAACGCTCTTCTTGAGCAAGCAGCAAGGCTTCAAGGTCATCAACACTATATGGATCCGTGCATAATAAAATTGATGTAATGAAACCATCATACTCATCGGAGAGGCCATCAAGAATCGCTTCGATGTGTTCCTCAATTGAGATATCAACACCCACCGCTGCCAAATTATCTACCGTTTTCTTAATATCTAGAAGATAAGTAGATACAAACTTATCATTTTTGGGGGTTTTAAGAAGAAGCTTCAGTTTCTTGATTATGGCTCTGGTACGAGATATGTATGAAGTGTAGAGGCGTTTCCAAATGTCAGTGGATTTCTCGAGACCAACCATCTTCGTGAGAACTGTGGACGTCATCGACGCAAGGAGCCAAACAACAATAAGGTGATCTTGCTGGGTATAGTGAAGATAGACATTGTTAGGTTTGAGAGGTTGACCATCGATGGACGGTAGGTACCGATCAGGGACACCACTACTGTCAAGAAAATGTTCAAGATTAAGACCCCTAATTGTAGCCAGAACTTGCTGCTTCCAAAGAAGAAAATTGTCATTATCTAGTTTTAGTATGATGGGAATAGTGAACTGATGTGGAAGAAGGGACCCCATGGGAAAGGAGCACTAGTGCAAAAAGGCAAAACGAGTGCGGCTATTTTACATTTATAAGAGCGGCTATATAGCCGCACTTGATCAGCATGGATTCTTAAATCGAAGATTTACAACTATTTAGCTGCATTCGTAAATGCGATTTATAAATGCGGCTATGGTAAATAGCCGGATTTTTATTTAATTTAAAAAAAAATTAAAACCCTAAATCCTAAGGAAGCAATAGCGGTTGCAACAACAACAACAGAGCAAATAGAGCATAGCAAAAACCCAAACAGCAGGCAATGAAGCAGTGGTGACCTTCGTCAATACAAGAAAACAAATAAATAATAGAAACAAAAAAATATATATAAACCAATGGTGAAGAAGAAAGAGAACTCGAAATGAACTTGCAATGGCACAAAGAAGAAGACTCGTAGAAAACGAGAGAAAGCACGAGAGCATAAACAAAAGAGAAAATGAAGCGTCTGAAAACCCTTTGTCAATGCAAGAAAACAAACAAATAAGTGAAACAATTTTTTTTTTTATAAACCATTGGTGAAGAAGAAAGAGAGCGAATCAAAACGAACTTATAATGGTACGAGAACGCAATGAAACTCGCAGAAGAAGAGAGGAACACCAGAGCAGAAACAAAGAGAAAACGTGAAGCCAAAAAGAAAGAAAGTATGAAAGCATAAGTGGCGCGCTTCAAAATTAGGGTAAAAAATTATTTAAGAATGCGGCTATTTTAATAGCTACATTCGTAAATCATGCGTTTTGATTTAAGAATGCGACTATTACAAATAGCCGTATTCGTAAATGAAATTAATTTAAAAAATGTCACCGCGTTTTGAATGATAGCGGCTAACCCTAAAACTGCATTAAATAAATAGTCGTTGTTTATCAAATTTGTGCTAGTGGAGAAAGATGAAGAATTGGTGGTGGAAGATGTAGAAGAAGAAGAAGTAGTAGCGGAAGACATGGCTGAAAAAAAAATCAGCTCTGGATACCATATGAGGAAAACAAAGAGGAAGAAACAATATTGATAAGCTGAAAACAATTATTCTCTATATTATGAAAATATACTACCAAGGATATATTTATAGAATACAACAATACTGTATATTCAATAAACTAAATACAACTTATGAATACCCCTGTATAAGGCAAGCATTATATGGGTTCACATACATACTTAACAATACTCTCTTAAATGGTGTGTCCATGTTGGAGATACGTATTGGACACCGACACTCGTACTACGATATTAATAGAACACGTATCGGTGAAGTGTCCGTATCCAATTCAAAAAAATATTTGTTGGATTTATGATAATTATGGCATGGTTCTAACACTATTTTAAAAAAGAGAAATACATTAAACTTTTAAAAATTCAAATTTATTGTATAAATTTTTATTATGATTATAAAAATAAGGAACAAATCTTTTTGAACCAACCATGAAAACATCGTACTATATTCATAGGATACGTATCGGTGAAATATCTAATTCAAAAAATATTTATTGGGTTTCTGATAATTATAGCACGGTTCTAACACTATTTTAAAAAAGAGAAATACATTAATTTTTTAAAAATTAAATTTTTTTTTATAAATTTTTATTATGATTATAAAATAATGAACAAATATTTTTAAATCAACCATAAAAACATTTTTCTATTAAAAAAATATAAAATATATTTATATATATAAATCTTTATTATCAACTTATATAATTTATAATTATATAATATATATTGTAACTCTCTATCAGTATATATGTGGTATGACACTCAAAAGCCTTCACAAATAAAACGCCCCCACATTCTTAACTTTTTCAAACACATCTAATTTATGTTTTTTGAATGTAGACTTTTCAAACATGCCAACGAGGGCAATTGACCTTACGAATGAAGCAGATATTCATATTATTTCATTATATCTATTAAGATGACCATGGATTGCTAGAAGACAAAAGATTGTTTTAATTTAAAATTGGAAAAATATGTTTTGAATGTTTAATTTATATAAAAGTTATTTTTTTACATAAAAATATTTTCCGAAAATACTTTTTTAGATATGTTTCTCACAAAATAATTTCTGTGAAAAAACGTAAAAATCTAACTTTTTTTGGTCAAAATAAAGTTTCAGATCGTAAAAAAAGTATACTATTCTTATTATATAATTTAATATAATAAAAAATAAAATTTATAATAAAAATACACTAATTTTTCATTTTGAAAAAAATTATATATTTTTTTAATTTTAATTTTAAATTAATATTTAACATTAGTGATAAGATTTAGTTGCTAAATATTTATATTTTAAATTATTTTTTTAATTAAATTAATAATTAATTTAAAAGCTAAAGTAGTTAATAACTAAAATTTTAATAATCAATGTTAAATACCAATTTAAAAAAATACTTTATAAATTTTTATTAATAATATAAAATATTTTAAATACTAATAATTTTTTAATTTATAATATAGTATCTAACTTAATTAATATAATAAAAAATTATTTTTTATCTTTAAATTATTGATATTTAATGATTTTTTTAGTGTATGTAAATCTTAATGTGTAGGAAATCTTTAGTATAAGATATTTTTTGTATACGAAATAGTCAATCTTAAAAATAATGAATTACCAGAATATAATTAGTTGGTCAAAAAATATAATTGAAAATATTTATGTAATTTTTAAAAAAATTAAAGAATATTTTGGTTGTATAAATGTAAATTTTAATTATTTACCATATTAAATATTTTTTCAAGAGTAATATTATACTTTTGTGACATTAAAACAAAAGTTAGATCCTTCCCCTTAGAAAATTTTGGTTAAAAACTTAATTAAAAATCACTATAAGAAAACATTACTTTTTAAGATATTATTTATTACAACACAGAAAAGCATATTCTTAATAAAAACAATCTCACAGATGTGATTAGAAATATGATTCTCTGTGAGAAACTTATTCTCTGCGACAAATGTGGTTCGATTTATAAGTAATTCCAAGTCTGTATAAGGTTACTGCTTCATACAAAATATAGGAAGATAATACTAATAGACTCATATAGATGCATTATTTAAATAACATTCAACTCAACTGGCTTTAAAAAAAAAAAAAAAATTATTGCTGATAAAAAAAAATGGCTTTAAATAAAATAAAATAAAATAAGACATTTATTTATTTGGTTAATTAAAAAATTAATTAATAAAATGGTTTTATAAAATAAAATAAAGTTCAGTGTATAAAAGAGAGAAAAATTTAGAAGTAAATTCAACTTGGTTTTCACAAGTTCAAACCTAGATTACTGAGTTATATATGTTGGTTTGGGGTTTTTTTCTCTTTTGATTATATGACGTTTTAGAGAAATTTTCCGGACACTTATCATAGTCATTTTAAAAGTAACCTGGCACTAGTTTTTAATTGCATGATACTTGCAACGTTAGTCCATAACCTTCAATTAATAAAGAATCAAATCATAATTAAATTAAAATTTAAAATCTAACCAAAGCATTATCTTACTAACATTATTATTATTATGTAAATCACAAAAAATATTAAAGTAAGTTTCACCATTCATTATTATTTTTAGTTTGACATAAACAAATTTAAGTATCATAATTTTTTTTTTAATTTTAACCATTAAAATATTTAATAGTTATAACATGATTAAATAAATTATGGTCATAAAATAAAATAAAAAACATAAAATAATGATGAAAGTTTAAAATGTTACCATTGACTTGTATAAATAAATATAGTTATACAGAATGGCTTTTTTTTATTACAAAAATGGATCTACAAAACATTTAGAAGAAAACAAGCAGTATATAATTAATAAAAACATGAAAATATATATATATATATATATATATATATATATATATATATTTTTTTTATTATTATGTATATATTTATTTATATAAAGAAAAAATATTTATTGTGTAAAAAAAATAAAAAAAATATCTATGTTATGT
>Ga0123342_1010990_pt1 | contig 10120 bp, 7 predicted proteins | sample Turbeawhitnodule_FD_89960 | JGI IMG/M metagenome (GOLD analysis project Ga0123342, IMG submission 89960) | Root nodule microbial communities of legume samples collected from Mexico - Turtle bean Mexico white nodule | ecosystem: Host-associated > Plants > Roots > Nodule | place: Mexico: Nepantla...
GCCTGAAATTGATTTTGTGCAAATGTAATGAATGACTCTAAGAGATGTTGGGTTTCAGATTTGTGATTCATAAGAAATAGTCAAGTACATCTAGTATAGTCATCGACTATAGTGAGAAAAAAACGTTTTATGAGGACCCCAAATGTCACAATGCAATAGATTAAATGGAGAATGAGATTTTATTGTGCTTAAAGGAAAGGGTAGCCTTGTCTGTTTAGCTTTGGAACAAATACTACAATGATTATGAATGAGAATGAGATTTTTACTGATAGGGATAGGTAGTAAGGAAGATAATTGTAGACACGGAGAAAAGGATGTCCAAGGCTCTTGTGCCATAAATCAGGATCGGTCGATATTTGAGATGCGTGGGCTTGGTTTGGAAGAGGGGACATGTAAGCCTGCGTGTTGTTTACCCGAGTCAATCATCCTCCCCGTAGCCAAGTCCTGTAAACAACACATGTGGAGAAAAGAAGGAACACAAAGAACATCTTTGAGAGTGATTTTGTCATTGAATTTAATTGTGCCTGTAGATGAGATGGGCGCAGTTGAGCCCGTGGGCAGATTTACATTTGAAATAAATGATGATGAAGTGTGTGTGAAAAATTGTGAATCAGATACAATGTGATGGGTTGCTCCGCTATCCAAAATCCATGGTTTCGTAAAAGTAGAATTAGAAGAGGAGTTATGGGCAAGCAGACCTGCAGAGCTAACAAACGTGTCACTTTTACCGTTATTGTTGAGCGAGTAAATAGCCCTTGCCAATTGCTGAATTTCCTCGGCACTGAAGCGGTGTACGAGATTTCTATCAGACTCGTTACTGATGCCTTCTTTGGCAGACATAATTTTTTATTTAGGGGATAAAAATGGAGAGGATGCCAAGATCGGTGCTCTGATTCCATGTAAGAAAATGATAAAAAATGGTAAGAGGAAGAGATGTTTCTCATTCTCTTATGTATTACATCACTACTTCATGTATAGGAAATATATAGAAATATATAGGAGTTTCTCTCCCCAAATTACAATCTAATTAGGTAGTATACTAATAATGAAATTCTATAATTATAAAATTAATTGCATATAATTGGGTACAATATCGTCAAATATTACATACAATAATTGCATATAATTTAATAATTATTATTTCCTTAATAAATAATGATCACATAAATATCTAATTAAAGTTTTTTTCAATTAAATATACAAAATAAAATTTTACATAAATTATAAGTAAAATCTATAAACTAGAAATAAACCAACCTTTTAAAAACAACAATAAAAATTCAATTTTGAGTTTTTTTTTTCCTTTTTAAAATTAGCTTGAGCGAAAATCATCTTGTTAGAATGAAAATAAATCTTTCTCAAAAAAAAATTCTCTTACTTGGACGAAATTGGATTTGAAAACACCCAAAATTTCGCCTCAAAACTCTTCTTCATTGTTGTCTATGCGTTTTCTTACGAATTCGGATTTATAAACGTAAGATCGTAATAATTTATATTTATATTGTTATAAACATGATTTGTGTTTTGATTCTTATGCAAATTTTACTATTTTTTTATTATTCTAACTCTCTGTGTTAAGTTTTTATCTAGCAGAATTCACTTCAAACATTTTGTTGGAGAAAAGTAGGCTCCATTAGTTTCGTTTCTATTTAAAAAGTTACTTAATATTTTCACTTCAAAAACCAAAAGTTGTTAACACAATTCCTTGGTCAGGGTTTGAGATTCGATCTCCCACTACAGTGGTTGAAATCGCAATTAAAAGTATTATCGTATTCTAATTTTTATTTTAAAATTTAATCTGATCAAATTTACCTCAAACACTTTGCGTGAGGAAATTTGACTGCATGCATGTAGACTTGCTTCTATAAAAGTTGTTTTAATAAAAGGTTGCTTTAACTTAAATTTATTATCTCCAAGACTTACTGTGTGAGGTGCGTAGACTCACTTTCCAGTGGAATTTCCAAAATGTTGTCTTCCCTTATTTTAATTATCTTATAATAAAGGGAAAAAAAAAATATTTGTTATGGCTCTATATTTTTTTTTAGATAATTCAGTGTATTTTTTTTAATTTTTTAATTATTATTTGAATTTTTTTTAATTATTTTTAGTTGGTGGGACTCAAACCTAAGACACTTAAATAACTAAAGAAGTTTTAACCATTCCCCAGACAAATTTTGTTGTCTTGTTATGATTATTATTATTATATTTATTAGTATGATTATCAATATTATTAATAATATAAACATTATTAATATTATTTATATATTTAATATCATTCATATTATTAATTTTATTAATATTAATCATATTATTATATTAATATTATTAATTTTATAATGTCAATAGTATGCATACCTATCAACTTTAGCCTGTAAATAATATCCATCAACTTCAGTTCGTGGTAATACCTACTAACTCTAGTCCGTATGTAATACCACCAATATCAGTGTGTAGATATTACCTACCAACTGGGGTTTGTAGGTAATACCCACTAACTTTAATCTGTAGGTAATACTATCAACTTAAGTCTATTTATTTGCATTTGTTTTCTTTTTCATTGGCATAAAAAGTTAAAGAATGACGCAAATCTCATCCAAATCAGAGCCTTACCAGTTGGAAAGATGTAGAGGAGAAATTTTTACAACGATTTTTTCCACTATATATCCCACTACATCAAAGCAAAGTTTGATATTTCAATGTTCAGACAAGGAACAAATGAAGTCTTATGTGAAACATGGGAGAAATTCAAAGTGATGCTAAAAAAATGTCCAAATCGTGGGTTTGAAGATATTGCACAATTGAACATCTTCCATAATGGCCTCAGATCTGATATCGAAATGCTTCTAGACGTTGCAACTGGTAGTACAATGATGATTGTTGATGTAGAACATGCGACAATTTTTTTTTATGCATTAGCATCAACAGATTATCAAGCTCAACATGATAGACAAGTTGTTCAGAAGAAAGGCTTGCTAGAGCTTAATACCTCAGATGCAATTGGCCCATAATAAAATTCTGACACAACAATTTGAGGCATTAACTGCACACAAATGTCTAAACTGCCATAAGAATTACAAGTTGTGCAATCTTTTCAGAGTTAGACTCAAACAATAAGGTGTATTTTTGCGGAGGTGATCATCCTACTAGTCACTGTTCTTATCAAAATAATTCATCTGAAGCAGAAGTCAATTATATGAATAATCAGGGAAGGCAACGTGGTTTTTCCAACAACAATAATTATTAGAATAATATGTCTCAAGTTTGGAAAAGCAATCAGAACCATGGTTTTGGATGAGATGTTGGTTCATCCAACAGGCAAGCCTTTTCTCAACAACCACTTTATCCTTCAATTGAGGAAATAATAAGAAAATTGGAGAACACCTTGGAGAAATTCATGCAAGATTCTCTGGCCAATCAGAAGAATAATGAAGCGACACTAAAAAATTTAGAAACATAGGTGAGACAGATTGTTAATCAGTTGGCAGAGCGACAAAGTGATCAATTTTCAGCTAACACACAGACCAACTCTAAGGAGCATTACAATTCAATTACTACTAGAAGTAGTATAGTAGTAGGAGAGGGGATTGGTGACTATTTAGTTGTTGAGCAAGTGAGAAAAGATGAGAAGGAAAAAGAGAAAAATAAGAACGAGGAGGAAAAAAAAAAAAAAATAAAGAAAAAGAAAAAGAGTGAAAATAAAGAGAGAGGTGTTTGATAAGTGTCAAGTTTCAATAATATTTCATATTAAAATATAGGCACTTAAGAGTATTAATTGCTAAAATAAGTATAAAATAACCCCTAATTTATGAATTTATATCTTTTTACATATTTTTTTATTTATAATTGAATATGAACGATTTATTCCCAAGTTTGTTGTTATATTTAGGATTCTAGGAGAGAATGGAGATGATTGGGCAAAAGGAAAATATACATAGATAAAAAGAGAAAGTTGGAATGCATCAACACTCACCAAAGTTGTCCAAATTCGCAAAAAGGCAAGATGCTACCAGTGGATATCGCTCAAACGAGTAGAATCTCGCTTGAGCGATATAATGCCAGTAACGCCTAAGCGAAAAGTCACTTAAGCCCAAACAAATTAGGTTACATAGGAGGCTTGAGGCACAAACCTAGTGTGCAAGATTGTGAGGAAAACACCATTGAGTGATTTGTAACCCAATTGGGAGAATAAAAGGTGTTAGACGATGTGTGGCTAATTCTACAATTTGGGATTGAGAGTAATATGTTCAAATTTTGATGTATTGAGGTGATATATTAATATAATATTTTGTTCTTGATTGATTATTGGTATTATTATTTTCCTTTGAATTCTTGATCTAAAATCTTAAATTTAACTAGAAAGTATTTGTATGGTTCTAACCTAAACAATAATACTTAACATATTTGAGTGTTAGGAATATACTTGAAATGTTAATTGCTATCAACGTCTGATCTTGATTCTAAGTTGTTTTTATAAATAGGTGAGAAATCAATATTTAGGAAGCATCTTAATAATTTTACATGCGAGGAATCTATATAAATGATTTTTATACAGGCACAATATTATAAAAACTAATCAAAATACAAAAGAGTGAGAAAGATGAAACCTAATCCTTATTTTTCCAATTGACGCAACAACTCTTTGCCTTGTTTTCTTGTTAATTAGTGCCATCACAACAAATTCCAACAAACTTTTATTATTTTGTTTTATACTTATTGTATATTTTACGTAATTATTTTATTGTTCCTTGTGGGTTCGATATCCGTCCTTAGGGACACATTATTACTTCTAACAACACGGTGCACTTGCCGTAAAAATTCATCAGTGTTCCATTAAGGGATTTACCATATCCTCATGGTCCTTCAAGAAAAGATAAAGAAAAACAATTTGCTAGAGTTAAATAAATTTTTAATAATGTGTGGCCTAATATTCCCTTTGCAGAAGCTTTTGAGCAAATGCCAACATATGAAAAATTCATGAGGAGTTGCTGACAAAGAAGGGGAGCTTTATAGATGAAAAGACGATAGAGTTAAAGGCTGGTTGTAATACTATTATTCAGAAAAGTTTGCCCTTAAAATCCAAGGATCCAAGAAGTTTTAATATTCCACTAGCCGTAGGTGCTTTATCTGTGGACAAGGCTTTATTGGATTTACGAGCTAATATCAATTTAATGCCTGTAAACTAGTCAACCAATTGTGTTTAGTAACTCTAAACTAAAATTCCAACCTAGAAGGTTGAAAACAAAAGGGTCAAGTTTGTGGGTTATCAAAGAAATCAGGACTAATGAAACTACTGAACTTGAAATTCCATACTCTAGAAGAACTAAAGTTGTAACCAGGAATTGTTACAACAAAGAGCTCGTCCACCTTATAAGAATTGGCATCAAGCTATACGACATTAAACAAGAACTTTTTTGGGAGGCAACTGATGATTTTTTTTACGGCAAGTGTATCGAGTCAGAAGTAATAATTTTTACCTAAGGACGAATATCGAACTCACAAGGAATATTTATTTAAAATCCTAAGAGTAACATTGACTAAGTATAAGAATATGTACAATAATTTGATTTGATTGGATATTCACAATAGTTTGCATGAAAATTAAATGAAAGCAAAGTAAAGAGTTGTTGATTCAATTGAGAAAATTGGGATTGGGGTTCATTCTTCTTACTCTTTTGTAGTTTGAAAATCATAGTAATATTCTATCCTTTGATTGATGTTGACGCCCATAGAAAATTCATTTATATCGATTTCTTGCATATAAAATTATTAAGAGAGTCTCCTAAATATTGATTCCTCGCATATTTATAAAAACCTCTTATCCCTACAATTAGATGTTAATAGTAATTAACATTTCAAATCTATTCCTAGAATTCAAATATGTTAAGCATTGTCATTTGGGCAAAAACTTAGAAGTACTTTCTAGCCAAATATAAATGATCTTGATCATGGTAAACAAGCATTACAAATAAAATGACAATATCAGTCATCAATCGAGAACAAAATATTATATTTAAATATCACCTCAATACATAAGAGTTTGAACAGATTACTCACAATACCAAATGGTAGAATTAGTAACTCATGTTGACCAATACAAGCATGGAAAGCAAGAAAAGAAGATCCAGGATGTTTCTCTTTGATGGCTGCCTCTTCTAGGGTTTTCTATCACCTACTATTCTCCCAATGACTACTTAGGATTATTCCTGACGCCTTCTATTTAACCTAATTGGACTTGAGCTAAGTGACTTCTCACGTGGGCGTGATTAGGCTCGCCTAGGTGAGTTGGACGAAAACAAGCCCAACGTCTCTGGAGTGATCTCACCTGGGCGAGATTGGGCTCGCTTGGGTGAGATCCTCTGGGAGGCTTCTGACTTAGGCGAGTTTGGAAGAGTGTTGTAGCGTTCCAACTTTCCCTTTTTATCTTGTATATTCTACTTTTTCCCTTTCATCGCCATTTTTTCCTAAAACCTTGAAATTAACACAAATTTGTGAATAAATCGATCTTATTCATATTATAATCACAAAATATGTAAAAAGGTTTAAATTCATAAATCAGGGGTTATATTGTAGTTATTTTATCAATTAATATTCATAAGTGCATGTATTTTAATATGCAATATTACTGAAATATGACACTCAACAACCCAGGATATATTTTTATTTATACTATTGATGGTTTATTCTTAATAATTTTGTATGTGAGAAATCAATATGAATGATTTTTATATGTGTATCAATATCAATCAAGATGGAATATTATATGTTTTTATTCATTGAAAATACAAACGAGTGAGAAGGATGAACCTCAATCCAAATTTTCCCAATTGACTCATCTAAATCATTTAATTTTCTTTTATTTAATTTCTTACAAATTCATGATACAAACAACCTTTTACACATTTTCTTATATTTAGTGAATGTTATACTTGAGATTTTAGAACTATTCCTTGCGGGTTCGATTTTCTTCTTTAGGGACAATTTATTACTTCTCACTTAGTACAACTGCCGTAGAATAGTCATCACCTTCCCCGTAAGATACACAAACTTGAAATCTTAATCTTTAACAAAATCATCAATCTCTTTTGTCTCGTGTTTAGTCCCTTAAGATCAAACAAGTACTTAAGACTCTTAAGATATTGAATATGTGAAACTAAGTACCCTCAAAACAATGTCTCCAAATCTACAAGCCAACACCACTACCATCATTTCCATGTCACGAGTAGAGTAATTCCTTTCATAAACAAATAGTAAAGAAACTTTTTATAATAGAAACGAATTAAAGTGCAACCAACTTTTCTCCTACAAAAATGTTTGAGGTGTATTCTCTTATATAAAAAGATAACTATAGAAATTTATAATAATAAACAAATAGTAAATGCTCCATGAGAGTTAAATATATGTATTTAAATAATTAACCACAACATTATCACATGCATATAGTTTGAGAGAATTTATTTAATTTGACCAATTATAAATATATTTTTTTTGTCTGAACGATCTTTCAACACTCAAGTGACACATGTTTTAGAAAGAGAGAATTAGTTCAATCTCTCTCCTTTAAAACTCTCTCTCGTTGCTTAAATCTTCACTTTCAAATCATTCAAATGTTCTTTCAATGCTTTAACAAGGAAATTTGTTGTATAATTCAACAACTTGTATAATGATTTTACTACCTGTACTACACCACTTGAACAATTGTTTCTTAAGTGAGAATACTTTGTTACACACTCCAACAAGTTCCATACCATGCAACACTATAACATCTCAATGTTTCAAAAGAGAGAGAATTGTCTTGACATCTCTCTCATTCAAGTTTCAAGTCATAAATTGAGTAATATGATTTGTTGCTTGAATATTCATGACAATCGCTTGAGTGACATTAAATAATGCATGTAATGATATTTCATTATTTGAACAATAGTTGATCGATATTAGAAGAACAAATATTTCAAAGATAGTATATGTTGAATATAGTGTGTAACACTCATACTCTCTTTGCTTCGTAATATTATATGCATGCAAATAATGTTTTAAGCTAATGTTGTACCTAATGAAATCTTTATTAGCTTATTATGTGCTACATAGAATATTCTTATCTTCACGTCTACTAAGAAGATCTCACAAAGTACAAGTTCATGTCAACTTTGGAAAGTCTATTTACCTCCTATAGTCCTATCCTTTACCCTTTCTTTGACCATGGCCTGGTAAGTCATGCTAGCTACTAAAATGTTTCTTAAAGGAAAGATAAGCATTTAATATTTCATGGAGTATATTTAATGCATCTATACGTTCGTGTGTGAACAAACGAAGCCTTAAAGAAGAAGATTTGAAGTCAAGTCTCTCAATTAACATAAAAGGATTTACAATGGCTCTTTTCTCAACTTTTTATTTAAAGAAATCTTCCAAGTTGAACAAAGGAGAACAAGTGATCAAGTATTGCAAAAATGTTGTCAAATTCGTTGCTCAAAGATCTAAGTGCTCAAAACTTCACAAGAACATTGTTCTTGTTTGAATAACAACTAGTGGAGTGTTGTGAACCTTGTATTCATCGTAAGATGTTACCTCTCTTTCTAGTGAGCAAAGTTTGTGATATTTTAAATCACTCATTTATTCACCAAACCCTTATGTCCAAACAATTCTTGTGTTTTGCTAGGAGTGGTTGTTATCCAAAGAATACTTAGTTTTACTAAGACTAGTTGTATTATGAAGAATAGTTGGTTTTAGTCAGAAGTGACTGCATTATAAACAATACTCAGTGGGTTAGCCAAGGGTGGGTGAGGTAAAAAGAATACTCGGGTTTTTAGCTAAAAGTGGTTGCATTCCAAATAATACTCGAGTTTTTTTAGCCAAGAGTGACTAAGGTCTAAACAATATACACTTGTATCTTCGTAGTGTTAGTCTACTTAGTAGAACTCGTTGATTGGAAACTGGACATAGTTTGTTGTTTACAGACGAACTAGTACCCAAAAAATATTAGGTAAATTTCTCTTATCTGTTAACTTTTTAGATTGAATGTTATTTTCATCTAACTTAAGAAAAAGAGTTTTGCGGAAAAAATAAGTTTTGAAAAGCCTTTTTAACAATCATATGTCAAACTTAAAAGTGTGTCTTACGATGTTCATATATGACGATACTTTTAAGAAAACTATTTGACAAATCATCTATCAGGTATGAACTTCGTCTACCAGCACCTATGACAAACCTTTGCAAAAATATTCAAAAAAATAATTATAAAAAAAATTCAACCCCTCCCTTATTGTGTTTTGGCATGTTTTCACAAAACATTTTAGACTATATCAAATAAGCTTTTTTTCAACAATACAAAATAAAATATAGAAGAAAGGATCATCTTGTTTCATCCTTTTACAAGAAAAAAAACACTAACATTACCATATAAAGAAATGGATATTTTAATCAACTTAAGCACCCATTTCACCTAATTACAAAAATATTTGGATTAAGGTTGTCTAATTTGAAACTTGAAAAATAAATTTTCAGTTTAAGGCACTAACGTTCTTTTTAATATCTTTTAACATACGTTTTACAATGATCACATTTTCTCTAGCAAATTAATGCAAATCTAATGTAATAAGTGAGTTATCTACCCTTAATAAAACCATCTAGTTATTATAGATAATTTTATTCTTTAATTTACTTAACATAATAGATAGAATTTTGTTCACAAATGTCCAATGAAAAAACATTTAAAAAGTTAACCTAAATATCAATAATTAAAATAATATAACATGGTGAGAGTTCTAAAACAAAAATTTAGATCTTAAATAAAGTTCTGTGCCTTGGGAAAAAATATTTCAATAATTAAATTAAATTTTTAAGTAATAAAAAAATAATGTTTGAAGAATGTCATGTTGTGATAATTCATTATCAATCACCATTACTGTTGAAGATGGTTGCTGCCCCTTCAAGATTGTGTTTGATGAAGACTTTTATGTACATTTCATATGTATTTTGCTTTGCTTTAAGTGTTTCTTAGGTAGTGCTTAGAGGTTGTCTAAGAGTGGGCTTTTTGCTGAGTAACTCACCTCATAACCACTGGCAATGTGATAAGAACAAGCATAAGTTTTCTTAAACTGTTTTTCACATGTTTTACAAAAAACAC
>Ga0123342_1010991_pt1 | contig 10119 bp, 10 predicted proteins | sample Turbeawhitnodule_FD_89960 | JGI IMG/M metagenome (GOLD analysis project Ga0123342, IMG submission 89960) | Root nodule microbial communities of legume samples collected from Mexico - Turtle bean Mexico white nodule | ecosystem: Host-associated > Plants > Roots > Nodule | place: Mexico: Nepantla...
AATAAAATTTTTTTTTTTTTTTTTTTTTTTTTTTTTTTTTTTTTATTTTTTTTTTTTTTTTTTAGTTAAAGTTTTTTTTTTTTTTTTTACCAATGTGAGGAAGACTAGTTTTTAGGAATGTAAATAATTTTTTTTCAATTGACATCTCTTATGGATTTTTTCCCCTGATATATGCAATTATTAAACAAAATTTGTCATCAACGTCAATGTTATTTCTTTTACAATAGTTTTTTGTGATTTTTTTTCTAACTAAAAAGAAAATTAATTTTTTTTATTAAAGTTGGCAAAAATTTCTCAACAAAAAATACTATTAAAATAATTTTAATTTATATTAGCTTAAATAATTATAGTTAATATTAATTAAAAACAATTCCGATTGATGTGAATATAAACCAATATTGGTTAAAATAATTATTAATACTTTATTTGTAATTATTAATAGTTTTTTAATATTTAAATATTTTTATATTTAATAGTAATTAAAATACTTTATCTAAATAAATAAAAAAACGAAAATTCAGTAAACGAAAACTGTTTGTTCAAATAAAATATTTAAAAAAATTAAAGAATTGAAAAAAAAATTAAATTTATTTTAAATGATCTCTTCAATATTTTTAATTTATCATTTTAGAACAACAAAATATTTGAAATGATAAATGGTTAAATTCCTTATGGATATATAAGATAAGAGTCACATGAAAGCTTTATTTTAAAAAAAAATATTAAATAAGAGTCTTTCATTGACAGTTTAATATCCGGGCCATGCTGTGACTTATGTGCTTCAATTTGTAGAGAGTTTTTTTAATGTATCTTACGTTTTTCTTCCTGCATCCTTACAATTTTTAAAATTCTTAAACTAGTTGTGTCCTTTTATTTGAGTTTCTTTGTCACTGTTCTTCTTTTTCGTTCATCAGTGACGTCGGTGGAGACTCATTTTAGTTGCACGGAGCAAGATAGAGGAGTGGATAGCGTTGCCAAACTATTAGATAGCTTTTAGAGGTAACAACTGAGTTTTTTTTAAGAGGTTGGATATTTATGGTATTTTTAGATTTTTGAAAATTGGGATTTGAGATTGAGCTATGGATGGATCAATTTGGAAGTGAAAATATAATCTATGGATTGGTCATTTCGTAAGTAAAACTTTATGTTTTCTTGATGAGGGGGTGTTCCATAAGCAATTTTTTGACTTATAAATTGTTGTGTCCGGAAGCAATTTTTCAGTTGCGAATTGGTGGATCCGGAATGCAATTTTTGGCTTACGAATTGGTTCAAAATGCATTTTAATCTGGATAACTTCTGGACATACTCATCCAGGAAATTTTTGGATGACTCAATCTAGGACTATGTTACGGAATTACGATTCTGGAAAACAAAAATAATAGGAAGGAGAAGAAGAGACACCACCAAGTCGCCGAAGACACTATTGAACCACCACCAAGCAAAATATTCCTCATGATTCCTGTGCAATGAGATGATTCGTCATGCATAAATAAAGGCCAAGAAGTGTAGGAAATGTAGGTTTGTGGTGTGTGTAAGGAAGAAGAAGAAAGAGCGTGGATAATGTATTTTATGGTTTTAGAAAATAATAAGGATAATTTTGTCTTTGCAAAACATTGTGTGGGTGCAGAAAGAAAAACATAGAGGTGTAAGAAGAAACTCCAAAATTTGTAAGTATAGTGAGAACAACTTTTTTGGGAAACTTGTGTAACATTTGTGTGGCTCCTAAAACAAAGAAAAAGAATTAAAAAAGAAAGTTCTTAAACAAATATCCTCAAATTCAAAATCCGAAAAAAAGAATAACTATGGTTGGATTTGGGAGTAGACAGTTGGAAACGAGGAAGACATCTAGGGTCCAAATCCACTTCTCTCAACCAAACATAAGGTACTAGACAATTCGTTATTCCTCATTTTTTTTTCTTTTATCAATCACGTGTCACTGCTTAATGTTCACATTGTTTGTTCTGTGTGGCACATTCATTTTTTAAAATAACAATGTTAATGTTATATATGTATTTATTAACTTCACTATGACACAATTGTCATCCTAAGGTAAAGTGGGTTTAGAGGTTAGATGAGGTCTATCTCACGGTTTAGTTGCCAGATTCGACAAACGCAAAAGTTTACCTTACCCCTGATGGCGTTTTTCATCTTTCTAATAATGTTGGTGCTCATGACAACCTCTATGAGGTTAAGTTGGGACTTTTTTTCTCGATAGCAATAATTGGGGTATTATTTCTCATAGTAACACTTTTTTAACTTTATTTCCCTTAATAACATTGATTTGTGTCATGCTGAGAATTCATTCACCACATAATTAATCTCACCATGACACAAATAAGTGTTATTGAGGAAAATAAAGTACACAATATAATATTTCATCCATGCTGGTTGGGCCTTATGTCTATTGGGCCTATGGTCATTGTTGGTCCTTGTTGTAACAACACCATCCTCTTGGGAAGATACTTTGTCATCAAAGTGGGGAGATTGATGGACTTGGGTTAGGCTTGTGGTTTGTGGGTCCTCATTGAGAATATTAGGGTTAGTGAATTGTGTGGAAGGAGTGTTCTGGAACATTGGTGGATTGAGTGGCTCGAGGGAGTGAGGAACATGAGCCTTTTGATGTGGCTGGTGTGTATTGGTGGATTAGGGAGGTGTTGTTAGGGAGTTTGGTGAGAGGGGTTTGGTTGCTTTTTGATGGGCAGAGAGTTGGAGTTTGAGCTGGAAAGGTGTGAAGGGTGGTGAGCCTTTGAAGAGTCGCAACAAAGAAACATGAAAAACGGGGTGGATTTTTGAAGTCACTAGCAGTCGTAGTTTGTATACTATCATGTCTATACGGCAGAGGATTTGATAAAGTTCGGAGTAGTGTCGCGAGCTTAGGGAATGATCGTCGTTCAACAAAGTGTTGGTGATACAGCTGGAGGCGGAGCCACACCCAGTGGGTGTTGAATGACACGTTAAAGCGGTGGTGATATGCTTGATCGCGCATTCATTTTTGCGTGCGTTGGAGGTGTCGCTTTAGTTCGTGCAAAATGTGGTTGTCTTGGTTGAGCATATAAAAAACTAATCCCTAACTGCAGGGTGTGGAGTAAGCCTAAGGTGGATGGTGGTAGACGACTGTAGAGCGCCGTGAATGGGGATGTTCCAATGGCAGAGTGGTGTGATGTATTGTACCATAGTTCTTTGAGGTGGAGGAACTGATACCAGGAGTTGGGTTGCTCACTGGTAAAACAATGAAGGCATGATTCTAATCCCCTATTTAAAACTTTTGTCTGACCATTTGTCTAGGTGATATGATGAATTGAATTTGAGAGTGGCTCCTTAGGCTTGAAACAGGTTTCACTAAAAATTGCTAATGAAGATGGGATCGTGGTAGGAGATTAGAGAATTTGGGAGTCCATGAAGGCGGAAGATCTCACTGGAGAATCTACGAACAATGCCCTGAGCTTTGTAGTGAGTTGGAAGCGTGAGGAAATGTGCATATTTTTTTAGGCGGTCACATATGACCCAGATCATTGTGTGCTCTGCTAAAGAAGGTAACTGGGTGATGAAATCCATGGTTAAATCTTCCCAAACTTGTGTTGGTGTTGGCAACGGTTGGAGTAATTTGTTGGGTTTTTTTGGAAGGTATTTGCTTCGTTGGCACGTGAAGCAATGTTAAACAAAGGTTTTAACGTCACGGGTCCATCCTGGACAATAAAATGAGGTTGCGACTCTTGCCATGGTGGGTTTTAAACGTGAGTGCCCTGTTGTGGAGGATTCATGACATTCGCGGAGAATTTGTTTTCAAAAACCCTTAGCATCTGGGAGAAAAATTTGATTATGAAAGAACAATAGTCCTTTACGCATATGGAATAATGATGGTGTTGGCTGGTTATGGGTGTACTGCTGAATTATGTGGAGGTCGTCAATGGTGGGAAAATACTATTTGAGCTCTTGGAGGATTGTGGGTATGGGGGAAGAGATGACGAATAACACGACTTGGACAACGATTCATGTTGGGAAAGGGCATCAACCACTACATTGGTTTTGCCAGGTTTGTACACTATTTGAAAGTCACACCCTTGTAGTTTAACAGATCATTTTTGTTGTTTTGGGGTTTGAATTGTTTGAGATAAAAGGATGTTGAGACTTTTTTTGGTCAGTATAAATGGTAAATGTAGTGCCTAATAAATACTGACGCCACTTTAATTACTTTTGTAATGACATACATTTCTTGAACATAAATTGATGTTGCTTGGAGGTGAGGAGACATCTTTTTGTTGAAGAAGGGGATGGGGAGGTTGGTCTGGTTGAGGATAGTCCCTACAGCGACAACAAAGGCATCTGTCTCCATTGTGAAGGATTGTTGGAAGTCGTAGTGTAGTTATTTTTACTATTTTTATTTGTAATGTTCTAAAGGCCTGTTGTGTCGTTGGTGTCCATGTAAACTATTTGTTTTGTAGAAAATTGGTGAGTGGAGAGGCAAGAGTGGTATAACGTTGTACGAATTTTCTGTAAAATTCGATGACGCCGAGAAAAGCTCTAAAATTTGTGGGAGAACGTAGCTGCAACCATTCTGTTATTACTTCGATTTTTTTGTGAATCAAGTGTCATACCTGTAGGTGAAATTAGGTGACCCAAATAGCTAACTTGTGTGGTAGCAAAACTGCATTTAAACAACTTAGCAAAAAATTGATGTTTTTCTAATAAATCCAAAATAAGCTCTGAATGACTTTGGTATTATAAGATCATTTATAGTTGTTTGAAATGTTGATGGTGCATTTTTGTCAATCCAGATGGAATCACTAGAAATTCGTAGTGTCCATCCATGGTTCCAAAAGTTGTTTTGTGTGTGTCTTGTGGGGTGAGCCGAATTGGTGGTATCCAGAGTATACATCAATCTTAGTGAAAATAGTAGCTGAGCCTAATTCATCTAGCAATTCATCAATGGTACGTATGGAAAAGTGGTCACGAATGATGATTGTATTTAAGACTCTGTAATCTATGCAAAAACCTCCATGTACCATCTTTTTTTCTATTAAGAGGATGGAGAGGAGAATGGGCTTGTGCAGGGTTCAATAATTCCTTCTTGGAGCATTTCTTGAATGAGGATAAATATGGTGTTCTTTTGTGAATGAGGGTACCAATAGGGCTTAACAATGATGGGGGAAGTGTTAGGGAAAAGGGGAATGTGGTGGTCGTGTGGGCGAGGAGGTGGTAGACCTCAGCGATTGTGGAAGATGGTTGGATGTTGGAGTAGAATGGATTGGATTGAGAATGGAAAAGAGTATAAAGGAGAGGATGACGTTTGTAAGCTGATTTCTAAAGGAATGGAGGAGTGGGAGGGTGTGCCAATGGATAATACATGGAGGGATGCCATGGATTTTATGGAGATGAGTTGGCAGAATAGATGATAGGTGGCTTGGGTTGGTGTGGTGGTTGTGGTGGCTTTTACGATGATCGGTTGATTTAGGTGGTTGAAGGCTATGCTGGAAATAGAGAAGTCAACTATAACAGGGCCCTAGGTGTGTAACCATTCAATTCCTAAAACAACATATGCGCCTTCAATTGGGAGAAGGTATAGGGGAATTGTGAACGTAGTGTTTTGGGGAGTTATATCTATTGAGGGGCAGATGCCTTGGCATTTGATAACGACTTTGTTTCCTACCATGACTGTAAAAGGGGGGTTGGGAGAAATGGGTAGATGGTGGAAGTGGACAATAAGGATTGTAGAATATTGTGGGAGCTACCTGAATCGATTAATATTGTGACTGAGAGGCTTTGAATTAGACTAGTGAATCTTAGGGTTTGTGGTAAAAGGTTGTCATTAAGGGTTTCTGGCGAGTGATGGAAATGGATCATGCCCTCAATGTGGGTTGGTTCGATGGTGTCATCGTGTCATCAAAGGATTCTAGAGGATAATCTAGGTTGTCAAGGAGTAGCAAAAATTTGGAGGTGGAGCATTTGTGGCCTAGATAGAATTTCTCATCACAGTTATAACATAACCCCAATGCTCTCCTTTCCCGAAGTTGTTCAATTGTGAGGAGTTTAATGGGTAGTTTAGGGGTTGTGGAAGGAATCAGAGTGGGATGTGGTACGTGGTGGGTAATGGAACTATCACTATTGTTTTGTGTAGCTATGACCGTTGGAGGGTTGGCAAAATGGCGAATGGTATTAGTGGTGTGGTTCTGAGACATGGTAAAGTTGGTGGAACAAAAGGATTTGGGTTTGGAGTCCTTTATTTTGTCCTCAATGAGTTTGGCTAGGCCAATGACGTGGGATATGGAGTAAGGGTTAAGTATAGCTAGTTCCCTACGAATCTTTGGGTGGAGGCTTGAGGTGAAACAATTTAATATGGTTCAGCAGACAAGCCTTTAACACAATTACATATTTTTTCGAATCTGGCCTAATATTCTGCAATCGAAGAGTGTTGCTGCAATTTGAATAGTTATGCTTGATGATTGGTGTAGGAAGATGGACAAAAAACGGAGTTCTAAGGCACGGGTAAAAGAAGGTCAACCAGTGAGGAGGTTGTTTTGATGCATCCACTTAAACCAGCTAAGAGTCTCCCCTTTCATGTGAAAGGGAGCCTTGGATAATCTTTGTTCTAAGGGAATTTGGTAGAACGTGAAATATCGGTCAACTTGAAATAACCGGTCCAAAAGGTTCGTGACTTCAAAAAATGTAAGTTGTAGTTTAGATGGTCTTAAGATGGGTAATGGCAGGGGATGAGTGTGGGATTAATCCTGTGTAAAAATATGCTGGAAAAAATTAGGAGGTGGGAGAAAGGAAACCTGGTCTATTACAGATGTGAGTGATGATTGCAGAAATTCATTCCTGACTTCTATATTCGTCTGTCTGGTTTCAGTGACCTCCATTTGAGCTTGTATAGTTGAGAGACGTTGCTGGATGACTTGGAGGATTTCCTCAAGGTCTTTAGATTAAGGTTTGGGAGGCATGGAGGACGCCAAACGAAAGCACCAATGTTAGGCTTATGGTACTAAATTCTCAAGAAAGGACACTATCTAGGGTTAGAGAATACTTCATTCCTAATTTATTCATGGTTGGCATCACCTAAATAGGTGATGTTTTGGGCTGATACACGTAGATGGGCCCCGATTCCCTATTACAAACTTAAATTACGAAAACTAGCATGACCTATTACACAATATAAATTACTTCCTGCACCCAATCAATTGCTTCCTGCACCCGACAAACATTTTAAAACCCCATTTTGCCTTTGTCTTATTTAACATTTGCAGTTGAAGCTTTCGGACGCCCATGTCCGTAGAAGGAAAATGGCTTACGGATATCATCATCCGGAATAGGGTTTTGTATTTCGGATGTACATATCCAAAAGAGTTAAATGTGTTTTTGAATATGGGGATGTGAAAGTATACACACAACCTTACGGATGAAACCATCCGAAGCACATAAATCACTTCCGCATAAAAGTATGCGGAACGCACAGGACATGTTAAAACTCACCTTGTCTTCTTTGGTGGCTTTGTTCTCTGTCGCTTTCAAACTCCCTCACAGACGATGCCTCAGTGACCACAACAATGGACGTCCTTCGCTCCTAGGTTTGTGTTTGTTGAAGGGCTCATTCAAGTGAAGTTTTCGCTGCCTCAGAGGAGAAATGCGAACAGGAGAATGAGAAAACGACGGTGGCTCCTGGGTAGAGTGCGAAAACAAAAACGAAGGAGGCGGTGGCGGCTACTGCATTGCCTGTGAAAATGAAGGGGGTTGAGTGCTGTGATTGGGTGCAGATTTCACTTAACTTAATTTCAATTTTATTAAGGACATTTTACTATTTTCGGATACACAATTAGGTGTCAGTCTAAATTAATTGGGTGCAGGAGAATCAACCTATAATCTTTCATCCACGTTGGTTGGGCCTTATGTCTATTGGGCTTGTGGTCATTGCTGTAACAGTGGCATATGCTATGGAATTAGAGAATTTTGACTTACACAAGTAATATAACAAAATGCGTGATAAGTGATGGAGGAATAAAATTTACTAGCAATAATGCATCCATTAAACTACTCAGAATCAATATTAGTCTTATTGATAGAGCCTCCAGTTATAAATTTGCTAATTGTAAAGGGATAGAACTATGAGAGCCTGGAAAACAAGATATTAACAATAAGGAGGGAGCTTCTACTGTTGAAGGAGAAGATGCTGGCAATAACACCAGAGAGAAAGTTGCAGCTAGCACGTAATATCCTTGCACACATCAAAATCTTGAACTCAGAAGCCTTACAAATGCGCAGTGATATTTTCGGTCAGATTATGAAGTCAGCTGAAAGTTGTTTAAATGGAGACATTATTTATATTGTTCTTCTTTTGTGTGTGGAAACATTACCCCGTGTCATTTAAACATCAAATGAATACTCTTTCTATATTTTTATCAACTTCAGTTGCATTCGGAGTTACTTTAAAATTATACGGTGAAATTGTTGTTTAAATCTATATTAATATCATAAGCTACATGTTTATAATTGACATTGTTCTATTTATATGATGGGAAATTATTAATTATATGAGTTAAAAAATAGTTAATCCTGGGGGTGAATCTAAAGGCTTGTTTCTTTCCATAATCTTTTCAATGACTTCAAGTTTTCGATCATTTTATCTGCTTGTACTTTGGTTGTAGAGTTTACTTGGGGATCTCAACTCAATCAAGCTCACATAGAGCTTAAGAAAAATGACTTGATCAAGAGTGTTTGGTTGGATGATAGAAGTGAGAAAAATTGATTGAGTGTCAAAGTTGATTTTATAAAAATGTAGGTTTTGACTATTGATAGTTTTATTTGATTCTCGATTGAGAGCAGATTCTGTGGATAAAATTTGTTATTGATATAAGAATTATGTTCGTTTGACAACACTATGGAAAAGGGTATTTTGCTGACAAATCTACAATCATTCATCAACACAAAACCTAGACGAAACCAGAACCAATCACGAACCCATAATCACTCTCCAATCCACAACCACTCCCAAAAACAGTCACCAATCCAAAATCACTCAAAAAATAGAACCATTGCTTCAACAAATTCACACTAGAATTTCCACCCCAACTAAACACACACAACTCTTCCAAATCCACCAACGAAGTTCACCACCCTAAAACGAAAAAAAAAAACCTAATATCAACCTTCATTTCAACCAAAAAATTTACCTTGATTTTAACGAACAAGTCTTCCACGATTTTATTGCCTCCACCGTCTCAGCCAACAATCCTTCCAATACCAACCTTCAAACGAACCACACCACACACAAATGGCAACAAAGACAACGAAAAGCAACAAATAGAAGAACGATAAAATAGAAAACCTACAAATGAGGCAACAGGGAGAAAGAAAGTGAAACAGAGCAGGAATGAAAAAATTGAAATTCAAAATCGATTTTCTTCCAAAAAATACACAATCCCACACCAAAATATTAAATTATTAAACTTGCCATATTTTTGCCACATCAACTTTTGTTAAGTGGGAATGACTTGTCAAACGGTGTCAACTATCACACTCTTTATATAAATGCAGTATTTTGATAGATACATGTGGATAATAGATGAGTATTTTGAATATCATATAATATTTATATTTGTAGAGACTTTTTATAGCATACATATCATATCAAATTTCAAAATTTTATTCTTTAGAATTTAATTTCAATTTTTCTTAAAAATATTTTAATATTTTTTTTAAAAATAATAGTTAATGATGAAGAATTATTGAAAAATTATTTAGAATATTGATTTTAATCATCAATAATTGAAAAATTATTTAGAATATTGATTTTAAATATTTATGTTCTCTATTCAAATTTATGGAATTAAAAAAAATTATTTCAACTTATATTTCTGTAATATAACTTATTTCAATTTAATTTTTATGGGATTAATTTTATGTGTATTGTGTTAATGATGCAAATTTTATTTGGATTATCCATTAGGCTAACTTTTTTTTTTTTTTTTTTTTTTTTTTTTTTTTTTTTTTGTTTTTTTTTTTTTTTTTTTTGTTCTTTTTTTTTTTCTTACCTAGACAATCAAAACATGAGTTTAGTGAGTTATCGCATTTGGGGCCCTTCGGGAATTGTCAACTAAATTTGTTTCGTTATTTCGTACAACTTTCATT
>Ga0123342_1010992_pt1 | contig 10119 bp, 8 predicted proteins | sample Turbeawhitnodule_FD_89960 | JGI IMG/M metagenome (GOLD analysis project Ga0123342, IMG submission 89960) | Root nodule microbial communities of legume samples collected from Mexico - Turtle bean Mexico white nodule | ecosystem: Host-associated > Plants > Roots > Nodule | place: Mexico: Nepantla...
AGATAACATAAATGTATAGAAGAAGTTGTTGTTTGTATTTTTGGGTTTGATTGAAAAGAAAAAAGAAGGTAGTGGAGGGGGGGAAGGAGAATGAATTCTTTATGAAATATTTTCGCAAATATTAAAGCTAGATTGAAAGATAAAGAAGAATCAATCAATTAGAAATTTGTTCATCCAATTTCAAAACTGTTTTAAAGTGATTGTAGAAAATCAACCGACTGTTTTTGCGAAACAATCGGTTGTTTTTATCAGCAATTTTAAAATCAAGCAAAATCAGATTTAAAGAGTGAAGGGATAGAAAGATTCACGCAGGAAATTTATACTAGTTCACTCTTGAGCAAGAGCTACATCCAGTCCTCAACACACCAATATGTATTCACTATGAAATCAAAAACCTTGATTACACACAACACACTAAAGTGGTAATCTTGAACCATTCAAGAACACACACCACCTTTGGCAAACACACCACGGATTTCAGAACAACCTCTGAATCTGCACACCAATAATTCTCACAAAAATAAAGTAGTCAAGAGAGAAAGGAATGAGTACACCAGGATACAATCTCAGATCAAAGCAAAATGGATACAACAAAATCCACTCTTGAAAAATGATCCAAAGCTCTTAGTAATCTTGAAATCTTGATTTAAAGAAGTCTCTTTCTTATCTCCAAGATTAGGAACCAAGGTAGTTAGGATCATTAAAAAACAATTTGGTAAATCTTAACAAAATTCTGTTAAGGTTTTCAAAAAATCAACCAGTTGAAAACACGAAATAACCGATCGAATTGGCTTGACAGCAAAGCAAACAAAGGCAAACTTTTCAAAACTGTTTTTAAAAACAACCAAGTGTAAAAGAATCAGTTCAATCGAAGTTTCAGCAGATTGATTTTTCACTTTCCTTTCAAAAGGATTAAAATAAAACAACCTTGGATCATCACCTAGAGTGGATTAAAAAATTCAACTACTCTAGACAATTCAACTACTCAACACTCAACCAACAACAAAGATCTCCATGCATTTCACTAGGATTTGGAAGCATCAAAGCCTTTATTCAACACCAATAAACAACCTGTGATACACAAAAATCAAACTCAACAAATTCAAATTTTATTTATGCCTCAAATCATAATTGAAACACCACAAATTTTTTCAACAATAGACAATTACAAAATAGGACAAATTACAAAATAGAATAAATTACTAAATAAGTTTGACCAATTCCAACCTATCCTATCGACAACCTTCAAACGGTCACCTACATCAAATCACAACCTGGAACAACCACACCAACGTTCAACCATTCTCCAACCCACAAACTACGCCACCACAAAACCACTCAACAACGCAATGAACCCAAAATAAATTACCACTCATTAACCCAAAACCGCTAAAAACATACAGCCACTAACCCTTCCAAAAAGAAAAAAACTTGCATATCAACATTAATTAAAATAAAAAATCTTACCTTTAATTTAACAAAGAAGAAGACTTCCAAAAATTTCACACCCAACTTCTTATCGAAGAATCCTTGCAAAAACAACTCCAAAACACGCAATCCAACACACGACAAGACAATCATCGAACACAAACCGAGCGAAACTGGTACACATCACACGTTCCTGGCAACACACACAATAACAAGAAAGAACACAAGAAAATAACAAGAGCACGAAAAAAATAGGAGCAGAGCAAGAAAAGAGGAACAAAACAACAGAAAGTTAGGAAAACGAAAGTGAGTGGGAATGAAAGTTTTCACTAAAATTTTCATTTTGTCATTACACTTGCCACGTCATCAATCCTAAGCCATATCAGATATCCGTTGCCCCATCATGCTACATGGGTGTTTCCCTTTTCTCATTCCCATTCCCTTTATTTTCTCCTAGTTCAATAACTTAATAACGTTTTCCTTTTTTTTAATTCTTTTTTGTTAGCTTGTATCTTTTTATTTATGAAGATTTGAAACAATATATAATATTTGGTGAGGTTTCACAATAAACTTTTGTAATGTATCCAAAATTAAAAAAATTCCATTATTTTATTGAGGTTTTAGGATAAACTTTTGAAATTTAATAAAGGTTAAAAAAATCTCCATTATTTTGCTGAGATTTTAGAATAATTTTTTAGAACCTAAAGAAGCTTAAAAAATCTCCATTATTAGGTTTTATAATAAACCTTTGGAACTTAACAAAAAGTTATTTTTTTTTTTTATTTTGTTGAGTTTTAGAATAAACTTTTGGAACTTTTAAAAAAACTTTCGTTATTTGTTTAGGTTTTAGAATAAACCTTTGGAACTTAGTGAATGTTAAAAAAATCTCCATTAATTAAATCTATTCTTGGGGTGATATTAAACTCTACTAAATAACCACCGTTAAAATCCTTTTTTCTTGTACGGAATTATTTAATTCTTTACCAAAATTTAAAAATAAAAACTTAACAATGAGAGTTTTGTTTATTTTAATTCAAATTATATTATTCAATTACAATACTTATTAATTCATTAGATTTATTACACTTTTAACGTAATATTTATAATTGCTAACAAATTTTTAAATTATTTTACAACCATTACAATATATGTATTTATATTTCATGTTTTATGAATTTTTATACTATAGTTGCGTATTCTATATCTATGGTGCGGTCATCATCTTCCTCACTATATGTTTCTATTGTGTTTTCAAAATAAATATGTCACTAAGTTTATATGAAGGGTAACAAGCAATTACTTTGACCAAGATGACAGGTCATATATGTTATCAACTATGTCGAATTTGTAGATCCCCAAATGATGAATATGATAAATGTTGTTGTGTTTGAAAATATAGTAACTATTCCTTCCATCGATATTAACCATAACTTTATTACTACATTAATGGAGATGTGGAGAATGAAGACCCATACATTCCATCTTCCACATTGAGAGTCGACAATCACATTAGAATTTGTGACTCTACACTTGGGTCTTCCCATCGATGGTCAACCTCTGACTGGATTCACCAGTGATGACTTGGTTCCAACAACACCATTAAGTTATCGTGGCTCAACAATATGCCAGATCACATATTCTCTCATTAATTGGAAGTGTGTTGGTCTCAAACACATCAACAAGTAGAGTATGTCTCATGTATCTCTTATTATTAGCTAACTTAACCCATGTTGCCAGTTATAGTTGGGGCTCAGCTGTCTTGGCATGCTTTTCTTGCAGTGTTGGGCTTGGGAATTTATTAAAACCTTTCCCAATAATTGAGCTATTAACTAGTAAGGACATTGTCGCTGGACATGATTTTCCAATAGCAAAAAGGTATATTTTCATATACAAATTTACTACAAATCAACTTTTGTGTTCAATTTTTACATTTTTTTTTAATACAAGGTGATCTCGTGCACCATTGTAAAGGTACCACCCAGCTACGACTACATTCGATTTTATAAGGAAGACATTAGATGAAATACGATCCAAACAAGTTCGTAAGTATAAATTGTATTCCATACTAATGACAATTTTTACAAGTTCTTGTGGACTCCCTGTTATAATTAAAGGTTTTAAACAAGAGGGGAGTGAATTGTTTAATGAAAGATTTTCAAAAATATTGGACAAGAATGAAGATTAACGAAGAATCACAGAAGAAGCAATCAGATCAGCCAAAAACAAAACTGTTTTAGATTGATTCCCGAAAATCAATCGGTTGTTTATGTGAATCAATCGATTGTTTTTATCAGCAATTTATAAAAACACAGTTCAAATAGTTTTAAGGATTAGGGATAGAGAGATTCACACACAATGTTTATACTGGTTCACTCTTACACCAAGAGCTACATTCAGTCCCCAGAAACCCCTGGGTATTCCACTAAGTAATCAACCACAGATTACAACACACAAACACCAAAGAGGTGATCTTGAACCCTTCAAGAACACTCACCCTCTTTGATACACAAACACTACAAGTCAGAACACCCTTTGACTGTAGACACCATGATGTGAGTTGATTTTTAGATGTTTTCATTTATGGTGACACTTTTACTTAAGATTGGGATTTAAACAATTAAGGGTGATGACCTAAGAAAGATTCCCACTGGACACAAACTTAACCAAGTGCTTAAGTGTGAAGGTTCAATTCACAGAGGCAAAAATGAAAAACAAGATATAGTGAGGATGAGATGCAATTGCGAAATTGAAATGGGCACAAGGTAAACATCAATGGTGGTCATGGCCCCCCAAATGACGCACCATACTCATGATTATGAGTGAAACCTAAGAACAACAATTAAGAGAAAAAGAGATAAGAACATAAATGGAATGGAGAAATGGAATGAGAAAACTTAGGGTGGTGGGTGAGAAATGTCACGCTACTTGGAGGATGATATGTTCCAAGATGAGTGTGTTGGCCGCCACTTGAGAACTTCCCAAATCACTTAAGATAAGACCTCAAAGCTAAGAGGACATAAGCCTCACTAAGAGCTCACACAATTTGTGCAGAGTTTCTTTACTTCATTCAAATTCAACTTGTAAAATACAATGGGTAGGCCTCCTATTTATAGGTGAAAGAGCCTTGAAAAACAAGCAAGAGGGTTAGGATGGGAAAAGCGAAAATATGGGCAGCCTTAGGGTTTGACTAAGTCAAACCGGTACCCTAGGCTTGTCCTTCGTAAAGGGTAGGAACAGGCTAAAATTCTAACTACAACCCATATTAGGCTAAAGGTACCTTATTCTAACCTATCATTGCTATTTGGACCCTTAAAGAGAGCCCAAATTATTTACAACATATTTGTATCTTATAAGAAGACCAAAAGGAAGAATAGTTGGTTTGTTGGTTTATGCTCAGCTTCTCTAGTGAGGTCCATGTGATCCTTGGTAGGGTTATGAATTGTTCGCTGAGATGACTGTGCACCGTGTGCTTTGTCTTTTGCTTCCTTGGTCATCTTCGTAGTGACTTAGGTTGTATCACACCAGTACCTTACAAGTTTAACAAATATGAAATGAAATACAAGTAAGAACAGGCAATATCACACCTCGTACAAAAGGATTACAACAGTTCCTATTCCACTCTTAACTATAGGAAATCCTTAAGCAATCTTGCAATCATGAAAAACTTTTAATCTTTTTGGTATTTTGATCTCTTCTTTATTTCAAAGATGTAAACACCAGTTATATAGCCTAAAAAATAGTTGTTTAAGACTTTTAATCAAGGCCCAAAACATTTTAGAATTATGGAAAACGGATTTACCAGACTTAACCAATTATATTAATTTTTAAAAAACAATCGATTGAAAGCTAGATTCAACTGATTGAATTAGCCTTGACTGTGAGGTCAGCCAATTTCAGCTTTTTTTTCAAATCCTTTTCAAAACCACCAAGTGTAAACAGCCGATTGAAACGATAAATCAACAGGTTGTTTTTCACTACTTTGTAAAACACTTTTCTTTTGAAAGAACTTGATTGATTCAATTTTGGATTAAGCTAAGAGTGGATTGACAATTCTAATCTACCTAAAACCATGCCCACAAGTAGCAACCTAGTATTCAAGCAATGTTCATGGATTTGGAGACATCAAAGCTTTAAGTTGAATAATCTCCCCTTATTTGATGAAGACAAATCCATGGTTTGCTTAGGATGTTTTGTTTTGAATTTGACAATACATGCAAAACACAAAATCTGCATGCACTAGAGGTAATCTTTCTAGATATCATTAGCACCACAAAACCAGTTTTCACTTAGTGATTCCTATAAGCAAAATTAGTATGAAAACTAGTGAAAGCAAGGTGCAAATCAAAGTTTATGCTGCAGTTTTAATCAAAGTAAAACAACAATTTTAATCAGATTAAAGCAACAACTATCTAATCCATATAATCCATTTTTAAAGCAGAATATATCGCAGATATTAGCACAACACAAACCACATTACAAACCATATACTTTCCCCCTTATTTGTCTTCACAAATAGAATAAAAGAAGGGATAAAAATAACATTAAAAAGAGAGAAAAAATTGTTCAGATAATAGACCAGAAATAGAAAAAAAGCATAAAATTTTCTTCACTCTTCTTGGCCATATTGCAACTCAAATAGCTGATTCTGCACAACTTCAATTTGCTCATGCAGGCTTTGAAACCTTGCCACACAGAACTCATGATGAGTTCTTTGATCATGTGCAAAGTTGTCCAACCTATTCACCACAAGTCTTTCAAATGGAGACATGGATGTGATTCATTCTTCCATGTTTACATCACTTGGACCAGCTTCATGGGCACCAATAGGTTCATTACCAGTAGCAACAACTTCCCCTTCATTGTCTTCTCCAATGTGAGCTCCACTTGATAAGCCAGCTTGGTCGCCATCTTTGCTCACCCATCTTCCACCAAATTTGGCAAATCCCTTCTTAATTTGGGAGCCATTGTTGATTTCTCTTGAGGTTTTGACAATTTCATATTGCTCTTCTTCCAGATCCAATTCAAAATAGTACAAGAATTTAGAAATTAAGACAACATAAGGGTAGTGGTAGTCACTGTTCTCGTCGGTTGACTCGAACCACAGTCTTTGGCCCACCTGTCACCGCCTGAGAATCAAACTTCCTTGGGTTGAAGAACCTCTCACCTGCAAAGACAAAGGGCGCCTTGGCGACCGTTTGCACTCTGACGCTTAAGTCAGTACTGGGGCAAAGAAACATTAAGTGTATAAAGTAGTTTCAGTCTTAGAAACGGTGTACCTTGTTAGGGTTCTTACCACCCTTTATATAGGTTGTAACTAGGGTTACTTTTGTTCTATTACCCATATCTAGGGTTCCTGGGAGAACGTCCTTGCATCGCTATTACACAATCTTAGTGTAATCTGGCACATAAAACTTTCCTTTACTAGAGTGCAACGACTAACAGTATGGCCGCCAAGGTACCAACCAATGCACCAATGCTCGCGGGGCCATCTGTTCTATGGGTGCCCTAAGTATTCATGTGCCATGCATGCAGTCTCCCCCTGGAAACCCTAACCCTAATGGGCCTTAGCGCCTCCAAGGACTGTTTACTTATGCCGCGCTCGAATGCGCTATACACCCACATGCATGGATCCCTCATGACTTAGGCTTTTCTTAGTATCTAGGTGTTGACTTCATGGCCCACATGCCGTTTTCTTAGTATGGGGAGTGGTGTGGTAAGCCCACACAATTCTTGGGACCTCCTCTGCCCAAGTCCCTTTGGCCTTCTTAAGCCTTCTCTTCAGACCTCTGAGCAGGACTCGGTTGGCAGACTCGACCTGCCCATTGGTCTGGGGGTGCTCGACTGACGCGAACACCTGTTTTATCCCAAGCTCTGTGCACAACTTAGCCAGCTGCTGGCTTGCGAACTGTGTGCCATTATCGGACACCAATCATTTTGGTACTCCAAAACGGCATACTATATTCTTCCACACGAAATGCTAAATCTTGTGGGCCGTGATCTGCACTATTGGCTCGGCGTCTATCCACTTCGTGAAGTACTCTATGGCGACAACGACGTACTTCATCTGTCGTATCGCCAAAGAGAAGGGTCCCAATATATCGATTCCCCAGGTGTGGAATGGCCAAGGGTTGTATGATCTGAGCTCTTCTAGGGGCGCCTTGTACCAGCAAGCATGTTGTTGGCATTGCTTGCACTGCTGTGCATGCCTCGTGCAGTCTTCACTTATGGTTGGCCAATAGTATCCTACACGAATGACCTTTAATGCTAAAGATCGACCACCGATATGACTCTCGCATATCCCTTCATGGAGTTCTGCCATTATTCGTGCACACTTTTTGTCGTTTACACATACCAGAATAGGATGGGTGAACTTGTGTCTGAACAACTCTCCGTCGATGAGGATGTACTTGGTCGAATTTTTGTTTATTTTCCTGGCCTCTGTGGGTTCCAGCGGGAATATCCCATCAGCCAGGTAACGCTTGTAGGGCATCATCCAGGTTTCTCCTCCTTCAACCAGGAAGACCTGTAACAACTCTTCCCCAAGAACTGGGTATGTGCTTATCCTGGGCGTTCTCAGTGTCTCCTGAGACAGTGACCGATGACTCCTCTTCCCTCCTCTCGACATGCTAACCTGATGGACCCCCACCATATTATCTGCGGTGAAGGTTCGAGGCGTCTTCAGGGTTTCCTGTATGACGATCCTCTGTCTGCCCCTTTGCCTGAATTGGCGAGCTTAGCTAGCAAGTCCGCTTGGGCATTCTTCTTTCTAGGGACATGTACAAGCTCGAAAGTCGCGAACGAACCCTTCAAAACCTGGACATACCATAGATAGGCTGCCATTTGCAGGTCCTTGGCCTGGTATTCCCCTGTTACCTGGCCTGTGACTACTAGGGAATCGCTCTTCGCTAGCAAACTCTTTGCACCCATCTCCTTGGCCAACAGTATGCCGGTGATCAGGGCTTCATACTCCGCTTGGTTGTTGCTGGCCTTAAAGGCGAATCGTAGGGCCTTCTCGATCAATAGCCCATTCGGTCCTTCCAGGATGACGCCAGCTCTGCTGCCTTGCTGGTTAGAGGACCCATATATAGAGAGCACCCATCGGAAGTTGGTTTCCTCTTGGTGTGCATCTGCCGAGGAGAGCTCTACCATAAAATCTACGTAGACTTGGCCTTTCATTGGGCCTCTAGGCTCGTACTGGACATCGAACTCTGATAGTTCCACTGCCCAACCGCAACATCCAACTTTCGTAGAACCTTGCAGATAGGAAGGTCTATCATCACCACTACTATAAAACTCTGGAAGTAGTGGCAAAGTCTCCTTGCTGAGAACACCACGGCCAGGGCTGCCTTCTCTAAGGCCTGGTACCTTACCTCAAGCCCTTGCAATACTTTGCTCACAAAGTATATTGGCTTCTACACTTGGTCTTGTTCCTGCACAAGGACCGAAATGATCCCCCGCTCTGTAACTGCGAAGTACAGACAAAGCGGAGTGCCCAACTGCGGCTTGTACAACATTGGGGACTAGCCAGGTACTCCTTCAGCTTGAGGAACGCCTCTTCACACTCCCTGGTCCAGATGAATTGGTTGTTCCTCCTCAAGCACTGGAAATAGGGGTGACCTTTGTCCCCTCCAGCTGCTACGAATTTGGACAGAGCGGCCATCCGTTCTGTCAACTGTTGCACCTGCTTCACCGAGATCGGGCTTCTCATTACGAGGATTGCAGTGCACTTCTCAGGGTTCACCTCTATCCTACGCTCGGTGAGCAGGAAGCCCAAAAACTTGCCTGCTTAGACCCCAAACACGTACTTCTTAGGGTTCAGCTTCAGCCTATACTTAGCTATTGTGGTAAATAGCTCTTCTAGATCAGCGACATGCTGATCCTTCAGCTGTGAGGTTACCACCATATCATCCACGTAGGCTTGTACATTCCGCCCTATACTGGGCACGAGTACCCTATCCATCAGCCTCTAGTAGGTGGCACCTGCATTCTTCAGCTCAAAGGGCATCACTGTGTACCAATAACAAGACAACTCTGTCATGAACGCCATCTTGCATTCATCTCTGGGATGCATCTTAATCTGGTTATACCCAGAAAAAGCATCTAGGAAGCTGAGCAACTTGTAACCCGGGGCGCTATCCACCTAAGCATTAATGCTTGGCAGAGGATAGGACTCCTTCGGGCAGGCCTTGTTGAGGTCCATGAAGTCTACACACATCCTCCACTTTTCGTTGGCCTTCTTCACCAGGACCACGTTTGCCAGCCACTCGGGGTACTGAATCTCCCTTATGTGGCCTACACTTAGCAATTTCTGTGTCTCTTCTTTGATGACCTGCCTGTTGAACCTTGTGATGTTCAATGTTTTGAAGAATTCAAATCCTTTGAAGGATGTTGAATCCTCTGCTTTGCTTGTTTTTGCTGTGCTGGTTTAAGCTTTGTTCTGGGGTAGTTTATATGTTGTAATCCATCCATATTTTAAATCTCAAGCAATTAGCATCTCAATCTTTATGAAAGTAAAATGTTTTTCAAACTAAGTTGAAACAACCGATTGTTTGGTCGAAACAACCGATAGTTTATACTTAGGTGTTTTGAGAAAGATTGAAAACTGTTTTTGAATGGTTGAAACTGTTAAGTACCAAAACAACCGATTGATTCGAGGAAACAACCGATTGTTTGTTTTGGAACCATAACAGA
>Ga0123342_1010993_pt1 | contig 10118 bp, 13 predicted proteins | sample Turbeawhitnodule_FD_89960 | JGI IMG/M metagenome (GOLD analysis project Ga0123342, IMG submission 89960) | Root nodule microbial communities of legume samples collected from Mexico - Turtle bean Mexico white nodule | ecosystem: Host-associated > Plants > Roots > Nodule | place: Mexico: Nepantla...
AAAAAAAAAAAAAAAAAAAAAAAAAAAAAAAAAAAAAAAAAAAAAAAAAAAAAAAAAAAAAAAAAAAAAAAAAAAAAAAAAAAAAAAAAAAAAAAAAAAAAAAAAAAAATAAAAAAAAAAATTGAAAAAAAAAATTGAAAAAAAAAAAATTGAAAAAATATACAAATGTCAGAAGTGGGATTTGAACCCACGCCCTCGTTAGAGGACCAGAACTTGAGTCTGGCGCCTTAGACCACTCGGCCATCCTGACCTACTACATGAAATAAATACATTTTTTATTGTCTTAAAGTAAAATCTAAAAACAAACAAAAGTTGATATTCCAACTATATGTGAGGCACGCAAGACATTTTTAGGTGAGGGTGAAAATGTATAATTTTTTTGAAGATAAATTTCAAAAACTAATAAAACATATATATAAAAAAATCCACCATCTAACAGTCATTAAATTATTTCTCATAAACGATAATATTTAAACACTCATTTTTTCTAAAATTAATTGATACCATTCTTTCCATTTTTTATCGCATACTTGTAATTTTTTTTTTCTCTTTTTATCATCTTAGGTGTTTAATGACGTAGTTGTATCCAGGTAATATCTTTCTTTTTCAATTAATATGATTCAAGTTTTTTTGTTGAACACATTTTTTGGAGTTTAGTCTTTTGATTAGTTCTAATTTTTAAGCCAAAATCAGAACATCGTGTTGTTCTCTCACTTTTTGTAAGCACTGGTCGAGCTTCTAAGTAACCAGGAGTCATGGCCCTAGTTTTTCTTTTTTTAAATTACAAAGAGATCTTGAGTGGAAAAAAAATATTTATACGAGAGTCAAATTAGTAAATAAGATGTAAATATGGAAATGTAATGGTATATGATTTTGTTACTGCACATTGCATGATTACTTGTAAGTTGTTTTTAAAAATTTAAAATGATTGTATTTTGATTATTTGTTACAAAACTTAATAATTCATATTTATTCAAACTTAATAATTCATTGATTTATTTCATATCTTCTTTACTTTAGATTTTGAAAACCAAGTTAAATGTTATTTTAAGTAATTGTCTGTTGTATAACATTTATTTAGATTTCTTAATCTCAAATAAATTTCGTAACATAATTATCATTATAGGTTTTTTTCTTGCAAAGGAAAGGAAGATCTTGATTCTACCTTTATCTCTTTGCACTATCGTTGTTTCTGATTAATGATGTCACGAAATCTTCGATCGTCAATTAGGGGTACCTAAGGTACTTTAATGACTAAGTTAGAGTTCGATATAAGGTATGTAAGGGTAATAAATATTATTTGATGTGTACCTTTATCTTGGTTTGTGTGCACATGTATAAGATTGTGATAGGTCTCTAACACTGGGTCGAGATTAAAGCAGGTTATCGGGTTAACCTCATAGTTTATGTAACATTTTGTATTGTGATTACGTTACTCATCTATGCTAAGGAAGATTTTTTCAGTCTATGAAAACTATGTTGGTCATGTCACTTGAAGAATATTCGGTTAACTATCTTAACCAAGACTCACTTAGTGTCATATGGTACATGTTTATATTATTACCCATTTTCATCAACTTCTAATAAGTTCATAACATTCCATTATCAAATCATTAAATTAATAACATTAAAAATATTAAGCAGTGTCAACTTTTAATCCACAAACTTGTTATACCTTTATAACATTTATAATCTTTGTAAAGCCTAAACATAATATATAAAGAGAATTATACTAATTCTACCAAATTAGTTATTTATTGTATTAATTGGAAATTAACATAATTATCTACCACTTTTATTTAATCAAATTTTCTATTTTGATACAAGGTTATGCTCAAAGCTCAAAGGTATCAAAATTCTAAAAGATTAAAATTTATCATATTACGAGTCTCTCTCGTTCAAATGTTCCAGTCACACTCTTGTATGAGAAAATTGTATGTTAATATTTACTTCAACACTTCCAAGCCCTATGAGCTTAACAACATTTACTTGAACGGAATTTTGATGTAAATATATACATTAGAACATTTTAGTGTATGATATATTACACTTTTTTATAGGTCTACCCATGCCATGTAACTAACTACTTTGAAGGATATAAAATCTCATTCACTTTGCTTTAAGATCTTAAGCATATTTAAGTCCCACAGTACATTTTTTTTGTACTGGAAGATAAATTAAAATATAATATAATCATCTAAAAGAACTCATTTTTCGAGGTAAAGATCTTATCTCTTCCTATATTGCAATATACTGTAAATAATAGATCTCACATTTAATTTTTTTGTTGAAGATCTATCACTAAAGATTATCTCAACAAGTTTTCAAAGTTTATGGAAATTCACCATCATCATGTGGGTGAAACTATGATAGAGAGTATGTAAATTAAGTCGTCTACATCTTTTTGAGACCATTATATTCTTACTTGGGAAACTAAGATAAAAAAAAACAACCAAAAAGTTTAACATTAAACTAAAAGACATCATATAAATATCATTACATTAACAATTATTTATAATAGGTTAAATTTCATATAACTGTCATTTTCGTAATGTAAATTTTTCCCAAATAGTTTCTCTTACCTCAATTTAAGGTTAGGAACTATAAACTAAAAGGTTGAGAAGAAAAATGTTGAGACAAGAAAAATAAAATCCTTTATCCTCTTAAAATTAAATCTAACCAATAATAAAACAAGTCAAAGTTCGTAATCTACTTTAAAAGGAAGGAAAACAAATATCATGCATTTGGTTATTTAATTTTTTTTGTCTGTCTACATCTAATTTAATTTCAGAAAAAATTAAGGTTTTAACAGGTTAAGAACACTTTCTCTTATTCCATTTTATCTCCCGAATAGATTGTATTCATAAACAATTATCTAGAAAATAAAAGTTTATGTTGAGATTTGAAAGATGGAAAAAGAAATATAATAATAAAAGATAACGAACTTGATAAATAATATATTTTTCTTTTTACAAAGAGGAAGGAGGGAAATTTTTTTTCAATTGTCCATTAGCATCCTTTGCTTAATAAGTTCACATAATTTTTTGTATTGTTTTTTGTCCGATAAAACTAGGTCTCATTCACAATCGTGTTGAGAGCCACCAACAACATGAGGAGCACGAAACAAGGATCTGTTGCGCCCTCAGGAGGGGACAACGTCTCCATGCAACAACTCATGGAGACCATACGCGCCCTTCAGGAGGCGGTAGTAGCGTCCAGAGTCGACCATGATTGTTTCCAGGTTGATCTGGCTAGATCGCAAGCAAACAATGAAGAGTTGCGCAAAACCAATGAGGAACTGTGTAGGAATTTGCAGAACAAAGGAGAACGCACTGTGGATGAGCGAGCCCCGTCGCTGCCCGTGAAGGCTCCCCCTATGTCGTTCTTTCAGGTGATCATGGACACTGTGATGTCGGGCGCCCCTAGTGCTTTCATCGAGGGGGGTAAGACAAAGAGGAGAGTATGCTCGGTAGCCACCCAGCCTCTAAGGGAATAAGGGGTCACCCGACTCGAGATCGCCCGGGAGGGACGACCCGAGCCTGCAGAAGAGGTGCTGGAAAGGGAGATCGGGGGTAAGAAGTTCAAGTTTGTCAGATCTTTGGGCCAAGAAGCGCAGGACTAGATTGTCGAGGTCATAGCACGACACATGGATGCTTTCGCATGGTCATCCTCAGACATGCCTGACATCGACCCCGATTTCCTGTGCCACCACCTCACCATGGACCCAAAGGTCCGACCTGTCCGTCAGAGACGAAGAAAGTTCAATGACGATAGGCGACAAATCATCAAGGAGGAAACTCAGAAACTGCTGAGCCTTGGTCACATCAGGGAAATACAATACCTAGAGTGGCTGACAAACGTAGTACTGGTCAAGAAGGCCAACGAGAAGTGGAGGATGTGTGTGGACTTTACGGACCTTAATAAAGCCTGCCCGAAGGACTCCTACCCGCTACCCAATATCGACGCCCTGGTAGACATTGCCTCAGAATGTAGACTTCTGAGCTTCATGGATGCTTTCTCGGGGTATAACCAGATCCGCATGCATCCCTGAGACGAATGCAAGACGACGTTCATGACAGAGCTCTCCTACTAGTGTTTCAAAGTGATGTCCTTTGGGATCAAGAATGCAGGGATGACCTACCAGCGGATGATGGACAAAGTACTTGCGCTCATGATAGGGCGGAATGTCCAGGCGTACATGGACGACATGGTGGTCACCTCCTAGGTGAAAGACCAAATCGCCGATTTGGAAGAGTTATTTACTACAATAGCTAGATATAGGTTGAAGCTGAACCCTGAAAAATGTGTGTTTGGGGTGGAGGCAAGCAAGTTCTTAGGGTTCCTACTCACTGAGCGTGGGATAGAAGGGAATCCAGAAAAGTGCGTTGCAATCATAGTTATGCGCAGCCCAATCTCGGTGAATGAAGTGCAACAGCTGACAGGGCTGATGGCTGCTCTGTTCAGATTCGTGTCAGCAGAGGGAGACAAAGGGCATCCCTATTTCCAATGCCTCAAGAGAAATAACAAGTTCATCTGGACCAAGGAGTGTGAGGAATCCTTCCTCAAATTGAAGGAGTACTTGGCCACCCCCCGGTATTGTGCAAGCCACAATCAAGCACTTCGCTTTGGCTGTATTTCGCAGTCACAGATCGGGCGATCAGTTCGGTCCTGGTCCAGGAGCAGGATTAGGCACAAAGACCAATATACTTTGTGAGCAAAGTACTCAAAGGGTCTGAGGTAAGGTACTAGGCCATAGAGAAGGCAACTTTGGCGATGGTATTTTCAGCGCGAAGACTCTGCCACTACATCCAGAGCTTCACGGTGATCGTGATGACAAACCTGCCCATTCGTAAGGTCTTACAAAATCCTCATGTGACAGGGCGAATAGTGCGCTGGGCAGTGGAACTATCAGAGTTCGATGTGCAGTACGAACCTAAAGGTCCTATCAAAAGCCATGTTTACGTTGACTTTGTTGTAGAGCTCTCCTCAGAAGCCACGCACCAAGAAGGAGCAGATTTCAAATGGGTCCTCTCCGTGGATGGGTCCTCTAACCAACAGGGGAGTGGGGTTGGTGTCATCTTGGAAGGACCAAACAGGTTTCTGATCGAGCAGGCCCTGCGGTTCGCTTTCAAGGCCAACAATAACCAGGCGGAGTATGAGGCCCTGATAGCTGGGATGCTACTAGCCAAGGAGATGAGAGCGAAAAGTTTAATGGCGAAGAGTGACTCTCTGCTGGTAACAGGACAAGTGACGGGAGAGTACCTGGCCAAGGACCCCCAAATGGTCGCATACCTATAGTATGTTCAGATTTTGAAGGAGACTTTCGAGGTGTTCGAGTTAGTACCTGTCCCTCGAGAACAGAATGCCCGAGTTGACTTGCTAACAAAGCTTTCCAATTCAGGCAAGGGGGCAGACAAAGGACAGTCATCCAGGAGACTCTGAGGACACCTCGAACCACCACAGATGACACGGCGAAAGTCCAACAGATAAGCACCTCGGAAGGTGTCAAGAGAAGTCATCGGTCGTTGGCTCAAGAAACCCTGAAAACGCCCAGAATAAGCACATACACGTTGTCAGGGGAGGAGTCAATGGAAGTTTGCCTAGTTGAAGGAGGTGAGACTTGGATGATCCATACCAGCGTTATTTGGCTGACGGGATACTCCCGCTAAGGCCCGCAGAGTCCAGAGAAGTCAAAAAGAATTCGAGCAGATACACCTTGATCGACGGGAATTTGTTCAGACATGGTTTCACTCACCCCACCCTGATATGTGTAAGTGGTGAGCAGTTCACGCCCATTATGGCAGAGCTTCACGAAGGAATATGCGGGAGTCACATCGGTGGCCGAGCTCTCTCGTTGAAGGTCGTTCACGCAGGATATTCTTGGTGAACCATAAGGGAAGACTGCACGAGGTATGCACAACGCTGCAAGTAGTGCCAACAACATGCTGACTAGCACAGGCGCCCCCGGAAGAGCTGAGGTCGATCTATAGCCCATGGTCGTTGCATACCTGGGGGATTGACATTCTGGGATCGTTCCCTCTAGCAGTTCGACATATGAAGTACCTTGTGGTTTCCATTGAGTACTTCACAGAGTGGATAGAGGCTGAGCTAGTGGCGCAAATCACATGCCACAAGGTCCAACACTTTGTGTGGAAAAATATAGTGTGCCGCTTCGGAGTCCCAAAGCGGTTGGTATCCGATAATGACACCCAGTTTGCTAGCCAATAGTTGGACAAGTTGTGCACAGAATTGGGCATAAAGCAGGTGTTCGCATCAGTCGAACACCCCTAGATAAACGGGCAGGTTGAGTCTGCCAACCGAGTTATGCTTAGAGGTTTGAAGAGAAGGCTAGACAAAGCCAAAGGAACTTGGGCAGAAGAAGTTCCTAGAATTGTGTGAGCTTACCACGCCACTCCCCAGTCCACCACCAAAGAGACACCCTTTAGCTTGGTGTATGGTTCGGACGCGATGAGTCCTGTAGAGATCCAGGAGAGCTCACCATGTTTCTAGAACTTCGTGGTTGAGGAATCATACAAAGAGAGAAAGGTGAACTTGGATCTACTGGATGAAGTTAGAGAAGAAGCAAGGATCAAGGCAGAGGCCTTGAAGAGAAAGGTGGAGTGCAGGTACAGCTCCAAGCTGAGAGCTTGGCAGTTGCATGTCGTCAACCTGGTGATGCGGAAAGCTCACTCATACCAGCTAGAAAACAAGTTATCTCCCAAGTGGATTGGTCTCTTCCGTGTGACAGAGGCCCATGGGAATGGAGCGTACAGGCTTGAGACTTTAGAAGGTGGAGCAATCCCTCGTACGTGGAACGCGACCAACCTTAAGTTTTACTTCAGTTAAGATTATTGCATTGTACACAACCTTAGGGGGCAATCTTTTTTTTAACGGGGTCACCCAATAAGTTATTCAGTTGAAAATATTTTGTACAATGCAGTAATGAACCTCCCCCTTGGTTTGATACACCAAGATTGGGAATAGTATGGTTCTTCATGAGCCTCCCTCTTGTGTGAGTTCACCAAGACTGAGAATAGTATGGTTCAACCGTTAAAATCCTCCCTTGACGTCATACAACAAGGATGGGATCAGTTATTAACATCCTCCTTTGACTTCATACAGCAAGGATGAGGTCAGTTATTAACATCCTCACTTGACTTCATACAACAAGGATGAGGTCAGTTATTAAAATCCTCCATTGACTTCATACAGCAAGGATGGAGTCAGTTAAAGTTAAAATCCTCCTCTACCTTTGTACAGATAGGGTGAGGTCAGTAAAACGAACCTCTCCTTTGGTTTCATACGCCAAGATTGGGAATAGTATGGTTCTTCGTGAACCTCCCTCTTGTGTGAGTTCACCAAGGCTGAGAATAGTATGGTTCACCAGAAAAACCTTCCCCTGCCCCTGTGCGACAAGGACGAGGTCAGTAAAACGGGCATCTCCCTCGGGTTAGAAACACCAAGACAGGGAAGAGCATGGTTCTAAGTGAGCCTCCCTCTTGTGTGATAACACCAAGGTCGAGAACAAAACAGTTGCCAGTTAAAATCCTCCCCTGCCTCCACACGGCTAGGGCGAGGTCAGAAAGAAGGACCACTTCCTTGTATTGTAAGGCAAGGCTAGTATGGATCCTAGTTACATGCCTCATTTGCCTTGTAAGACAAGGCCGAGAACAACTTAGTTTCCAGTTAAAGGTCTCCCTTGTCTTGTAAGACGGGGTTGAGAGTGGCGTGGTACCTAGTTAATGATCTCCCTTGACCTATGAGCCAAGGTCGAGGACGACATTTTCCTTACCTTGGTTTGGCAAAGGTTAGGGTGAAGTAAGAGCTTGGGTAAGCATTGTTCCTACGAAGACTAAGGTCAACAAGCAGTAAAGAGGTGTGCTACCTAAGTCATGAAGGCCCTAAAGCGTTGTTAAGCTAAGCAAGTCAGACGAGGTAGTTAACAAGCAAGTTAAGAAAGCGACAGATTTTATAAACAAGCAAATATATATACAAGTCGCTGAAATTGTTCGTTAAAAAGTTACAATAAAAAGGGAGTTACTCCTGGGCATCAACTAGTTGCCCATCAACAATTCTCTTGGTCAGGCCTATTTGGGAGAGGTCCACCCCAGGATGCACGCAAGCAACCTGGGCCATGACATCCTCAAATTCAGCACCGTATGCCCCAGCAGCGTCGCTGTCGAGCTCTTCCTTCATCTGACTGAAGAGTTCGTCCTTACGGACTAGCTCTCCCTCCAGTTGGCCCAGGCTCACCTCCTGCTGAGTCGCCCTCTCCTCTAGCCTGGCCATCTTGGCCTGCATCTCCTCAACTTTCTCCTGCAGCGCGTTAACCTTGTTTTAGAGAGGCAAAATCTTCGCACGAGCACTCAGGGCCTCCTGAGACTTCTCGAATAGGAGCCTCTTGGTCTCCTTGTTAGTTTAGTGAAGGTCTGTCAACTCCAAGTGCAAAGTGGTTTCGTGTTGAGTGAGCCTTTTGATTTGGAGCGCGTCTTGACTTGCCGCCTCCCTCAACTTCAACATCTCAACCCTTAGTTCCAGCACTTGGGTCGAGGCGCGGCTGGATGCAATGAGGAAGACCCTAAGACCTCTGGCGACATGCCCTTGCAGGGAGTCTTCGCCCTGACTCTCCATTACCCCGCCTTGGAAGGTTTGAAGAACCTCCTACAAAAAGGCGGACAATTCAGCAGTGGGAGGCACTCCAAAATCGTCTCCAGAGGCGTTCTCCCCCCGCCTTCGTGCACCACCAGGTCACGAGGGGAAGAGGCATTTGGGGGGTTCTCTCAGAAAGAGGGGGTAAAGCCATCCAAAACTGAGTGCGCTAAGACCGCAACATCAATGCCTCTTTCCCTCTTAAAGACGAGATCAGTACAGGTGTCTCGTCCTCGGAGGCAATGGCCTCAACCACCCCCTTCTGCCTAAGATTTGCAGGGGCTGGAGCAGGAATAGGCGCAGAAGGGGCATCAGAGGGACCAACGCCAATTTTGAGCTTGGAGGCTGCCTCAACTAGCATGCTCCTCTTCTCCACGTTTAACACCATGTCTACACAGGGAAACAACAATGCATAAGAAGTAAAACAACATTGTATGCAAGTAAACAAGAAAGGACAGAGTCAAACAAAATACCAATGTAGCCCTTGAGATGCTTGAGGCTGTATTCAAGCTTGATCAATTCAACAATGTTAAACACCACTCCCAAGCTTGAAAGAAGCTGACACACCTCACGATCGGGTTGGGCTAAGTCCTCAAGACTCTTAGGCTTCTTGAGCCCCACTTTCTCCACCCAATAGAGTGGGAACCCATCCAGTAAGGTCAGATCATGCTTGTTGCAACATATCTTAAAGAACTTCCCTTTGAAGCCCTTGTAAGAGTGCTGGAAGAGGGTTATGAGGACTCTCCCTGCCACCCCATTGAAGCTCATCCACAACTTCTTTCCAGGACTCTTCGCCTCGAAGAAATAAAAGAAAACTGTTGATTAAGAGTGATCAAGTGCTTTGAAGAATCCAAACTCTTTGTGCTTGATGCAAGGTTGTGTTGCTACTGTGTTTTGGGAGGGATCTGGGTAGTTTTATATGTAATCCACTCCTTTGTTGAATCTAAAGCTTATGTGTTTTAAATCCTTTTTAAAATAAAGTGTTTTTCAAACTAAGTGAAAAATAACCTGTTGTTTTGTCGAATCAACCCTTAGAAGTTTTTGAAAAGGTTGAAAACTGTTTAAGTTTGGTTAACTTAACTGCCAAACCAAACAATCGGTTGTTTCGTGGTTTCAAGATTTGAACAATCACATCAAAGCTTTGGGTTTTCTAAGAGAATGGAATAGGATTGCATTTGTATTGATTTCAGATTGTTCTGTAAACAAGTGTAATCTCTTCTCAACCTTTTGTATTTTGGTGTTGTGTTGCCAAGGAGTGTTGTGTGCTCTTGAGGTGGTCAAGATCAATACTCTTGGTGTGTGATTACCAAAGTGAGTGTGTTTCTTGAAGGGTTCAAGGTCACTGCTTGGTGGATTGTGTATTGTTATCTGGTTTGATTACTTAGTGGATTACCCAGTGGTTTTCTGGGGACTGGATGTAGCTCTTGGTTTAAGAGTGAACCAGTATAAACTGTTGGTGTATCTTTCTC
>Ga0123342_1010994_pt1 | contig 10117 bp, 1 predicted proteins | sample Turbeawhitnodule_FD_89960 | JGI IMG/M metagenome (GOLD analysis project Ga0123342, IMG submission 89960) | Root nodule microbial communities of legume samples collected from Mexico - Turtle bean Mexico white nodule | ecosystem: Host-associated > Plants > Roots > Nodule | place: Mexico: Nepantla...
GTTTGTTTGGCCCAACTTTCCTTTTCTGTTTCAGCTAGGTCTTAATCTTTTTCTTATATATACATCATGTATTTTACTCTCTAATATACAAGTGAATAAAAGTTTCTTTTATATTTATTTTTCCTCTACAATTAGGGTTTATCAAAACCTCTCTTTCTTCATTACGATTACGTGCGATTACGTACGCTACATTAAAGCATCACATCAAACAAAGAATATTCATCTTCATTTACTGTAATATAACATGTTGAATACAAGTTCATTCAACAATGAATTCTTCAACAGTTGACATATATATATATATAATTTATTTATTCAATCTCCAAAGAGGATCAACTTAACCAAACATGCATCCATTAATTCATTCAGTATCTTACTGCATGAATTTGAATTCAGATTTTTTCTTGGATATTTTCTTTCAATCCTTCCTAATATAATTTTTTTCTTCACTATCACAGATTGCCTCGCAAATATGTTCTTTCCAATTTTGTTGCAGATTTTCTTTCTCGCTTATCTTTCATATATTTTTTTTTCCAATCTTAGTTCAAATACATGAATTAGATTTTTTTTTTTTAATTAAGCTCAACATAATTGAATCTGTTGCGAGAGATATTATAGAATATTTGAAGGAGATTTGCTCTAAATAAGGTCAGAATTATAGAGGATTCTCTTTCTAGAGTATTTGAAGAATATCTTTGCAGAAGATTTGGTCGAATTTGGTGCTTGTTTCTTTAGAAAGTAACAAAATCACAAAACCCACGTCTTACAACTTCAGACTACTATACTTAGCTATAGACAACCTAGGAAGACCATATAATGGATCGTCTAATGAGACCATCTAATGAGATCATCTAGTCCTTTGTCAACATAACTTTCTAAACTTCAAAATACTTTAATCCTTCGTTTAAAATATCATCATCAAAGCATGGAACCTCTGTAGATAATTAGAAACAAGAAAAGTGATAGAATATGCTTAAAATCCAAGTTTAGCTTATAATTCCAATTAAGGTCTAATTAATCCTAATTAGGTAAATCTTTTAAAACAATGCATTTATTCTCAATTATGGTATAAGAAAGTAAGGTTAGACACTCTAAGTATGATTAGAAATGTACTCATCAAATACCCTCACACTTATCTTTTTGCACTGACAAAACATGCATGACCAACAAAAAAGAGAAAACAAATACATAGCGAATTAAGTGTTTAGGTTTGTATATACACTCAATACCCATTGCAAGCAAACACTACCATATGCTTAGCAAGTAAACACTATTATACGCCCATAAAGGGTCGTACACACCCATAAAGGTTCAACCATAAAAGGCCACATATTATAAAGATATTGCATTATATATAAGGCCTAAAAATTCTATACCTAACAAAGTATAGGTTGGACATCATGTTTAATGTGTGTCTTTGTGCTTGTTTTCAATCTAACCCTAGGAAATTACACCTTACTATAGTCCAATGAATTTTTCATTATTTGAAATGTACTAATAATTTTGATTTATGCTTTAAAGGACGAGAAACCTTTAAATTTTAGGAATGGTATGATGCAAATTATGCCTGAGACAAAGCAGAAAGGAAAAACACAAGAAGAGGATGTCATTTCCTTGGTGAAAACTTGGTATCTTGGACAAGCAAAAAACAAATAACCATAGCACATTCTACATCAAAAGCAAAATATATTTCAATCACTAGTTCTTGCCCGTAACTTCTATGGATAAAGAACCAATTAGAAGGTTATATTGTCTATGTAGGTAACATTTCAATATTTTGTGACAATGGTGTCCTAATTAGTCTCTTTAAGAACCTTATTTTTCATTCTATACCAAAATATCTTGAGATCAAACATTACCTCATTAGAGATCATGCTCAAAAGGGGATTGTGAGTCTATAATTTGTACCCACAGAAGATCTCTTTCATTGAACACGTATGAATTCATAATATTTCATTTAACAGTTATAATCAAAATGTGTTACTCTTAAAACATGTTAGTCAGACCATCTAACATGAACAAAATTGTAGATGCTCGAAGGGTCTATTATATATTGTAGTTGTGCAAATCATTGTTAGAAGTAAGTCTTATCAGATTGTCTAATGAATATATGTTATAGATGTTCATACCATCTATCATAAACTTATGTTGTAGTCGCTCAGATTTTTTATTAGACTGTCTAGTAAATACTACAATTGTAAAAAATTTGTTTAGATATTTCAATATACAAGTAAGTCATTAAAATAGTTTTTGTTATCATCAAAACATAAAGAGTTGAACTCATAGACCATCAAGTATTCATCAGACCATCTAGGAACTTAATAGATAGTGTAGATAGATCGTTCAAGGTTTCAACATTTGTGAAAGATTTAAATTCTATAATAATCAATTATGATACCAAATAATTGATTATATTGTTCATGTTTTGTTTCCAAAACAAGTAAAATAAAATAATGGATTATCTTATCAAATAATGGATTATCTATATAAAATAATCAATTAACTTGTAAAATGATCAATTATTTCTTCCAAATTTATTCTATTTTTAAATGATAAGATTCCAAGGAAGATTCACAAGAGGAAGACATAGAAAAGTAGTAAAAGAACTAGAGAAGAACTTAATTTTGTAAACTCTTTGTAGAATATTCCTTAGAATATTTTACAATCTAGGAAACACTCTAAAGGATACACGTTGGCTGTCCTTTCAAAGAATAAAATGAGATATTGAGAGTTTCTAACCAACACATGTCACTTTAAAGTCACATGTAATGGTTGAAACTTATTCACTTGACATAAAGTTTGTTGGTGCCACATATGTACCTTTTGGAGTAACCCATGTGCTTATCCAAATAACTCTTTAAATCAAGGAACAACTCCATGTGTCTTTTCCTTAATTCAAGGAGCCATCCATGTGTATAGTTTAGTTAAGAGTTAACTAAGTATTAATCATAGGATTAATTAGTCTTATGAATAGTTCTAAACTTTCAAGACGCATGAAAGTGTCTCTTCCACATCCTAGGTTGTGGCATTCCTTCTATAAAAGGGAGACACTCCCTCTTTTAAAAATAACTTTTGATGATTGAATAAAATTCTCCTTTTGTAAGTTCAACTTTGAGAGTCTTGAGAGTTCTTTACTCTTGTTTTGGTTCTTATCTTGAGAAGATTTCTCAATTGATGAATCTTCTTTCACTTATCCTTAGCGATTCATCACAAAGGTGACATTTTTTTCTCCTTTTCTAAATCTTAGTTCATTTTCTATTTCATTTTACAACTTTTCTTGTTTTTTTTAATATTTTTCTTGATTTTTGAATTGGTTCTCTCCGCAAGTTATGCTTCCACCACCATTCCAAGTTCTTCCATGGAGTTTTCCTTTATTCCACATCTTCTTGAGTTAATCAAAATCCTTCTAATCTTTTAAGGTTCACATCACATCTCCATCAGGTAATGGATGTACTCACTTACTGTGTTAAATATTAATTAAATAATTTTTTACAACAAAATAGAAATCATAGTAAAGTAAACATAATATTATCAAGGATACATATTTTTTTCTTCAAAGTCAAATATCGAGAAAGAAAACTATAATTGTGTAAATATTAAGTCAAAGTATCAAATACAGTTAAATAAAGATAAAATAATTATAGAAAAGAGTAAAAAAGATTAAATTTGTTGATGAGATGAAATTAAGGATTGCATTTCTTGAAATGTAATAAACCGATTGAAACAAAGGAAAAAAAAATGCATAATCAGGATTGTGATGAGAGGAAAAATACCTTGGAGATTTGAGTAAACTTGATGGATATCAAAATGAGTCAAGAATTTTTTTTCAGTGAAACAAAAGTTCTTCAAATGAAACAAAACTAAGGGTCAAAGAGAACAGAGAAGGTAAACTTTTTATGTTGCCGAATAAACTAAGCATTTACACAATGAAACACTTGAAATTGAGAGTCAAACATTCTTGTTTGAAAAAATAAATAACAAATAAAAATAGTAAAAAGGAGTAGAAATATTTAAATATAAGCTCTCGAAACTATTTCATTCAATGAAATTGAGATTTGTGTTTCTTAAAATACAATACACCATTTTAATAAAATTACACAATATAGATATGAGGAAAAATACCTTGGCATCTAAGTGCACTTTGTGAATTTTAACAAGTCAAATAGTTGACAGAGGATAAAAAATTGTATAATGAATTTTTTTTACAAAACTAAGAAAAAAAAAGGAAAGATTAATTTTTTATTAACAAATTTGAGTATTTTAATAATTTAAAATAATGATAAGTACGATATTAAAAAAAAACAGGAATGAAGATAAATATATATATATATATATATATATAATTCCAACAAGATATTATTAAAATGATCTAAATTCTAATAATTTGGTTAAAGAATGTTAAGTGTTTGCAATTATTTCAATTCATGTTACTAAAAATTATATAATATTTAAATATAATACATAGTACCATTTAATATAATATGGTCTTAAGTTTATGTTTAGATTTGGTTTATTTAAATAATTAAACCTAATCTTAAACTTGGATTTATTTAGTTAGTTAAAAAAAATTGAACAAGTAATTGACGAAATAAATCCTAATAATTTACAAACAATTCCACTTATTTACTCTGTTAGAATATTCTACATGATAGTGTTGAGTTGTTTTGTTGTTCATCATGACTCAACAAGCAATAACCATATAGCGGAGATTCCTTTAATTTCCTAACTAATAATAGAATGGTTAACGATAAAAAGTAGTAGCTACAATAAAAACTAATTAAAAAAACTATCGATAATAATGGTCAAATAAGTTTAATATAATTTCATTTTGAATTGCATGCACGATAAGAAAAATTCTTGAGATAATTTTTTCTAATTTTTTATGTATTAAAATATATTTTACAAAAAATAATAATAGTAATATAATTGTATTTTTTCATATTTTTTAATAAAATTTATAGATTTTTATATACTACTGTGTGTATATATATTATATTATTAAAATGCAAATGCAATACTAATTCATTTGTGTCTTCGTTTTAATTCTATATAAAAATAAATATATGATGTTTTAGATATTTGGTAGTCTTATTTGATGATAACCAAAATCTTTAAACATATGTAGAAATATATTAATTTTAGAAATTGATGAAAAACTATCATAGAAGACCAAGATCTGGGTGATAATATTTAAAAGACCAACTTGAGAGTTTGCATTAAGAAAACATATTAGAAGTAATAACTATGAGCTTAGCATGTGAGGTCAAAGAAATAATGATTAATTGTTTAATGAATAATCAACAAAAGTCACCCATGCTTCAAATGCTTAGTCACCTAAAATTTCATTGTATATTTTATGTATAGATTTCTATTTGAAAGAGATTAACCTTTTAGTATTGATTGAAAGATGATTTAATCTATAAAGGAAAAGAAAGGAGAAAGTGTGTTAGTCAATATTTTAATATTTTAAACCTTATTTTAGATACTTTTACAAATTAATTTTAATCGATGTTAATTTTTTTTTTTTGGAATTCCTTAATATTTCTTGAAAAGTAAATAAAATATAAAATATCTAATAAAAAAGAAAGATTGGTCACATGAGGTTTAAGAAGAAGATTTTGATGATCACATTGGAAGAATTAGATTCATCATCATACTGAGGGTAGATAATGAGAATGTGAACCTCTACCTGATGGCATATATAGAAGATGTCATTTCCAACATTGACTCCTATTTTGATACTGCTTCAGACTTATCATGTTCATTTGTCTAATGAAGATGATAAGAATGATCCCTCTTATGAGGATATTCTCAAAAGTTGCAACTCGATCTCTGAACAATATTTAAAACTAAAGTAAAATCAAAGCTTTGACTTCTCATAATGAAAAATTAAAAAGACTTCAAGTGACAATGGATGATAAGATATTGAATTTATAATAGACTAAAAATTCAAATGATGAAAAGATTAAAAGTGTGGAAGAAAAGGTTTCAAGTTGTAGGCATGATTTTGAAAAGTTTTCTAAGAGATCTAAAGTTCTAAATCTTATGTTTTCATCCTCCAAACATGCATCTAGTACATCTAGTCTATGGTACGATCTAAAAGGTAAGAGAGAGAAAAAGAAAGCTTTTTGAAAAATGTTAAAGGTGCTTACTAGCATTGTGGAAAGTCCGAACATGCAAGTGTCATATGTAAACATAAGATTTGGGTACTAAAAACTCATAATTCTTGTTGCATATTTGTTGTATCTGTTTTGGTGAGCTTAATCATAAAAGGAACAAACTTATGCATCCAAACGAATATACACAATGTATCCAAATATAAGTTCCATGAACCAACTAAAAGAATTCCTCGCATATCTTCTAACTATGGAACAATTGATGTCACCTGCAACAATGTCTCCCTTAGCAATTATGTCTCTAGAAATTGAACTTGTGATATTGACTCTGATACCAATTGTTGGATTAAACACATACCATTAGGCTAAAATCTATAGTTGATAGTCAATATGTAATTCTTTCTACTTAAGGGCCTAACAATTCAAACATACAATTTGATTGTTGGTGGGTCATTTTTCGGTAAGTGGATCGAGTCAACTATAGTACAACTGATAAAAAGGGTTGTGGTATCTTTAAGGACTAGGTGTAAGCACACTAGGTGCACTATTCATTATAAAGTATGATCACAATCATCGAAATCTTGTAAATAGTTGTAAAATGAATAGAATTTAAGTTGTATTAAATGGATAGAGGTGCAAAAGGAGAAAAAATAAGATCTGATAGGATGTTGGAATTGAATAGACTTTGCAACTCTTTTGCACTCAAAGATTATAAATGCAATGTAGTTAAGATCCACTTCTCCCTAAGGCCAAACCAAGTTAATCTCTTACTCATGGTTATCTAGAAAACAAACTATCATAATAAATTCTTTGACTTACAATAGTTTGAATATGCATTATTGATGGAACAATACATGTCAAACACTTCAATTTTGTCCCCATATATTGAAATTTTTGGATGATTTGATTTAGTTCAAAAGGTGATAGTGTTTTCCAATATCATTCAACTTCTAAAGGCAATAATAATGATCCCTCACATATCAAGCATTAAGTATAAAATTAAATCTAATGGACTTAAACATACATGCATTTATAAGTAAAAGAGTACATAAGTGTTACATTGCCTTTCAATCACAACAAAAGTAACACTTAGCTACTCATAATGAATACAAAACAATGAAAGTTCACGTAGCTAGTAACTAAGGACAAGTTGAAACTAAATTTCGCTATTATGTTTTGTCTCCTCCTTTTTCCACCTCCTTTTTATTGGACCTAGGCATCTTCTATTTATAATGTCGAGTCACTGATATTGTTCTACATAAGATTCATTCAGCGCATGATAGATCTGCTCAACAAATTAGCTTTTTTTCACATCAAGGAATCTTATGCGCTTAACTCTTCAGTTGTTGGGCGTAGCAACCGATTAGTTCATTTAATTTAACATCTCTTTGCCGCATATCAGCTCAATGCTTCTCTAAACGCTCAACACTAGGAGGTTTTTCTTCCATGTCCTATCTACCATCAATCTGCTCAGTGTTGCATGCGTGTGCTCAACGAATACTCCAATTTTCTCCACTCTGGATTAGTTGTTGTTTTTCCTCCATTTCCTGAAAGATTTCATCAAATTTTACGTGAGATTATACAATTTATTCTAATTATCATTCTAATTAAAAAGAAATTCAATTTCATGATATTTTCTCTTCAATTTACTCAATTTATATGTCTAAATCAATGTATTAATTATGATAATTTGACACCTATCAATTATTAATTGGCCTGCCTAGTCTCCATCGAATAACTGAAGTCACTTGCAATATTATCTGTAATTATATTTTTTTCATTATTGATTAAAAAATTTCTATTTTTTTATTTTCACCATATTTTATTTTTTTTACCTTTTACGTTGATGATAAATTTTATATTGTAACTTGAAAATATAGTTAAAGGTAAAATATCATTGAAAAGATTTATATAAATTTGTCTTAGAATTAAAAGAATAATATATTATTTTAAGTAAAACATTGTTCAATAATACAACAATATAGTTTTTGTTTATTAAACAAATTTGATATTGCAAAAGTTAAATTTTCATCACTCTATGCAATGTTTTTTTGAGAAACTTTGACTAAAATTTTTCGGTAAACCTAATTTTCCAGGAAGCTTATTTCGTAAAATTTGAACCAAAAGTATATATAAAAAAAACATATTTTAATAATCTCAAATTATCCAAAAAAAAAAGAGTAAATATTTTGCTTCAACAAGGTTATATCTACTCGTGTTTTGTAGTACAAAAAAAAATGTCAAACGATTTAATATATTAATTAAGTCAATTAATTTAAGAACATTCGAAGTATATTTTATTTTTTATATACCCAATTTTGTTTCCAAAATGTTTGGCAGATTCTTTCAAGGAACCCAACAAATGTTTGGTAGCAATATTAACATCACTGTGCCTCCAAAGCTTCATTTCAAAGCTTTATAAAATTAATGTCATTTTCAATCAAAGACTTTTCTATCAAAATCACCGTCCACTCTTTTGCTTTTCATTAATATATATATATATATATATATATAAAATAAATTATTCTTAGTTTCTAACTATTGTTCAAAGAGGAAGAAACAAATAAGCAAACCATGATCTATAAAATGATAATTTATGTACCTTTCTCAGTTGAATCAACAAAGAAATTTTTTCTTTATTATTCTTTATAATCTAGCTGTATTTGTCCATGCATTTAAAATGTAATAAAATAATAATGATTGTTTTCTTATAACTGTTTTTATTACATCATTTAATATTCACCCAAATTATTTTTAAAAATTTCAAAAATCCAAACTCACAAGTTTTAATAAAAATTTAGAAATTTATATTTTTTTATTAGTTTAAAGTATTCATCAATTTTTTTTCATCATTGTTTGTCATTTTATTCAGAAGTTTCGTATGTGAGATCTGTAATTCAGTTCTACTTCATATTTTCATTCAATAATTTTTTTTTATAATTTAATAAATTTTAAAGAATAAAAAAAAGTGTTAAAAAATAATGGAAAAGTTGACTTATGAAGTTTCCCTATGCAGTGTGTATGCACGCCTCCGCCATATGAGGGAAACTGAGATTTATAATTTAATCACTTTTTTCAAACTTGCTTTTGAGATTCGTGCAGACTTTTCCTTTGATCATTCAACTCCCCAATTTACACGTGAACGACAAGGGCCCATTCAAAAATCAATCAATTTCTTTAACAAATGTTTAATTAATTTACAATAAATATAATTAATATATTTTATTTGTTTGAGATATATCAATGGAATTTAATTTGTTTATAGCTTATTTCATAAAGAGTGTTAAATATATGCCAACTAATTAGTTTAGTAAATAAATGTTAAATTAATTAATTAATTTAAAATATATTATATGTTATTTTGAATTCGATGAATGAGGATTGAGAATGGATTTGGATCGCAATAGTCAACGAGGTTTGAAAACACAGAAACAGGCTAATCTTTAAAGGGGAGCAGTATACGTACTGGAAGTTTTTGCTTTGATCCAATTAAAGACTTGGTCTTGAGTTACATCGAAGTCATAGTTTACGCATTTCTCTTTTTCTGATGATTTGTATGGGGATGATCACATGATGTATTCATTTAAAACGTATGATTGTATCATGTAACTTTCTCTGAGTTAAGCTAGGAGTGTTATGTATAAACATATTTGGGATTATGTCTACTAGGAGAGGTTAGATTCTGATTATATATAAGGGTTGAACTACTCCTAAAGTAATTCATATTTATTCATTTTTTTATTGCTGATAAAAAAAAATATGTTATTTTAAAAATAATTCCATTGAAAATATTCTCAATATTGTAATTCCTATGTTTTTTAACTTTCAGATTTTTATTTATATTAAATTCCCATTTTCAAAACTCAGTGTATCGTTAATTGTTAGTTTGCCAGTTATACCTTTATTTGTATTTACTGTAATACAGAGACGAATAATGAATAAAACAAAATTATATATATTTTTTTAATAAAACTTATGATAGACGGTGCCATCACACAAAA
>Ga0123342_1010996_pt1 | contig 10117 bp, 4 predicted proteins | sample Turbeawhitnodule_FD_89960 | JGI IMG/M metagenome (GOLD analysis project Ga0123342, IMG submission 89960) | Root nodule microbial communities of legume samples collected from Mexico - Turtle bean Mexico white nodule | ecosystem: Host-associated > Plants > Roots > Nodule | place: Mexico: Nepantla...
AATTAAGACACTTCTAAAACATTCAGTTGCCACGATTTCATGGGTTGATAAATAACCGACACACAAAACCATTCCCTTCATGTCACGATCTGGAGGCACACTGAAAGAAACAGAATGTCCCTCGTCCATATGGGCCAACCAATGAGGATGATTATCACCTGGGAGAGAAACATCACATGTCTCACTGCTTGCCAATACCTGTACCATGCGCTAAAAAGCTTAGTCATTTATCTAATTTTCCTATTCAAATTGTCTTCTGCAAACAATAAATCTGGTTAGTAGTTTTGTTGTGTTATGTCACCAAAGGGATTCAGAATGCATTTCTGTTGTCGTCTCTTTCAGTTTATATTTCTGCCATCATTTGGAATAAAAACAATCAGAAAGCTAGTAAAGCAAGAAAGAGAAAATAATCACTTCGTCAGTTGATTAATAAAATAAGATACTTTTGTATGAAGTTGTGTGGCAGTAGAAGGTAAGGGTGCTAAAAGTTTAGAATTGTAGTTTCTACACTTTTTTTAGATTATTTTTATGTTGGCTTAACTAACAGCTAAAGTGAAGGTTATAAACAAAGGAAAAGATAGAGAAGAACCTTAGATATGTTATCGCTGGCAGCACTTAAGAATTCTTGGTACGCTCCAAAACCAATCAAAGAAGACTTGAAGTGATGCTTTGAACTTCCTGATTCTATAATATATGCAAAATATTGGACCAGAATTGCCAGGCTACTAAGCAATGGAGCAATATCATCCCAACTATTATGCTCCATATCCATGCAAAACGAATGATTATAAGATATGGGATTCATTTTTGGAGACATCCAAGACCGAATGATAGAAGGAAAAAGATTAGGTGGCAATCTCTCAAATCCACGTAGGGATATGTATCCAATGCCTTTTGAACTTATAATTGAAAAAGGCACTTGTTCCACAGTTGTATTTTCTGTAATTAGAGTTATGAGGGATTCCATTTGCACTATATCTTTTTCCAATGGATGAATCTTCGAACAAGCAGAGAGAATGAGAGTTTTTAAGGATTTCAACTTATATATCTTTCTCGGCAGATTGCTTAGACTTGTGCAGTCCTTCAAATTTAGCAGTGTAAGATTGGAGAGACATCCAATAGATTGGTGTACTTGGCGCAATCCTGGACAATTTTTGAGAATGAGCTGTTCAAGACTTGGTAGTCCGGAAAAGTCAGGGGTTTCCATTAAATACATGGAGTGACTAAGATTAAGGACTTTCAGCCACCTCAAAACCTACACCGTGAGAGTTTTTTTCACAAGTATCAGAGAAGAAAATCAAAATGAAACAGCAGTTTGCATATCACATGGGTTTGAGGGATTTATGCAGGTTTATGGTTATGCTCTTTTTATAGCAACTCAAACTTTTTTGTTGTTATGCCTGTAAATTGCTGTTTGGGTTGTCTATGTCTTGTGAATGTTGGTTCTTGTATAAGATTGGGACACCATAAAGTATCTCCTTTTAATATATTGTTTATTGTTAATAAATAAAAAAATGAAACAGGTTACTGTTTTTGTTTTAGTTTTAGTTTAGCTTTGTGTTTTATTAGAAAATGGCAAGTAATAAAAACCTGGGGTTCTTTCCAGACGAGTCGAAGAAGACTGTGTTTTATGTCAATCGCTATTGCATCATGCAGAGGAAAATCGATATATGGGTATTCTAAAAAAGACCCTTGCAAACTGATCCATCTCAGTTTATTAGAAGTGTACTCAGAATTTCCATCGAGTTTCAGCAGTCTTGATGGTTCTCTTCTGGCTGAACGCAGTTTCACAGGCACTGCCCAAGAGTCTGTCCCCTGTGAAAAGAGCAAAGAAAAACAAATGTACTAAAAATGAGAAAGGAAACACTTCAAAGAGAAGTTTTGAAAACCACATATAAAGAATAATCTTACTGAATTATCTGTCAATACATATTCTCCATCGACAAACCGCACTTGCCTCTCCATCTCTGAAATGTTACGAATAATTTCTCTTCCCATTTCTTGTATCAAAGGATGCATTCCAATTTTGTTGTTCCTTTTAACTTTTATGAGGCTACGTTTTATGAGAACTCTTATTCCACTATCAGCGTCTACCCCACAGCCATTTAGGATATTGGTAACATAGGCTCTGCCTTTACCAACAAAGAAAGAACATACATCAAGGAATAAATCTTGTTCCATTTCACTATGTAAACCGTGGAAGCTTATTTTCAATATCTGTGGAACTTCATTCAGGGCAATACTTTCTAATCTTAACAATATTCTGTTCCATTCTTCTTTCGTCCTTTCATATAAATAAGTTCCAATGACTTCAAGAACAAGAGGTAGTCCTCTACAGTAAGCAACTACTATTCTTGCAAGGACGAAATAGTATTCTTCTTTTGGTCTTGCTTCTCTAAATGCGTGCCAACTAAGAAGCTCAAGGGACTCGTTATCGTTCAGCTTTATTCGAAAAACAGAATCAACTTGATGTATCTTCAGTAAGCCTTCATCTCTGGTTGTAATGATTATTACAGTTCCTTCACCGAACCATGCTCGACTTTCCCATAGGTCTATTAATAATGGACAATAGAGATCCACTTCGTCAAGTACAATGAGCACCCTTTTCCCAGAAAGTCTTTTCCGAATCATACTTGTTCCCATCTCAACGCTATCTATCTCTACCTTTGTTTTTAGGACATCTGAAAGAAGTTGTTCTTTTAATTGGACACCCCCTCTCGCTCGACTAACTTGTGCAATATCTTCCATGAAACTTTTCTCCGTGAATGAACCATGAATTTGACGGTAGATGGCTTTGGCAAGGGTGGTTTTACCAGAACCATCCATTCCACATATCGCTATGGTACAAACTTGCGAGGATTTATTTTTGATGGTTCGAATCACATCTTCCACACGGGATTGTAATCCAACTGGAAATTTAGTAGCAGTCAAGACTTGTAAATTAAGAACGCTCTTAACAATTTTGTCCACTAGTTCAGCATCACTCCTTCAAAGTCAATAACAATATTATAGAACAAGTCATGTATTACCAAAATTGAAGTACAAGCTTAGTGAGTGAGTGATTTACCTGTAATTGCTCTCATCCCATCCAAAGAAATTTGCAGCTTTGGTGAGTGCGTGGCTCCACCTAGACATACCATGCTCCAGTTTTCGTCCTGAAAACGTTTGGTGTGCAGTTGCTTTGAAGGCTTTTCCAAAATCACCCTTCTGAAGACGTACATCAGATGGCTCAATTTCGTAATAAACGGGCAGAAGATGTCGGCAATAAGTTTCTTGCCATCTAATGATTTGTTGAAGCTGGTGAAGACACCAAGCCGATTGAGAATAGGATTTTGTGAAAACAACAATTGCTACACGAGAGAGATTGAGACTAGGTTGTTGGATGTGAATTGGGTTGTCTGCATTCTGGTGATGAAGGAAGGTGGTGAGGCCAACAGCAGAGAGGGCAGAATCGAGATGAGAAACAAATTTCCTTTGGATGTCTTCTCCATTAAAGTTTATGACCACATCATACATCGGTGGCAGATTTGATGATGAAGAGGCCAATTCCATGGAAGGAATTGATGAGTAGATGAAATGTTTAGAATAGAAAGCATTAATGCAAAAGAGTGAAAGAAATGATTTGTAGAGATACAAACTCATTTAAAGTACTCATTTAATATTGGATGAAGCGCGTTAACACACCATTGCATAACCTTTTTTACTTTAGCCAGTCAACAAATTAGACCAACGGCTACTTAGAATCACAAAATAATCAACTCTCCCGTTCTTAAATATTTCTTTTGACACTTTTAAAGAGAATAACGTTCACCTAACAACCCACTTTAATAATATAATAATGTATATTAAAATTTTAACTTAAAAAATAAAACAAATATTATTAGAATATAATATTTAGGAGTATTAAAGTGGATGATTTTATTCTGTGAATATTATTGTACCGGTATGGCCGAGACCGATCCTTGGTCTTCCTGATCGAGATCCACCTGGCTGACCGAGACCTGGTCTACCTGGTTGAGACCTTAAAGACTTAGTCGAGACGACCGAGACCAGGGAAACCTGGCTGAGACCTAAGAGACTTGGCCGAGACGACCAAAACCTGGTCTACCTGTTCGAGACCTTGGAGACTTGGCCGAGACAACCGAGACCAAGAGAACCTGGTCGACGGCCGACCCATACTACCGCTAATGCTCAAGCCAAGGTCAGTGAAGTTAATCCGTTATTAGGAATTAGGTAATACAACCCTAAGCTAGGTCCACTCCGATAAACGGGCCCAACAAGGTAGGCCTATAATAATATAAATAGCACACATCCCAAGGAGAAAGGTACGTCATTTATTATTGTTCACCTACCAGAACACCATCACCCGCTTTACTGACTTGAGCGTCGGAGTGCCTTCGCAAGTACTCCCACCATCCGGTAGTCACCCGAGACCGAGTGCCGAAGGAGAAGCAGGAGGACGAGAAGAATCCCAGTTCATCACCTAGCAACCTGACCGACCGAAGGAAGGAGAAGAAGACTTCAATAGTTCTCTAAGTTCCCTCTCCCTAGTAGGAACAATTATAGTATCATCACCCAAAAACATATATTACACTAATAACTACGAAAGTTTTTAAGTTTTTTAAAAATTACATATTAACTTTATACACTTTCATTTTGAAAACATACATAGAGTCTGGTTTTATTTTCTGCAAATATTAAAGTTTTAAAAGCTTATAATATTATCATTTATGCAAATGTTAAAGGATCAATATCTAGAATTTGGGAAGGGGTGTGGATTGCAATTGTTGGTAAAATTTGAAAATATCAGAATAGGTGTGTCTTTAAGAATGCGAGAGTTGATTATTTTGGAGGTGTTTGTCGTGGCACAAAGAAAAGTTTGGACTTGGATTACTAGTAAAGAAAAAGATGCAAAGTTATCTTATTCTGACTGGTGCTTGAAACCTACAATATGTATGAATTTTGTTAATTAGTATTGTCTTCTTTACTTTGGTATGTATTTGTAATTCTTTCTTTTAGGAAGGAAGAACTTGTGTTTTTAGAAGACTGTTATAAGCATGTTGTCTCTCTAGTTGGAGTAAGGGGATATTATGCAATAGGAGCATCTCTTTCTCACATTATAAAAAAGAGACTCCATGCAAAAGTGGCGTGCAAAGGATTACGAGTTTTTTTGTTGTGTTCATGGTATTCTAAGGTGTTGTACATTTTGTAAAGTTTTTTTTTCTTAAAAAAAGGCTCTAATATTTTTGGAGGTTGGTGTTTGGTGGTTTGTTTATGTCTTTATGTATTTCAGTGTTTGATGTGTTGTTATTTCCTAGTTGTTGCCAAGGGCGGGCTTCTTTGGTTAGTTTTGTTGTAAGGAATAGGTAGTAGTTTTTGTTGAGAGTTTGGAATAAGTTGGTATGTGAGGTCCTATCTTATCTTCTTCTTAATTCTTGTATAAGAGTTTGGTCACCCCTTAAGTGATCCATATTTATTTATTATTTCTTGCTGATAAAAAAAAGTGACAATTACTTGATATCTCTAAATGATCATACTACTACGTGGTTCATTACACAAGAAGTCACTCGTGTATCTGAAGCAAATAGTCGACTAGTAATTAAATTATTAACTTTTTTTTATCGGCAAAAGATTAAATTATTAACTTACATCATTTTATTACTTAAATGTTTCCTAACATGTGTTTTTTATTATGTAGCTCATATAATGGATATAACATTTTGAGAGGTTGACCATGTTTAGAGTCTCAAAAGCTTACATGGTTGCACCTAAAGGTTATTTGTAATTTTTATTAATTAGTTTCCTATCTTCTTCTTTTTTTGAAATAAATAGCATTAATTTTCAATTTAGTGCAATAAAAAATCGAGAGGGTATGATTATGGCTATTATATAATACAATAAATGACTACCATTGTACGAGCTGACATTGACAAAGGTTGAGACTAGGTAATCACATTTAACTAATTCTTTATATAAAATAATCTCTACTTTATGGACCAATTTCAACTTATTCTATCTTGCAGTATGTTATGGATGTGTCACCACTCGATTTTGAATTAATGGATTATATGAGGAATTTTTTGGCGACATATTTTCTCCACTTCTACAATTTTAGGATTGATGATGATATTTGATTAATTAAATATTAGGTTGTATAATATTTGTTTCAATTTATGTTTCAGTGTATAGACATTTTTAGTGTATAATTTTTTTAAAACATATTTGATTACTTTGTGTAAAGAAATTTGATTACTTTAAATATTTTGTTCTTTTATGAGTATTTTATAGTATTTATATTTTTTATTGTCATAATTATGCATCTGGTGTGGTTTACTCAATTACATGTTAATAAAGAGGAAGAAATGAACTAAACAAAATATACTAAAAAAATTCATAATATAAACTATGGTTCAGACCAAAATTGTAGTCTATATCACTGTATAGACAACTATTATAGCAAGAAACCATCATCTATATGGTCTCCTAATTCTTTTTTTTAATCTATGACACATTAGGTAATGATTATATCCACGGTTTATTTTTGTTGCCCAGAGATATAAACTATGATTTCTCTAAAAAGTTAGTTTATAAGTATAACTATAGGCGACGATTGTCAATCATCGTCTATGTGAAAATTGTAATCATCGTCTATGTGAAAATTGTAGACCACGACTTAAGTCGTCGTCTATAACGTGTATGTTTAGACGATGAATCTATAGACGAATGCTCTAAATACGTCATCGTACAGCTCCAATAATCATCGTCTTTGAACCTTTTTACAATACTGGTTAAAGTAGTTTAGCATCGACCAAAATACCGCTAATGCATTTTTTAAATTTTATTTACTTCATCATTTAAATGAAATATTTTTTTTTATTTAGTTTGTGTTGGTGTGACCGAAACTAATAATAATAATTTTGTTTAAAAAAATCTTCCTCGTAAGTGTCTTGTAATCTTTAACAAAAGTAATTTTTTTTTAAAAAAAAAGGTATACAAAACAAAAAAGAAACACATGAATTGCCTGTATTTTAATCTTTAACAAAAGTAAACTTACACACAAAAAGGTATACAAAACAAAAAAAAAAACACATGAATTGAATTTAAAGAGTTTCATGCAAAAAAAAAAAAAAAGAGTAGACAAAACATAAGCACCTTTGCCTTGTTTTTTGTATTGTGATAGACATTGCTTAAATGATAGTGAATAAAAGTTGAGAGAGAAATGAGTTTTATGTAGATAAAAATAAAAGAGATAAGTGTGGATAAAATGATGAGTATGAGGAAATTTGTGTAGAATACTGAGAGAAAAATTCTATGTTTTGATTTAAAACTAAAGTCACATGAATTACCACATTTTTGTCATCTAAGAATTATCTACTCTTTCTATTCTATGCTACAAAGACATACACATAATAAAATCAGTATCAACTTAATTAACACTAACTTAAATAAATATTAAAAATATATTATATTAATATTGACCTAATTAACATTAATTTAAATAAATATTAAAATAAATAAATTTAACACTAATCTAGTTGACTTTACCATAACACTAACTTTATTTATTTTTAATATTTATTTGAATTTTATATCTATAAAAAAAAAATTTAAAAAATCATAAAAAAAAATTAATAAAAAAGATATTTCAAAAATACTTTAATCCTTATAAAAAAAAACTATAAATAAATCCTACAACAAATGCCCTAAAAAACTAAACAAACTCTAATGTAAACTTGACCTTAAATCCTATAGCAAGGCTCATAAACCCTAAACCCTTAAAAGTGGTATTCTTCCTTACCATGTACCCAGAAATCAACATAGGTTGAACCAATTATGTAGCAAAACAGCAAGGCTCATGTTTGCCCGAATTTGAGCTGCATAAAATAGTGTTGCACTTAAAAAAAATCTTTAAATAAAAATTAATTTTAAAAATCAAAATAATTAGTTATTATTTGACTAAATTAGACATCATCTTATAAACAAAAAAAAAGATAGTATCTAAAGTAGTTTGAATTATTAATAAAAATTTATAAAATAGTTTTCAAATTGGTATCTAATCTTTAACTATCAAAATTTTAGGTACTTATTACTTTATTTTTAAATTAGTCTGTACAGATTAATTTAGAATATAAAATATTAGTAGCTAAAATTTTGGTAGTTACTTTAAATATAAATTTAGAAACTATTTTATAAATTTATATTAATAATATAAACAATTTTCGATACTAATAATTTTTTAGTCTATAAAATAGTATCTAATTTAGTCAATATAGTGATTAATTATTTTTAGTCTCTAAATTGATTACTATTTAGTGATTTTCTTGTAGTGTTGGTTAAGCTACACAATTTTTATATGATAAAATTTTTTATTATAATTTTTTAGATTTTTTAACTTCATAAAAATAAATTATTTACTTAGATTCAATTTTATGGCAACACTTTTCTATAGAAGTTAATTCATTATTATTTTATAGTGACATATTTGTTTGTTCATCTTTTACGATCCACATTTGGACGGAAGTTTGTATTTCTTTATTTTATAACATCCATTATTGCGTGATGCAGTGGATATGAGCTTGTTCTATGTAAATTTTCAAGTAAAACTGAAGCTTTGACCATATTTTGTGATAGAAATTAAAATTTTCGTTTTTCTTGTAACTTTTTCTAAGAATATTTTGTATATACTTTAAAAATTCAAAAAATTATTTCTTATACAAAATTTTATATAAAATATAAGATATAACCAATGAACATATAACATTCTATAATAGATTAATTTAAAATATAGTTTAAATTAAAATATATATATATATATATATATATTTACATGAAAAATAAAATAAAATAAATGAAGTGGAAGTTAAGGATTTGTCGAAAATTAAGTATAATTTTAAAAATAAAAGAAATACAACATAAAATTGTCATGAACAGTTCTATAAAAATCAGAAACTCACCTTTTTTAATAAAAAATAAATTATAAAAATATATTTCTTCATTGTTAGGAATGAAATTTGATTGTAAATTTCTAAATAAAAAGCCAATTTTAGTATGATATTACAGAAACTAATTATTTGAACATTTTTCATATTTTAATTAATATAATAACACGCCACATTAAATTTAGGCAATAGTACTTGAGAGAGAGAAAAAAAGACAGTTTATGAAGAGACATTGTGTGCTTATGTCAAAGACCTAGTTATTTCTTTTTCACTAAGGAACTTTTATTGAAATTTTCTTTTCTTTCCATCCCTTTTTCATTTAGATCTAACATTTCAGGAGTCTGATTATACTACTGTTAACTATAAGTAAAACAAATACAATCAGTGCAAAACGGGAAATGAGATTAAAATTTATTTCATTTAGTCTTTAAGGGATGAGGCTACGGTGCTTGTAATGATGAAACAAAATCAGAGACTGCATATTAGATACCAAAGCAAAACACATAACAATATCGAACCATTTGTTTAAAATAAATTATTTAAGCTTATTTATTGATTCTTTATTGTTGTTGATAAAGAAAACATAACAATATAAAATAGAAGCTATCTATATCATAATGAATGTAAAAAAGATGATTTCTTAAAGAAATAGTATATGCTGAAAGGGAAAAAAATTGACAAAACTAACCACAAGAAAACAAATACAATAAACAGGTGAAGTAAAGCCAAGAAGCACAATGTGAGGACCGAGAACAGGGTAAATAAACATTAATTTCTTAACTATAAACTATATACTCCAAAGAAAAACAAGGAAAGGATGAAAAAAATTTTTTGCAATAAACGACAACAGGATTAATTAATTCCATAACTAAAGGGATCTGCTGTTCACAAAGAAGTAGATAAATAACTTACCAGTGAAGTCACATTACAATTTTCTTTATGAATCTAACGAGGGGATTTTTCTTTAGCGCAGGCTTCTTTTCTAAGTCATTTGATTCACTACATATCAGATAAATAACTGTGTTCTTGACTACCAATCCATGACCAAAACTTATAAAAATCTCCACCTTGTCTCCTGATCCTAAATTTGACATTATACCTTGCCAATCTACATCATTAAAGGAAATTACTGTCCCATGGTTGTGTATGTGCAATGTGCACTTTGTGTAATTAACAAT
>Ga0123342_1010997_pt1 | contig 10114 bp, 8 predicted proteins | sample Turbeawhitnodule_FD_89960 | JGI IMG/M metagenome (GOLD analysis project Ga0123342, IMG submission 89960) | Root nodule microbial communities of legume samples collected from Mexico - Turtle bean Mexico white nodule | ecosystem: Host-associated > Plants > Roots > Nodule | place: Mexico: Nepantla...
GTCGGAGTGCGATCGGCCGCAGCGGCGCCGTGTCGTTTCTTTGCAGGTTCTTGAGATAGATCCAGAGGAGGAACGGAAGTGAAAAGCGGCGCGCACGTCGATCCTTTGACGAGGCATTCTCCAACGCTCCGGTCAACAGGCAGGATCAAAGAACATGTAAAGTGTTGTTTGAACAATAAAAGAAACCATAAAAAAATAGTATGAAGTTAAGATAAACATTAACTTCTAAAAGAATGATCATGCAATCGTTACTTTTGACAAACAAATGCTAGATTTTTTAAATGCGGACTGCATTTAAAGAGATTTGCCGCATTTAAAGAGATTGAATAGAATTCTAAAATTTTATTTTACATCGTAGTTGTAAATTATTATTTTTTTAGTTGTAATATGTTGCAATTCAAAATATCAGCAATCTTTTCCAATCAATATTGGCATGTTCCGTAAAAGGTTAATATTTGTTTTCGGTGAAACAAGACTCCTGCCATTGGTTGAAATGAATGGTGGCAAACTGAATCGAATGATGATATGCATGAACAGTTCTATGGATTCAATTCAATTCAATTCAAACTGTAACAACGTGAGCATTTTTTAACAACCAAAGGGAAACAAAGTCAAATGATTAGGTAATAATTTTTATGGTGAGAGACATGTTCCTTAATTTTGCACGAACTACATGAATAGTACAAGAGGGTGATAGAAACCACTTTTTCCCACTGAAAACCAAATTTGAAGCTGGAAACTTGTGAGCGGAAGTAGAGCACAAGGAATAATTCCTCAGCAAAGAGTTACAACGAATGACCAAATTCCAGGGCTAATCTAAACCCATGGAATATTCGGCAATTGGTCATAAGGACTAAAGTGTCATTGGACTTGGACATGTTCACTTATTTGTAATAACAGTAACAAACACAAACCAAACTGGTGGATGCTGTTGAATTTGGATAACGTGGCCCAATCCTCCAAAATACCCGGATATGCATGTAAGCAAATCTGCACACACACATTGCTGCTTCCTCTCTGCTTCTTCTATAGAACATAAATACACACACAAGACAACCTTCGATTACCAACTACGTAAATTCCCATTTTTCTCCCGGCAAAAATGGCAGCCTCTGCCGTCGGCCAGATAACGGTCTCCTCAGTGCAGTTGCATGGAATGGGGTGTGGTCGGAACTGGAAGCTTGTCAAGTTTTGCAATGGGGAACTTATGGGACGTAAGGTTCAGTTAAAAACTGGTGCTTCCAGAAGTGCTTACACCAAGAATGTGAAGCCTCAACACCGTATATGCATGTCTCTCACAGCTGACCTATCCACTGAATCCAAGGTCTACCTTACTCCTTTTATTTCCTTCTCTTCCACCACAAATACTTCTCATTTTTACTATAATATTTCACTTTTTAAAGGAAAAGATAGTGAAAGATATATCAGTTTACATCTGTAATATCATACAATACAATTTCAAAATTTATCAATATTTTAGGTCCACATTTTATCAAAAAATTATTTATCATTTCTGTTGTAATTGGTGCAGGGTTGTTATATGAGTAAACATGTCAATAAAATTTAGAGTCAAGGGATAGAAGAGTTTTAGGGCAATAGTACAAATATTTACTGAGTTGAAGCGAGTTGTTCAATATATCATGGCCCATGCTTCATGGTTGGATACTTAGGTCCACCATATCACCAACATTGTATACTTAACGGGACTCAGTTTTTTGTACCTTTTTTATTTATTTATGCGGAAATAAAACCAATGACATTCATTTTAAATTTAATCTGTTTAGATACCAACTAGAATTTGTCACTTAATTCACTTGAAAACTAAGAAAATTGTTACTTAATTCTCATAACACTTGATTGACATGCATACATCAAGTTTTCAAGTGTACTGATGTTTAAAATATACATAAATTTTGTAACAAGTGTTATGAGTCGATACCAAGGTCGCAAAAGCACTTCAATTTTAATGCTGTCATGTGGGTTTATGCATAATCTGTGAGAGTTATATAGTGTGTGCAACATAGCATTATTCCGTTTTGAACAAGATGAATTGGAATATGGGGTACATAGTGCAGTTGAGAGATCTAGAAATGGAAAGAAGAAACGCAAGGACAGTGTTGGCAGTTATACTTGGTGGAGGAGCTGGAACCCGTCTCTTTCCTCTCACTAAGCGACGAGCCAAACCTGCTGTAAGTTTATTTTCCTTTTTACTTTACCATTTTCATAGTTATTCTATCAACTAATGGTGCCTATATATTTATATATGTGTGTGTGGAAAATAAGTGCTGAAGAAAATGAAAATGGGACTAATGGGATATGATATCATAATGCTGCTCTTACATCTAAGGAGTTTGCTATGGTAGGTTCCTATTGGAGGTGCTTACAGGCTGATTGATGTGCCAATGAGTAACTGCATCAACAGTGGCATCAATAAGGTGTACATTCTCACTCAGTATAACTCAGCCTCACTCAACAGGCACATTGCACGTGCTTACAACTCTGGTAATGGAGTCACCTTTGGAGATGGCTACGTAGAGGTATCTCCCATCATGTTCCATCTCTTACTTGCTTGCATTTTACGTCAGTTTATGCATACGGGCTGTTAACAATTATGCTCGAGTTCTTAATGATCTTAAAAAAAAAAGACTATCAAGTAGTAAGAACTATGCTCCTGAAGGTTACAAGAGTGCATGTTCTCTTTCAGGTTCTTGCAGCAACCCAAACCCCAGGGGAGGCAGGTAAAAAGTGGTTTCAAGGTACTGCTGATGCTGTGCGACAGTTCCACTGGCTCTTTGAGGTATTAAGTTATAGTGATTGATGTAACTACAACATCTATATAAAATCTCTTTTTTATGATCTCAGTTATGTAATTTTACATTTTTGGGCTGGGAAGTGGAGATTGGAGATAGATCAGTGATGTGGAAGAGATCTCGTTACTTGTTATGACAGACCATAGACTACTCTATTTCAGATTGCCAAAGTTCCAAATCATTTTATAACTCGAATTTCCCAGGCTTTGCTTGTTAAATGTGGTTTTGCTGCTATCCAACTCCAGGGTAGTAGAACATTCCCCTTGATTCACAATTTAAGGTGTTGAGATGTACAAGTCAATCAAGGAACATTTAGATGAATTCTGTTTTCAGGGGAAAGGGCTTTATTTTTTTTCCCTATCACGGCAAAGGCCAAGAAGAATCTAAATGCTAGTTTGGAGTTCAGTGTGAATATACTTCCATGTTCATGTTGTAGGATCCAAGAAGCAAGGGCATTGAGGATGTCTTGATTCTTTCTGGGGATCACCTCTATCGAATGGACTATATGGACTTTGTTAGAGTAAGGCACTGTGCCATAAAATCAAATAATTCTTCCCCCTTTCAATTCAGCTGATGCAATCAAATTATTGACTCTCACATGTTTCTACTCATTTTCATACGCAGAATCATCGGGAGAGTGGTGCGGATATCACTCTTTCTTGTCTGCCAATGGACGACAGGTAGGTTGCTTGCCTCACACATTCTAACTTTCCAATTACTTCAACATAGAAATTAGTGCAAATGTGTTGATTAATAGGCTGTGTCGTAAGGGTTTGGTAGACAATGAATTCTTATTGAAAGTTAGTAGTATTAAAGTGATTCTTTATGTTAGTAACTGGTCAAACATAAAGATTGATAAACGAGGTGACACATTTGGAAGAATTACAAAAAGAGGAAGAAACCCATATGAAAGAGGAAATAATAAGATCAAACAAATGGTGTGCAATATCTAAGAAGAAGAATCATAAAAAAAAAAAACTATTGGAATAAAGGTAAACCTCAGAGTATTATAATTACAATAGGTTTGGGTATTTTCAAAACAATTTCCATTTTGGAAATCAAAATCACAATTCATTTGCTGAAGCAGAAAATGGTGAAGGAAACTTGTTCTTTATTTGCAAAAGGCAACTCAATAGCATAAAAAGTATGGTATTTGGATAATGATTGTAGTATACGAAGATAGAAAAAATTTTGTTAACATGAATTCTTCACCTAACTAAAACGTTAAATTAGGCAATTAGGAATGTGTTGAAGTAGATTGTAAAGGTAGCATGGAGTTACAACACAAAAATCAGATAAGGTCATTCATGATACCTTTATGTGCTAAAGCCAAAATTAGATGAAAATATGTTGAGTATTTTGAAGCATTTATTCTCTTTGATTTGAGAATCCAGATTGCAGAACTTTTTATTCAAAAGGAAGAATTTTTGTTGTGATGAAAATCACAAATAGCATATGTTTCACACTTTCTCTTAGTTTCTTAATTACGAGAGAAAATTCAACTTGATGGTTAGAGAGGAAAATAATTATTGTCTATGACATCCTCATAAAGTCCTTCAAGTTCAAGTTCATAATGTTCAAGCTCAACTCATCAAAAAAATTAAGAGTTTGAGTAATATTTATGCAATGTGCAATTGTTTTGGAACCATAAAACTTTGGCAAGGCAATTGAAGAAAAATCTTGGAGTAAGGTAATGCAAAAAGAATTTGATGTAATTGAAAAGAATAAGAGATGGGAACTGTCTTAAACGCCAAATAACAAAGAAACTATGAAATGAATAAATAAAGTAAATGACTCAATATAAAAAATAAAACAAGGCTTGTTCACAACAATCCAGTATTGATTTTGAAGAGGCTTTTGCTCTTGTGATGTGTTTAACCGTTGGAACTTTAATTTCTCTTGCAACTCAAAAAGAGTGAAAATCATTTCAAATTGGATGTGAAATCAGGGTTTTTAATGGTGAATTGAAATAAGAGTTCTATGTTGAGCAACCTCAAGGCTTTGGATTGAAGGCCAAGAAGAGAAGATTTATAAATTAAAGAATTTTTTGTATGGGTTGAAAAAAGCACCTAGAGCAAACAACATTTACATTTATTTCACAGAGAAAGACTTTAAAATATCTTTAAATGTACTCCATAATAAAAGAGAAAAATATTAAATAGAGTTCAGGATTTTCTGCACAGTTTGATAGAAAGTGAGTTCCTTGAGTATTAGACATCAATGTCACCTCCGAAATACCACCTACAAAATGTCCCATATGCTTTAATATGCATGATCACCACCATCTATAGCTTGAAATCACAATGGTTCATTTTCTCTTTCTTGTATCCGACTAACTTGAAGTATTCTTATGAGTTTGTTAATGTAATGAATGAGACATTAAAGCCAATCCATGTATGCAGGCTAAATCTGAATTAGAAACTAGCATTTTTTTTCTTTAGCATTTTTACGACAAAAACCCAAATGAAAAATCAACCCAAAAGATTAGCTGAGTCAACAATTTCTATCAATATCTAAGCTTAGTGATATTCATCATATATTACTGTTCTAAACTCTTTTGTCCAACCATGACAGCCGTGCCTCAGATTTTGGTCTGATGAAGATAGACAACAAAGGAAGGATCCTTTCCTTTAGTGAAAAGCCTAAAGGAGAAGAGTTGAAAGCAATGGTACACTTTATGTTAATTATACTAATAGTAATAACACTCCCGAAAAGTTCAACAACTAGAACCACTGCTAATACGTACTGCCTTATAATTTAGCAAGTGGATACAACCGTTTTGGGCCTTTCGAAGGATGAAGCTCAAAAGAAACCATACATTGCTTCCATGGGAGTGTACGTCTTCAAGAAGGAGATACTTCTTAATCTACTAAGGTACTGATCAATATCTAGCAAAATGTTAGGCTTTTTCCTTTGGTTCACTTCATCTATTAATATATTCTATAAAAATACAGAAATATGCACTGAGAATAAATTGATCTTGTTGCAAAGCTTGATTGTTAAGTGCTACAAATTACTTTAATTTAGATGGCGCTTTCCAACTGCAAACGACTTTGGATCAGAGGTTATTCCTGCCTCAGCTAGAGAATACTATATGAAGGTAGGACTGAAAAAATCATTGCATGAGAATCTTTTCTGCTTCTAATTTACCTATCGTGTGACAATCTGTGTGCAGGCTTATCTCTTCAACGATTATTGGGAAGACATAGGAACCATCAGATCATTCTTTGAGGCAAATCTTGCCCTCACTGAGCATGTGAGTGTCAAATCACCTTGTTGAGCTTCAATGAGTTGATTGTGTTGAGTTCATTAGTTATTAGTGGAAGGTCGTGCTAGAGGTGAACATAAGAAATAAATTGAACTGTTAAATGGAAAAACTTAACTACAAACAGTTTTTCATCTCATCCTTTTCAATTTCATTTCATAGAACTATTTTCCTTGTTCAATGATTGAGATCCAAAATCTTTCTTGCCTAAAAGAGCTTACTTCTGCGATTTTTCAGCCATCCAGGTTTAGCTTTTACGATGCAGCAAAACCAATGTATACGTCCAGGAGAAACTTACCACCATCAAAGATTGACAATAGCAAGGTCAGTTCTTCAAACTTGCTCGTGAGAAATTTTGTTTGTAATTCAAACTAGACGTACCAAGGCCTTACTGCATGGAGAAGAGTGAACTTAATTCGTTAGGCATACAACCAAAACAATTCATTTAACACACTGTTGCATCCTATATTATCATATGCAGAATGCGGTACCGACAAATGTGGAGGAATTCATGTGCTTAGATGTTCAACATTTTATTTTACTTACCTTGTTGTATCCCCATCCCACACCAGAGAACCACCTCTTTTCTGCTTTTAAATCTCAACCACAACATTGTTATTTGTCCCTTCATGCAGATTGTTGATTCAATCATATCACATGGAAGCTTCTTGAATAATTCCTTGATAGAGCACAGTGTTGTTGGAATCAGATCCAGAATAAACTCAAACGTTCATCTAAAGGTTTGGTGCATCAATTCTACCATCTAACCATGTCTACTTGAAAAAATTTACAAGATGACGATGTATATTGTTATAAACATTGCCATATATACATGAGTTGTTATGGTACATCAAGTCTCAAATTTATAGGTTAACATATATATCTTTTGTTCAGCAGAAATATAATAGTATTCTCTGTAGAACATAAAATTTTTCTTAGGTGTGCGCTCATCTAGTTCTATAACTTCTGATGCATTACACTTCTTTGCAGGATACTGTGATGCTTGGTGCTGATTTCTATGAAACCGATGCAGAAGTGGCAGAACTCTTAGCTGAAGGAAGGGTTCCAATAGGAATAGGAGAAAATACAAAAATCAAGTATGCATTACAATGCTCACTATCTTAACCATTACTTTCTCACGCTTTACTCACTTCCCACATTTCTGCAGGGACTGTATTATTGACAAAAATGCTAGAATAGGAAAGAATGTCGTAATAGCAAACTCAGAGGTATGCTCTTGAAACTACTCTAAATATGTATAGCATTACAAGAAGACAACGTGATACACCTACCAATTCACTAAATCACTGTATAATAACTAATTAATCTCGCTTAAATTCTATGACAAGCAAAAGAACCTCACTTCAATTTTCTCTTACAAACCCTGAAATAAGTGAGACAAACATATTCTTTTTACTGGGATATCATGAAAATTCACAATAGTTTAAACTAAAAATAAAATCATTTAGATACCACAAACGAGATTGTGATTTTTTATATGAAAAGTGTACTAAATCTGCCTTTAATGACTTACAGGGCATACAAGAGGCTGATAGATCTTCAGAAGGGTTTTACATCCGTTCTGGGGTTACCATTGTATTGAAAAACTCAGTAATTGAAGATGGACTCATCATATAATAAATTTGCCCGCGATTTGTTTGCCCCGTTTCACCATGAATTTAAGGATGGGAATGTTTTAAATTTTATGAATAATAATTTTAAAAAAAGGATTTAAACATTAAATATCAATGTGTTGTCGAAATGATAGAGATAATTTCACATCTCATATCTGGTATGTACTTATATATAATAATTATCAGCCTCAATTATACATTTTCACAGCAGTGTAATATATACAAGTTTACATACACAGTTGCACTGAACTTTTCTAGATGGGCTCTTTTAATGAGGAAAATCATTGATTTTTTGGAATGAGTCAAGTATGAAAAATAATGAAATGAGTTCAATGATGATGAAGAATGAGAATAGAATTTAGTGAAAATTCACAATCAAGTTAGTAAGTGAATAAGAGAGAAATAAAATTTCAATTTCCACTTGTTATTTTTATTTTATCTAAATAAGTTTTACTAGACAAAAGATGATGAAATATTTTTTTTATAAACTTCAAAACAGGCTTATAAAAAAGTTGATATAATAAAAAATAATCGAGCAAGTGCTTAATCAAATTACTTAAATGTACCCTTTATGTTTGTTTAATAAATATTTTTCTCAAAATTGCGTAAAAATAAACTATCCTCCCTTCTTCTGTCTAACATCTTCCGAACATATCCAAAAAAAAAAAAACTTTCAACAATATCTTTACTAGAATTTTAATTTTATCCTTCTGAGTGCAGCTGGAATTCCACACACTCATTCCTTCTTGGCAGAGTCCGGAATTTTTTTCTTTTCTTCAGTAGCTTGTTATTTTAATATTCTATGGGTACCCCACATGATGAAGATCATCCAGAATATAAAACGTTTTTAAAAGCTAGAAAAAAATAGAGTCAATTTGAGGCACACCATATTTATAGTCGATCAGATTAAAATATGAAACTTTAGCAAGGTTTATGAAATAATAAGCTCTTCACAGTCGAACATCAACTCATTTTCATACCTCTGGAGAACAAATCGCTCATCTGGAACAATAATGCTGGTAACAGTACAATTGATGTCAGAAAAGGGTTTTCTACATGTTCGGCCTGCTCGATGAAGATAATCAATAGCAGTCCTTGGCAGATCAAAGTTGTAAATGTGAGACATTTCTGGAAGGTCAAACCCCCTAGCAGCTATATCTGTTGCTACAAGAAGATAGCCACCTCCTTTTCTAACCTCCTGAATCAAAGAAACAACATAACTGTTGTTACCAACCATTTCCCCTCCTCAACTTTAGCTTATCATTTACTCACAAAATACACATTTTAATGCTACTGCCTCCGACAGGCTTAAGAATTTTGAAGAGAAGGTTTAAATAGAAGTCAAATTAAGAATTCGAAATCTAGTAAGTTTTAGGCAAACGACTGGGGTGACTCTTGAACTAAATTTTCCCCACTTGTAGTCAATGTCATCATCCCCAGCCAATACTCATCAAAGAGTTCCCTTAAATTTTGGTTGACTAGTTTATTTCCCAAGGCCAGGGCAGTAATGTCAAGGATTCAAGGCTGAAGAATGCTACCAACACACCTCTTAAGACTGTTTTCAACACTCTATTTCCTATTAATTGTAATTTATGTGCGTCCCCCACTAGTTAGGGAGTGGGATCCACCATATGGAGAATGAGAGTCACATAGTAAGACCCATTCATCTAATGGGAAATGAGAATGTGTTGCTACTATTTCTTGACAAGGTTTTATTAAAAATTAACTATAATCAAAACTTATTTTGAACCTAGCTACAAGTTAGACTGAAGGATGACTGTTAAAATGAATTTAGATGCAGAATACAGTGGTAAAAAATGCACGGAGAACAGATAATTTAGGGGGTTACCAAAGAAACGTTCTATCAATATCAATCCACTGATTGACACTTACCAACAGTGAAGCTGCTCGTGAATTGAAATTCATTTTGTCTTCAAGGAGGAGGACATCTAAATCACCTTGGTATGATGTCTTCAAAAAGTCAATCAGAAGGGATGCTGATGGAGCCTTTCCAGACTTTTTGGACTTCTCAGACTGCATAACAAAATATGTAATATTTAGTCAATATTTCACATAATACATGACCAAGTCTAACAGATATTAAATGTAGATATAATATGGGATAATCATTTGAAGGGCACTAACTGTTAAGTAATGATCAATAGATGCAACCAAGTCCTATAAATATGAAACTAAGCAGTGTTACAGGGAAATTATCATAACAGAAAAAAGGACCTTACGTCCTCTAAAATGTAAGTAACCTCATGATAAAACCATAGTTATACTATTAAAGGAAAAGAAAGAATAGGGTAAATCCCTTGTGTATATTGAACACATAGGGTTATGTTTATATAGGAAAAAGAAACATATGGGCTAAGCCCATTACATAAATATGAGATATCTAA
>Ga0123342_1010998_pt1 | contig 10112 bp, 6 predicted proteins | sample Turbeawhitnodule_FD_89960 | JGI IMG/M metagenome (GOLD analysis project Ga0123342, IMG submission 89960) | Root nodule microbial communities of legume samples collected from Mexico - Turtle bean Mexico white nodule | ecosystem: Host-associated > Plants > Roots > Nodule | place: Mexico: Nepantla...
ATGAATTAGTTAATTAAATTTTTAACCTTGTACGACTATTGATTGCAAAATTTTAGAGGGAAAATATCTTGTTCCTCAAATTATTAGAAATATGATTATGTTTTTCATCAAATTATTTAATTTGGTATATATTTAGGATTTTTCAGCTTATTATCATGTCTATGAAATATTAAATTTACAAGTTTAGAAATGCATATTTGTTTATAATCATAGTAGAAAGGGTGTGTTCAGATTGAGAAAATATTTGTAAGGATTTGAGAGAAAAATGAGGGAAAAAAAATGTTGTTTAAATTGAAGTATGTATTGAAATGTATTTGTGAAAAAAAATTATTGAAATTTGTGAGTGATTAGATGATTGTGATAATTTTTTTAATTTTTATAAAAACTTTAAAATGTCAATTTATAAATTTAGACTTGTCTTAAAAAATATTTGAATAATGAAATATAAGTTTTATTTTTTATTTAAATTTAAATTAATTACAAAATTGTAAAATATTTTCAGTAACATTTTGAATAACTATTTTCGAAAAAATATTGAATCATTTATAACATTACAAATTTAATTTTCTATTTAAAATTATTGAAAAAAATAATTTGATTGATTTATTTGTGAATTCTAATTGATTTTAATTAAAATATTATTCTCAGTAATATTTGAAGTTGTCTAAACAAATTTATAATTGTTAAAAAATTTATTTAAAGTTTTATTTAAATAAAAATCTGAAATATATAAAATTTTGAAAATATTCAGAATTTTAAATAAATACAAATGTTAAATATTCAATGTCTTATTTAAATAAAAATTTAAATAATATAAAATTCGTAAAATATTAAATCCTAAATATTTAATATTCTATTTAAATAAAAATATGAAATATATAAAATTCATAAAATATTTAAAATTTTAAATAAATATAAATTCTAAATAATTAATATATTATTCAAATAAATATTTGAAATATAATTATTTTCTATTAAATAGTTATTTTTGGTAATTAAAACATTATTTTGAGTAATACGTTAGAGGTAATTTAAAAAAAAAAAACAATTAAGAAAAATTATTCCAAAGATGTTTATGACACATACAATCACATCAATTCCCACGTATTTTAAACATCACTAAATAAGACAAACAAGGCTCAATTTTGAACGTGCGTTCCACTGTAATTTATAAAAAAATAAAAATCCAAAACATCATATCATTAACCTTAAAGATTTATAATTTAGCCTCATAGATTTATAATTTAATCATCAACAATAACAATCCCAAAATTGTTTACACACACATAACCATCAAGGCTTAATAATATACTGGAACACATGCATTAAAGTTTAAAAACATACTGGAAGTTGGATTAATGAAGAAGCTCAGATCCTTTCCAACACACCTGTAGATCACAACTTATTCTTTCCAACACCACCACACCTTACCACCTACAGAGGAACAAAACAAGCATTGCACAAAAAGAAATTCATGATTGATTAAGGGTGCATGATAATCGATTATCACCCAAAAACACGTTCAATATCGATTAAGGATCTTCAGAATCGGTTATTCCCAAAAAACAGTTCATAATCGATTAAAAAAATATATTTAGGTCTTCATGAAAATTTATTATCTTTGAAAAAGTAGTTCATAATCGGTTATCAAGATATCATAATTGATTATCTTCTTCAAAAACACCTCAAATGGATTATAGAGGTCTCTCTTAGGTGACGAAATGTATTGGAATTACACAACTACTTCATGCATCAAACCTTACCTAAAACTACCACACACCCAACCACCACAGCACCCACGAGCACCCTCCTTCAACAAGATCTTCAGCATAGGAAAAGCAAGGGCACGATGGTATTGGCCCATTTCTTACGTGGCTTTGATGACATTTCTCTGAATGTGAGGGAGGAGCTCAAAAGTAACACATCCCACAAATCTGCACTCTCATTTCTTCGCAAATAAGTGAATCTAAACACGAGTAATCCCACGTTTCTTTTTTCATTAACAATTTGTCCCTAGAAACAAACACCGTGAAAATAATATAGATGGTGTAACTCTCGAGAACACAACACCATCCCCTCTCCTTATATTTTTTTTTTCTCTCTCTCTCTTAACTTCTCTTATCTCTCTCCTCTCTAAGATTTCATTTTTATACCTCATCTATTTTAAAATCTGATTACAACGTGTTTTAGCTGAGAAGTCAAGGAAATCTACCTAATTATAATTTTTAAACAGTAAGTTCATATTTACTCTAAAGATTTATTCTTTGTATTTTCTTAGGATTTGATCATCAATCTTTGAGGGGTTAATCGAGAAAAGTGATCATCTCAACTTATTCTATCATATACTAAAGTTTAACTATGTTTGGATAACTTGCACTAAGTCCGTATATTTTGAAGCTTATCCATACTTAAATGATAATATTAGTAGGTTGCTTAAAAGGCGAACAGTTCATATGAGGGAAGTTATCTATGTTTTTTTAATAGAAACTTAAGATAATTGATTTAGATAATACGTTAATCTAGTAACTGGATTATGCATGTTAGGGTATAAAGTTAGTTAAACTAAATTTGATTATGGGTTGTTGAGTGTATGAGTTTGAATAGTTGAAATTGTATTGAGATAATTAAAGAATGATGCTTGAACGAATTTTAGTCTGGATTGATCTTTTTAAATTGTTTAGAAATTATATGGTTGAATTGTTCTTGGAATTATCTAAATTAAATTTCTTTCTTTTTCATTCTTTTCTTCTTTTATCTTCAATGAATTTTATTATATATGACTTATTTTTCTTAAATATAAAATGAATATTAGTTTATATATTCAATTGAATTATGAAATTTCTAATGATATAGATTTTTATGAATGGTAGAATGTGTATGAAATTGAGATTGAGATATAAGTGTAATTGATTTGAGAAATCTTAAACTATGTATGGTTAATTGAATAGTGCAATTTCTAAATGATATGGATGAGTGTGAATGATGGAAGGTCTATGAAATTGAGATACATGTATAATTAAATTGAGAAATCTTAAATAATGTATAAGTGATTGATATGTAATGTATGAGAATGATGAAAGCTTGTATGAACTTGATGTCATGTGTTAGATATTATTAGATATAATTAGATTAAATTATTATCTAAATCAGTTACTAGATTAAATCGGTGTTGTCCACTCTTCCTCTGTTTTACTTGTCTTTGTATAAAATGTCGGTTATGGTGATGAAGGAAATAGTGAGGCTGCATAGGAAATTTTCTATGGGGGATGGAGGCTTAGAAGGCAGGAAAATAGCGTGGGTGTCATGGAAGAAGGTTTGTGAGCCAAAAGAGGCAGGAGGGATAGTCATGATCGATATAAGGCTTTTTAATATCGCATTGTTAGGAAAATGGATATGGCGTCTAGGCTATGAAAAAACGGGTTTGTGGAAAGAAGTTCTTGAGTCAAAATATGGAGGTTGGAGGGAACTCCGGAGTCAACTCTAATTCTCTTTGGTGAAGGGATTTGAAGGAGGTTTGGTCTTTTGACGAGTGGAAAGATAAGTTCAAGGACAATTTTTCATGTGAGGTTGGGAATGGGAGGGAGATAAGGTTGTGGGAAGATAGATGGGTAGGCAACACGAATCTCAAGGAAGCCTTTCTAAGACTTGTCTCTATTTGTTCCACCAAGGATTTATCCATTTGGCACATTGGGGAGAGGTCAGAAAATCCAGAGTGGTGCTAGAAGATCGAATGGTGGAGGAATCAGTTTGAATGGGAACGAATTCAAGAACAACAATTGATGCATATTCTGGGGGTATAGAGGGGGATGATGGATAAGAAGGATTCTTGGGTCTGAAAAGACAAAGAGTTAGTTGTGTTCACGGTCAAATCCGCGTATAAAATGCTTATAGAACAAGTTTAGGGGAATGAGAGAGAGCTATATGCGAGTTTTTGGAGGTTGAAGGCACAACCATCTTCGCATCTCACAACATGGAGGGATATGGAAGACAAAATAACAACTAAAACAAACTTGGTTAGAAGAGGGATTTGTATGACTACCAACATGTGTTGTTTGTGTGGGGAGGAAGAGGAAACCACGTCTTACCTTTTTTGTACACGTAGAGTCGCTTGGCTCGTGTGGTCTAAGTGCTTCGAGTTGATGGGGGTGACATCAACGGAGCATAGGGAGCCAAAAAAACACTTTGAAAGCTTCAAGACGAGCGGGGTCAAGAAAACTGTTAATAAGATTTGGGGTTGTGCGTGCATAGTCGTAGTAGGAGAGTGTGGTTACATAGGAACAAGCGGATTCAAAGGTGTCAGGATAGATCACATGGACATCTTCACTTTGGCACAAATGAAGGCTTGGTGAAAGGTTGTGTCTAAAGTGCGCGGAGTAAGTTTTTCTTACTCAAATTGGTGTCTTGAGCCATTGATTTGCATGATGCTAGTTAATTTTTATAAGAGATAGTTAGCAAGAGTAAAAGGTGTATGTTTTTAGGTTTTTCAGTTGCTATAAGGAAGTTAGAAGTTAAGAGCCTTAGATAGGTCTTTTGTATGAGGATTGAGATATCCCTAAAATATCTCTTATTTATTCATTTATTCGTTTTTTGCTGATAAAAAACATTAGATATTATATATATATATATATATATATATATATATATATATATATATTAGAAAAAACATATCTCAATTGTGAAAGTAGTTCACTTTTATATGGGTTAACTGTGCATTTGTTATGGTTAATTAATTTCCATTATTTTAGGACTTGTTGGGTGTTAGTTTTATTTTTAAATTTTTAATAATTGAAATTACTTTTCAGTTTGCTGTTTAAATAGTTTTTAATTTAAATTTTGTTTTCAAATTCAATATTTTTATAAAGCTCACTGAAAAAATGTGAGTCACTTCTCGTAAGGCTAGGAAAGGATATGAAGTGAAAACAAAACAAAAAAAATGGAAGATATTTAAATTTTCTTATGAGTTTTTTCGTGAAACTCTGTCATAAATGTTTAGATTTAATTCATAATTAAAATTTGAATTTTAGTTTCTACACGGTATTATTTATGACCTACACTATATTAAATTTTAAATGTCACAATTGTTTTTACACGATTTATTTAAAAGGACGAAGTGCAAATATGCATGTGTTGTTTGTTTGTAATTTCTAGTGATGGTGGATGCAAAGTTTAACTCTGACGAGGTGCGGAAGTCGTAGTGATGCACTCTAGAATCTCTTATCTCAAAGTTATTATTCATATTCTTAAATTGCTTATTTAGAATGAATTTTTTTCTCAAATCCCAATACAAAAGTCAAATTTTAGAATTGAAAATAAACTACAAACTAACATTTCTTTCTTTCTTGATTCTTGACGAAAACCACTACTAAACATCAAAGAAACATTATACAACAATTGCAAATAGACATAACAAACACCAACCAGATTCACATCTCTTATAAAATACTCAAAACGGTTAAAAAAAATACACAAAAGAAGATCCAAATTCCTAATAGACCTAACAAACAAAAATTGAAGTACATTAAAACACTCAAAACAGTAAAAAAAAACATTCAAAAGAAAAAGAACCAAATTTCTAAATCTCTTTAAAAAACAACTGAAGACATTTTCGTTATTTCATGTGTTAGTAAATTAGAAAACGATGTAGTGCAGGAAACACGAGCTTTAAAATTATAAGCTTAAGACCTATATTTATGTAATATATAAGGTTCTTCAGTATATTTTTTTTTTTCAATAATAAAGGTTCTTTAATACTAACGTTGTGAACGGTAGTGGATTGAGACACATAATTCATATTACTATTGAACTTCTAAAATGAATTTAAAAAAAGTTTGTATAAGTTATTTTTTAGTTAAGATAAAATGAAACCATGATTAAATTAAACTAAAATTGTTGTGAAGATAAATAAAAAGTAAGTGGAAGTAAAATTTAGATCTATTTTTTCTAATATTTCTAAACATATCAATTAATAATAAATAATAATAATAATAATCGATAAAATAATGAGATGAATAAAAAAAAGTAACATTTTACCAAAAAATTTAAGGTGAAAACTTATTCACAAATAATAATTAATGGGTATATCATAGTTTTTTTTCGAAACTTTTATTTCAAAGATCAATAATTTTTTTTATTAATAGGGTAAATAAGATCGCAATAAAACTTCAATAGGTATATAGTTAGATTAAAGAAAAAACCAAATACATAAATTAATTGGTACAAACTTATTTTCATAGAATACACTAGTATTTAATATTTTTTTACTCTCTCTTCAACCTTCTTGCTAAAGCACAATTTTTTATTTTTTTTATATCCTTAAAAGCTAATGCAAAATAATTTATTCTTTAAGATGCTTAATAATCTGGTAGCCCATAAAAAAACACACTTTAGCTTGAACCCAACAAATCAATGAGCCAACTAACAAAAATAAATGATGTTTAATGTATATCAAAATTTAAATTCAATCACATGAACTATACTAAGCCAAATCAATCTAGTATAAAGTTTATTACTTGTACGACTTTTTTAATAAGATTTTTGTATGTCAATTATAGAACTAATGAGCCGGTTTTATGGGGTTGAGTTAGGCTTAAAGTAGAACTCTGGTTGCTACATTTATCTATGGGTGAAGTTATTGATCCCTCACAAGATCTTTGTTCACCTTACCATGTTAGTTCATCAGATAATTCATCCCTGAATAGAGTTTACTCTCTCATTACACAACAAAAGAGGCAAGTTTTTGGTGATCAATCCAAGGCAATGATTGCTACTAGCAAAGGAGATTATAAAAACAATGTTACGACCTATGGCATGGGTGGTGGATATGGAAGAGAAAGCTATGGAAGAGGATATACTGTTAGAATTATAGGGCTAAAACAAGAGGGGAGTGAATTGTTTTTGAAAGATTTTCGCAAGTATTGAAGGTAGAGTGAAAGGTTATGAAGAATTAATCAATGGAAAAATTGTGCAGCCAAATATAAAACTGTTTTAAGCTTGATGCAGAAAATCAACATGTTGTTTTTACGAATTAACCGGTTGTTTTTCTCAGCAGTTTTATCAAAACAAATTTAAAGCAATTTAAAGAGTGTAAGGATAGAGATATTCACAAAGAATGTTTATATATGTTCACTCAACACCTGAGCTACATCCAGTCCTCAAAAACCACTGAGAATTCACTATGTAATCAATCACAGATTACAACTTACACAACCACAAAAGGTGACTTTGAATCCCACAAAGCCCACTTACCCTCTTTGCAACCACACACCACTCCAAGAATGTTGATCTTGATCCCCTCAAGAACACACAACACTTCTTGGCAACAACAGTACATAAATACAATTATTAAGAAGGAAGGGAATAGAAAACACCTGGGTAAATCACAAGATCAAAGATCATAATACAAGACCCAATCCTATTCCACACTTGAGATGATCCAAAGCTCTTTCAAAACTACAAAACTGTTTTTGATTGATCTCTTTTTCTTAGTTCAAGCATAGGAGCGTAAAAACACCTTTTTATCTTTCAATCAAATGGTTAAAACATTTACAACAAAAGCCCAAAAGTTGTTGGAATCATTTAAAACAGAAAAACCACCTAACAACATTTTGTTAAGGTTTTCAGCAAAACAGTCGATTGATTTTTCGAAATAACCGATTGAATGTTATTTGACAACATTCAAAATCACTAAGTGACAAATAACCTGTTGTTTCGAAATTTTAACCTATTAAAATTTGTTTGACAGCAAAGGCAAAGACAAAGCTTTTCCAGATCAGTTTGAAATCTACTAAGTGTCAAACAACCTGTTAAAACAAAATTTCAACCTGTTGAAATTTGTTAGACAGCAAAGGCAAAGACAAAGTTTAAAATCCACTAAGTGTCAAACAAACTGTTAAATCGAAAGTTCAACTTGTTGAAATTTCACTTCCTTTTAGAAAATCCATCTTTTCAAAATGTTAAAGATTCAATTGAACTTGGATCAACTTAAGGAGTGAATTAACAAGTTTCAAACAACTCGACACACACACACACACAACAACAACAACATCTTCAAGCTTACCACTAGGATTTGGAGACATCAAAACATCTTGTTCAACATATACTTCCAAAATTTGCAGTTATTGTGGAAAGACAGGGCATACCATTGATACATGCTATAAAAAGCGTGGTTTTCCATCTCATTTCAAATTTAAAAATCAGTACCATCATCAGAGTCATGCAGCCTTTCATAATACAAATTTTAATAATAATGAGCAGAATCGTGAAGGTTCAAAGTCAGAAGTAGAGTCTCAACAAATTGGTTTTACTCCTGAGCAGTATCAAACATTGTTAGCTCTTTTACAACAGGTCAAATCTAGTGGCAATGTTTCTAGTCAAGTCTCTGTTATTCCTTCCAACATGACAACACAAACTGGTAATAACTTTATTTCTTCTTTTAGTTCTTGGATTATTGATAGTGGTGCTACTAATCACATTTGTTCATCCTTAACTTACTTCACTTCATATCATCAAATTGATCCTATGTATGTCAAATTACCAAATGGAAATCAAGTCATTGCCTATTATTTTGGAAGTGTTTTTCTCAATCAAAATCATGTCGTAGACAATGTTTTGTATATTCCTTGTTTCACTTTTAATCTTCTTTCAGGAACAAAATTGATTGATAAACTATCTTGTGTTCTTACCTTTGATTCTAATGGTTGTCACATTCAAGACAAAAACTCCTTGAAAATAATTGATTATGCTAAGATGCAAGAGAAACTTTATATACTCAGGATCCCATCTTACCAGAAACTTCAAATTAAACCCCTTGAATCTACACACACCATCAATATTGTTAATGTCAGTGCTAGTGATCTAGAAACCCTTTGGCATTTTCGATTAGGTCATATTTCAAATAAATGTATTAATATTGTCAAGAATAATTTTTCTTTTGTTAAATATAACAAATCTTTTGTTTGTGATGTTTGTCATTTTTCAAAGCAAAAAAGACTTTATTTTCCTATTAGTACATCTAAATCAAAAAAATGTTTTGATTTAATTCATGTAAATGTTTGGGGACCATACTCAATACCATCAATTCATGGTCATAAATATTTCTTGACCATAGTTGATGACTATTCGAGGTACACATGGATTTTTCTTCTGAAACAAAAATCTAAAGTTGTTAAGGTTTTAGAACATTTTGTTATTTTTTTTCAAACACAATTTGAGATAACAATAAAAATAATAAGAAGTGATAATGTAACTGAATTTTTCATGACTAATTTTTTTTTGTCAGCAAGGAAATAATACATCAAACATCATGTGTCAATACTCCACAACAAAATAGTATAATTGAAAGGAAACATGGTCATTTATTAGATGTAGCAAGAGCTCTTATGATACAATCTTATTTACTCAAAATTTATTGGTCATATTCTGTGATACATGTTGCGCATATTATAAACATTCTTCCCACACCTGTTTTAAACTATTCTTCTCCTCATGAAATGCTTTTCAAAACTGATGCAGATTTTAATGGATTAAAGGTGTTTCGTTCTTTATATTATGCAAGCACTTTGTCAACAAATAAAAGAAAATTTGATCTAAGAGCATCAAAATGTGTTTTTTATTAGTTTTCAAAGGGGGGCAAAAGGATATATTTTGTTGAATATTCAATCAAGAGAAATTTTTGTGTCTTGGGATGTTGTCTTTTATGAAAATGTTTTTCCATTCCAAAGGGTTCAAGATACTAGCAATGAAACTAACAGTCCTGACATTAATGATCAAATTTTGTTTACTGAAGATCAATCTATCTTAAGTCAAGCATCACAAGCCATTCTTGCACCTTGTGATAATACACCTTGTGATAATGTTGAAAATAGTAGTGATAATAATTGTGAGTCACAAATTGAGGTTTCAGAACCATATAGACCAAAACCTCAATAAAAATCATGATATAGAACAAAGTTCTGAATTAGATCCATATGTCCAAATGAGCACAAGAATAAAAAGGATTATCATTGTAATCTTAATGTTTCCAGTACATCTTCAAGAGTTAAATATCCTTTGAATTATGTTTTGTCTTATAGCAATTTATCACCTTCTTACAAATCTTTTGTTATGTCTCTTTC
>Ga0123342_1010999_pt1 | contig 10111 bp, 14 predicted proteins | sample Turbeawhitnodule_FD_89960 | JGI IMG/M metagenome (GOLD analysis project Ga0123342, IMG submission 89960) | Root nodule microbial communities of legume samples collected from Mexico - Turtle bean Mexico white nodule | ecosystem: Host-associated > Plants > Roots > Nodule | place: Mexico: Nepantla...
AAGTTAGATGATCAAACACCACAAGAGGCATGGAGCGGACAAAAGCCAACAGTTTCTCATCTCAAAGTGTTTGGTAGTGTGGCTTATGCACACGTACCAGATCAACGAAGAACGAAGCTCGAATACAAAAGCAAAAGGTATATTTTTATTGGGTATGATGAGAAGACAAAAGGATACAAGCTCCTTGACCTAATAAGCAAGAAGGTGATGGTGAGTTGTGATGTGTGAATAAATGAAACAAGCGAGTGGGAATGGAACAATTCTTCAGAGGTTATGATTGAAGTTGGAGAATCATCAGCTGTTGCACCGACAAGTATAAATTCCGAAACAACCAATGATGAAGATGAACCACGACAACCTAAAATTCGAAGTTTGCATGATTTGTATGATTCGACAAATAAGGTACACCTTGTATGTCTTTTGGCAGATGCAAAAAATATCAACTTTGAAGAGGTGGTGCGAGACAAGAAGTGGCAAACTGCCATGATGAGGAGATTAAAGCGATTGACCGTAACAACACATGGGAGCTAACAAAATTGCCAGAGGGAAGTCAGCCCATTGGTGTGAAGTGGGTATTCAAGAAAAAGATGAATGCTCAAGGCGAGATAGAGATGTACAAGGCGCAACTTGTTGCGAAGGGATACAAACAAAAGGAGGGAATTGATTACGATGAGTTGTTTGCTCCCGTTGTAAGAATGGAGACAATTCGATTGCTCATTTCCCAAGCGGCTCAATTTAAATGGCCGATATTTCAAATGGATGTCAAGTCGATCGGCATTCTTGAATGGTGTGCTTGAAGAAGAACTCTACATTGAAAACCACCCGGGTACATGAAAATCGGAGAGGAGAAGAAGGTGCTAAAATTGAATAAGGCACTTTACGGGTTGAAGCAAGCACCACGAGCATGGAATACTTGTATCGATACATACTTCAAGGAGAATGGGTTCAAGCAATGTCCTTACGAGCATGCTCTTTACGCAAAGAATAGTAGAGGTAACATGATATTTGTTGCTCTTTATGTTGATGATCTCATTTTTATGGGTAACAATAATGAGATGATAAAAGAGTTTAAGGGCACAATGAGACGAGAATTTGAGATGATAGATTTGGGATTGATGAAATTTTTCCTTGGTTTGGAGGTTAGACAAAAATAGACAGGTATTTTTGTATCACAAGAGACATATGCAAAGGAGATTTTGAAGAAGTACAAGATGGAAAATTGCAACCCAGTATCAATACTAATGGAACCAAGTGCAAAACTCTCAAAGTTCGATAAAAAGGAACGTGTCGATGCATGTAGATACTGGAGTTTGGTAGGAAGCCTTCGTTATCTCACATGCACGAGGCCAGATCTTTCATTAAGTGTCGGCATCATAAGTCGATTCATGGAGGAACCGATTTACTCACATTGGAAAGCGTTGAAGCGAGTCCTACAGTACATCCAAGGTACTGTATGACTCGAATTGTTCTACTCAAAAGCAGAATATTACAAGTTGGTGGGTTACTTTGACAACAATTGGTGCGGAGACATAGATGATCAGAAAAGTACATCGGGATATGTATTCTTTATGGGCAACATAGCATTTTCTTGGTTTTCAAAGAAGCAACCAATCATGACGCTATCGACGTGTGAAGCTGAATATGTGGCAGCATCTTGGTGTGTATGTCATGCGATATGGCTTAGAAACTTGTTGAGCAAGATGGAGCTAAAGAAACTAGGTGCAATCGTGATTCAAGTTGACAACAAATCAGCAATTGAGTTGGCAAAGAACCCAGTGAACCATGAAAGAAGAAAACACATTGACGTTCATTTTCACTTTATCTGTGATCATGTGAAGAAAGGAAGTGTGGAATTGGTGCATGTGGCAAGTCAGAATCAAGTTGCGGATATCTTCACAAAACCGCTACCGAAAGTACTTTTCGACAAATACAAGAAGATGATTGGCATGATGGATGGTTGAAACATTTAAGTTTATGAGGGAGTTTTGTAGAATAAAGTTTAAATGTAATTTGTGGGTTTTAAAATTATAAGTTACTAGAAAATAGTAGAATGAGAGTTTGGATAGGTGAAAGGTCAAAAGTTGTGAGTGGGATTTTAATTATGTTGTTAGTGAGGTTTTAAGGTCATAATGAAGATTTTTCTAGAAGAGCTTCCTAAAATCTATAAATAGGATGCTCTCTCAGTTGTAAGATGCACCACAGAAAGAAATACAATAGAGAGAAAATTCAAGTGTGATTTGTTTTATAATTTTTTCGTTGTGTTGTGTTTTCTTGTCAAATGAAGTTATTCGAAGGTTTTAACTATTTTATATGTAACGAAAACAATGTGTATAAAAAATATCAACTAAAAAATCTAAATATTTTTACGACTACTAAAACTATAATTATTACATACAAATTAGAATTACAAAATAAAAGTTACATGGAAGTAAGGATGGTGGATCACACAAGATGTTTTAGAGACTCGCGAAACATGATGAAAGGGTCATGTTTTTTTTAGATGAGCAAGAAAAAATAAATAAATGTGAACCACTTTAGGAGTGTTTCAACCCTAATACACCTTGGGCAAATAGCCCACAATATTCCAAACAAAAACAACAACCCCTCACAAACAACAGAAAAAAAACACCTACCCAGCCTAAGACAAATCACTTATTTTTAATTGAAAACATACAAACCAAAAGATCAAGACACCAATCTGAAAAATAAAAACAAGTTGAAGGAACTTTGGAAGTAACCCAAGACCAGATCTACAACTATGCCAAGGAAAAATTTCAAAATGGTCAATCACTCGTCCCTTAAAAATATGCTTATTCCAATGTCACCAAATCTCACTTACCAAAGCAATCCAGATATTTTCAAAAACTAAATTAATGATTGTAGGAGCACCGAACAAGTTAGAATGCAAGAAATGTGAGGTAGGCTCAAGATGATATGCTGACTTCAACCCTACCCAAGCATAGCAAAGACTCCACACGAGCCAGGTTATTTTGCATTCAAAGAACAAATGACTTGTAGTCTTCTCTTTCTCCCAGCAAAAGCAACAAAGCAAACTATTCGCAACCCCACGTCTCTCCAGATTGAACTTGATAGCAATCTTATTCTCCATAACCCTCCAAGCAGTGATGTGAGCTAATGGCAAAACCTTAATCTTCTAAAAAATATTATACAAACTCGAGGAATCCCCCTCTACCGAACCCTTTAAAAAACCATACGCAGAGTTAACTGAATAATCGGTGTTACCTCCATCCTTTCATATCCATTTATCCCTGAAATCAAGAGAGGGACTCGAAAATTGCACAACCCCTAAAAGTTGACTAACCTGTTCCATTTCCCAAGTGAAAAGACCTCTTCTCCAAGACAAATCCCACACCTAAACATTATTAACCCAATCCCCACAAAGAGAAAGCTTAGCGTCTTTGATTACTAACAATGAGAAAAGCCTTGGGAAAGACCTTTTCAAGCTGCCAGAACCCAACCAATTATCTTCCCAAAAAAGTAACCTTTTCCCGTTTCCAAGCTTCCACCTGAAACGATCTTCAAAGGACATTCCCCAAACTTCTTGCTTTCACACCTCTTTCAAATCTCTCCATAAGAGTGACTCATAAATGTGTATTTGTTGCTCTTTGAGGCTTCTTCACCCACCATATTTAGACTCTAGAATGTCCTTTTAAAGCCCTCCCTTAATCTTACTCAGACGTCATATCCATTTCTCCAATAAGGCCAAATTAAAGAGCCTAATATTAGGAGTGCTAAGATCGCCTGCTTCCTGAGACTCGCACACCTTGTCCCAAGACGCCCAGGCAATTTTCCTCCCCTCGGACCCCCAACTCCACAAAAAGTTCCTCTGTAACGTCACAATCTTCTTCACAACAATGACACACATCTTGAACAAAGATAAATAGAATAATGGTATAGACCAAAAAACGAACTTGATCAAACAAATTCTCCCAGCCATTGAGAGAAATCTCCCTTTCTAAGTACTCAATCTAGTCTTGATTCTATCAACTACATTGTCCCAAAATGCGCTCCTCTTCTAACACCCCCTAACTGGTAACCCTAAGTACTTGAAAGAGGTTTTCGCCACTTCGCACTTGAGAATAGATGCATATTAGAGAATAGCATTTTAATCAACCTCCACCCCTCCAATTCCACTCTTCAAAAAAATTCACCTTCAGACCAAAAGCTAGCTCAAAGCAATTCAACATAACCCTAAGGTTGTGCACACTTTTAATGTTGGCAGCACAAAAAAACAAGGTGTCATATGCATACTGAAGCATATGGACTGTAACCTTCTTGTACCCAACCTCAATGCTCTCAAACAAGCTTTTGTCAACCACATTCCTAGAAACCCCAAGTAGTCCTTTGGATGCTTTAAGAAAGAAGAACGGTGTTAAAGGATCTCCTTGCCTCAAACCTTTCTTTGGAGTAAACTCCTTAGTCGGGATACCATTTACTAGTATAGACACCGTCACGGATTCCAAACAAGATTTAATCCAGAAAATCCACTTCTCGCAAAACCTAAATTTGTCCATCATGTAAAAGATAAATTCTCAACTCACCGAGTCATACGCCTTCTCATAATTCACCTTAAAAAAGACACAACTTTTTTTTTCCGCTTCACCTCCTCCAACACTTCATTAGTCACTAAAACACTATTCAATAAACTTCTTCCTTCGAGGAAAACAAATTGCCTAAGATCAATGACTTTATTCATCATCTTCTTTAGCCTAAAGGACAAAATTTTAGAAATAATCTTGTAAATGCTCCCCACTATAAAATAGGTCTGACTATACAATAAATTTTTTATCTTTATACGAAAAAATCTCATGTATGTATGGTTGACTTCCAAATTTTCAATGCTTAGATTTTTATTATCTTCCTTTCAAACCATATTTATATTTTCATGCTTTCTCTCTTTGCTTCTTCTTTTACTTTGTCGCATTCCATTCCAGATGTTAATTATAATAAGATCAAAGTAGTGTGTTACAGTTAATAATAAAAAATGTCACTTTGTTATTAAATAATAATTTTTTACACTACAATAAAATAATTATTTAGCATCAACTAAAAGTTCACGCTAACAAGTAAATGTCGATGTTAATTAACCAATAACATCGGATTTACATAGCATGTATCAAATTTGGAAGATCGAATCTAAGTAACTTATTTTTAAATTGATTTTTTTAATTAAAGTAATTTAGCAGCTTAACGTCAATTTGAACCATACTAACGTTTTTTATTTTAAAATTTATTTAATTTAACATTGGTTTGGTCCTCGTTAATATTTTCTATTTTAAAATTTATTTAGTTTAGCGTCTTTATGCTAATATTTTTTATTTTAAAATTTATTTAATTTAATGTCCACTTAGTTCATACTAAATAAAATATATTTTTAATATTAATTTAAAATTATAAAATATCTCGTAAAAACCAACACTAATGAGAGTAATTTGTAGAAAAAAATCTCGTAAAACACTACCTATTTAACAAAATAAAATATAAGCAAAATATATATATATATATATATATATATATATATATATATATATGTGTATAATAAATGAAGGGGGTGAGTGTTATGGATGAGATGAATGTGGGTGAAGTAGATGAGTATGAATGAAAGAATTAGGAGAAGGGTGTGAATGAAGGAGATGAGTATAAGTGAAGAAGATGAATGTGAGTAAAGAAAACTATTGTAATGATATGGTGAAACCAATTAACTAAATTGATTATAATATTGGAAGGAATATAAAGATATAGTGAGTGCTTTTATTTGCTACATCTACGTAATTGATGTTAAGTCTTATGTCTAATCCAAATATTATACAGACATTACTTACTGTATGGTATATAAAGTGCTTTAGTAACACCTGTACAACAAATTAGACTAAATTGAATCCTTGATTATTTTATATTTAATTGAAAATCCTCTGTCCAGGTGACAATATTCTGTTGGGATCAAATTGAGTTTTTCTTTCTTGGAAAATTTTCCATTTGGAGCCAAACTGTTTCATCCATTCTTTCCTTGTTTTGTTTTGGGGAAGATATTGCTTGATCTCAATACCAGCATCCTCACAGAAATCTAATATTTGTTGGTTTTGAGCTTGAAATTCCTCCACTTTATCAAACCCAGTTGCATGAAGAAGTGACACAGCATAGAAAACATCTTCATTAGGTGTAACTGCAGACATCTTATCATTCCACCTGTGAATTAATTACATGCATTTACATTAATTATACTAGCTATTTATTCCAAATCAAACATGCTTAATTTCTCTCAAAACTTACTTGGATCGATTCATGGGGTAGATTATCGCAATTCCTGCAGTTATATTTTGCTTCAGAATAATGCCCTTGAACACACCTTCATTGAAATCTGAGATTCGAGATCCTGGAACAAAGAGGTTTATCCAAGGATGAGGGACATCCCAAAGTCCTTGTGATCTTAAGAAAAGCTCGTCAGAATGAACTCTGTTCAGGAACTCTTCGTATGATACATCTTTTTCGAACATAAACGTAGGAACAAACTTCAACCCCTCCACCAAAAGTTCTACTTCCTATTCAATGAAATAAAAACATAATAACTAACGTAAGTCTTTCACAGATATATTGATCATAAAAGTTTAGTTCCTAAATTAGTTAATTACCTCTTCAATGTGTTCTTGAGTACTATTGTCGTAATATTTCACAAGCTCTATGATATAGATGATGCCGTATTGTGTTACTAGGGAAGATATACGAGGTTGATCAGGTGCTGGAAAAGAGGAAAGATCCAATGGTGGCTGATTTAGCAGAAGGAAACCTTCTACATAATCAGCTGCAATGGTCTCGTTTCTTCCATTCAACGAGATTAAGTGTTCTTGGTCTGCAGAAAAAGCAGAGAAATTGTTGTAAAGCAAACGGAGCCACTTCACCTGCAAGAGATTAGGCAAATGATTTTTCATTAATTAAGCATGATATTGAAGAATGTTGTAAACATTTTTCTTTGTTTTGGGCATGTAAACGTAGAATACTTGAAAGCAACTGGTTGTGGTGACTTACTAACCATGGAATTTGCATATTTTACTTTTATTCTTTCAAATGATAAATAATTAAATGAATAAAAGAATATGATACTTGCCCTAGTTGGTGCAGGTCCAAGAGCTATTCTTGCCCTAGTTATAATTCCAAATTGACCTAGTCCTCCTAGGACGGCATAAAATAACTCTGAGTTGTTCTCCGAAGAACATGTCACTAGGTCTCCTTTCCCTGTCGAAGGCAGGTATAAACATGTGTATCAAGTGTGCCCAATGAAAATACAAATTTCTAATGAGTAAAATCACGTTTCTTGCTTTAATAAATGTGTTTTCTGCTTCCAAAAACAATTATATATGCTGATATGTAAATAAAAACCAGCATCCCTTACACACAGGCACCAAACTAGCATAAAATTTAATTTACAATTATTTATTTACAACTTGAAAATCATTTCTCGATTGTCTTACCTCACTCATTAAATATGTAATAGTAGATTAATTGAATGATGAATACTGAGTACACTTGCCAGAGTACCAATGGCAAAAGTCGAAAATCCAGGAGTAGATTTTTTCCTAGTTTCCTTAGTCCTAAAACTCTACAAGAGAGTTGACTTGTATTTGTTAAAGAAGATTTTCCCATAATTAAGCAGGGAATAATAAAGTGCAATTGTTAATTTGAAGAGATGGTTGTTATTCATTAAAATGGGAAATATTTGAGAAAGAGAAGCAAGAGTGCGTGCTGACAATTTGTTGGGTGAGGACATATTTAAGATCAAAAGATTAGTCCGCAGAAATTGTTTGCGTATTCAATCCAAGCCGGTCGAATAGGAAAATAAACAGTGCAGTATTTCATGTCTCAGTCTATCTTTGATGTAATCATTGAGTGATATGGAATCTTGGTAAATATATGATGAAGTCACGTGACAATTACAATTTTATACATATTTTTTCATGTCTGTTTCTTGGTTTGATTTCATAAGACTGTTAAGGAATCAATCATAAACAAAGTAGCACACAGAAAATATTTAAACTGCAATAATGGTGAAGAATCAAAACCCAAGGACATTTTTGCTGTTCTTTTGGTTATAATCTAAACCCAAGATCAATCCCCAGAAACCCTTTTTTCAAAAAAAATATTATCTAGAAAAATAGATAGTTCTTCTTTTCTGTTAGGGAGAAAATATGCTACAGCACACATATTTTAGTTAACTTTGACAGTTGACATAATCTAAGTTGTAAATAAAAGAGATAAGATTTTGAACCTAGCAAACTCCTAAAAGAGCTACTAAATCTCATAACCCGCATCAATTTTTTAATGAGATGGTCAATTCATACATCATAAAGAGACAAGGTTAAAATCTTCTGTAAAGATATGATGTGACCAATCAAGTTAGCTTAATTGAATTCTGAGTTCATTTAATAAAACCCATTCATCTGTTTTTTTTTTAATAATAAGATGTTCAAGGGGTCTTAGTTTAATGAATGTATTTATGGAATTTAAAAAAATGATAGTCATATAGAATAAATATATTCTTTGCAGATAAAAAAATAGAATAAATATATTACGTATGTCTTCCATTATTTTTGACGTTTGTTTGATCCTTCCCCGAATTTTTTAGTTGGTGTAATAAAAGGATAGAGATGATCAATCAATTAGTACGTTGACAGTATAATTTTATTCAATAATATAAAATATTCTTTGCATCACTCTTACCATTAAGTTATAATTAGTTATAAAAAAACATAAAAAAAATCAAACAGCAAAGAAAATAAATAACTATTAGTCTTATAAATTTGTTTTAAGAATATTACATTTTAATGCATTAAATGAATACATACACACATATTACACTTTGTGAATGAAGTATTAAAGAATTTTAGATCATAAAACTTTGAATCCATCTTTATAGATGTGTGAATGTGTAGAAGAGAAAGACAAACGAATCCTCATATTTTGATTTTCGAATGTGTTAATTGAATTGTGATGAACTTTAATGCAATGTTTAAGGAAATTTATCTGGAAAAGTTAATTATTAGCTGGGGGAAGAGACTATATAATCCATACCTGTAACAACATCCAATTGATGAACATTGGAAATCTGAGGACCAAACCTGAAGGATTGGCCACTAATCCCTGCATTGGAGAGAGTTCCAGCAACCGATAAGAACAAGTAGTCAGTCCAAGAGAGTGGTGTGAGTCCGTGCTCAAGTGTTGCATGCAGCACATCAATCCAAATTTGTTCTCCACCCACATCAGCATATGGAGTGCCATCAGACACTACTACAATCCCAGACCCGTTTCTAAACCCATTCAACTCAGTCATGTTCACCACAACCCCGTCATTTGTCATGGCTTGTCCGTTAACCGAATGTGCTTGCCCTCTAGGAGCTATGGTGAAAGGGATGGGGAGAGAATTCGAGAAATTTATCAGCAGAGAGATGTCACTAATGGACGATGGAGAAAAAATTGCAAAAGGGTTGTCATGAACTATGTGGCCAAAGTCTGTTGAGGCTAGTGAAAGGGTCACAGGATCACGAATAAGCTTCAGGGTTAGGTCTTTTGGTGCTTGGAGTAATGACCAAGGTTGTGATTGTGCCTGTGTGAGCACTACGAAGGTTAACCCTAGCATAACCAAAGCTTTCGAAAATCTAAAATAACTTGCCATTTTGGGAGAGACGAGGGACTCAATTTGGTTAATGCACTATTGCTTTGAATATTGCTATGAAAGTGTTCTTGTTTAGTTACATGTATTTATAGGAAACAAGAGGAAGAAGATGATTTTTTGGCGAATGCAACGACGTCGTGATCTACTATAATATTGTATATACATATGTATGTATTGTTGTTGCTTAGATTTATACGCCTTTAATGTTGTAAATTTGCTTTTTCATTTGCACGCTTTAGGCTGCTGAAACTTCCATTTTCATCCACTTGTTTGGCTGCATAATCTTTTGGCCGATCATAGCATAAATTGTAAAAAATAGACACTCACTCACACTTAAATTCTCTCTAAAAGAAACACTCTTCTTTGCAATTCTCTCTATTGTATTTCTTTCTGTGGTGTATCTTACAATTGAGAGAGCATCCTATT
>Ga0123342_1011000_pt1 | contig 10111 bp, 10 predicted proteins | sample Turbeawhitnodule_FD_89960 | JGI IMG/M metagenome (GOLD analysis project Ga0123342, IMG submission 89960) | Root nodule microbial communities of legume samples collected from Mexico - Turtle bean Mexico white nodule | ecosystem: Host-associated > Plants > Roots > Nodule | place: Mexico: Nepantla...
GACCGGCTCGAGCAGCACCGCGGCAAGCGGGACGCCCAGCGCGCGGGCCTGTTCGGCGACTAGGAAGCGGAATTCCTCATTAGTGACGACGATCGGGGCTTCATAGAGCTCCGGGTTGGAAACGCGTGCGAGGGTTTCCTGAAACAGCGTCTTGTCGCCAACGAACTGGATGAACTGTTTTGGTGCGGTGGCACGGGAAAGCGGCCAGAGCCGAGTGCCTTTGCCGCCGGCCATGATCACGGGAACGATTTTCTGCGTCATAGGCGGGTTCCTTGAAGAAAGCTTGTTCGTGGCATGCTGGCGGGCGTCTGCCCAGTCCGTTATTGTCTTGAGCCCTGTCTTCAGCAGATCCAGGGCTGCGGTTTCGCTTCCGGCTTCCACGTAGCAGCGCATCTCAGGCGCATTGCCGGAGGGCCGGAAATGAATGATCCTGCCGTCCTTCAGCGTCACGCGAAGTCCGTCGATGTCGGATTTCGTCGCCAGCTCCCCGATCGGCTGCAGGAAAGCGACGAGATTTTCATCGGAGGCGCGAAGATATTCCATCAGTGCCGCGCTCGTCTCAACCGGAAAATTCTCCAGGCGATCGGCGGCGGCAAAGGGCAGGCGATAGGAGGCGGCAACGGCAGATAGCGGCTGTCTGCGAACGGCGGCGAGCGACAAGATCGCCAGTATCGGCACGAAACAATCGCGCGTCGGCAGGGCGCGCACGACTCTGCCATTGATATCGAAAGGGGTTGCGGTCAGCAGTCCGCCATTGGCCTCAAAGCCCATGACATGATCCGCGCCGGCGGCCACGGCCTCTTCCATGCCTGCAATGACGAAGGGCGAGCCGACGCGGGTGCGCTTGACGGCGAAGGAGCCCGCAGCCTCAATGCCGGAATTGGAGGTCACCGGTGTCACCGCCGTGCCGGCGCCGAGAAAATTGGCTGCGACAAGGCCGAGGAGGTCACCGCGTAGCGGCGTGCCGGTTTCGTCTGCCACCAGCGGGCGGTCGCCGTCGCCATCGGTCGAGACGATCGCATCCAACGTGTGCTTGGACGCCCAGCGCTTCATCAATGTGACCGTCTCGTCGGAAACAGCTTCGGTGTCGACGGGAATGAAACTCTCCGAACGCCCGAGAGCGATGATTTCGGCGCCGTAATGGGCGAGAACCTCGACCAGCAGGTCGCGGGCGACGGTGCTGTGCTGGTAGACGCCGATCTTCAGGCCGGAGAGCGCGCCTTGCGGAAGCAGGCCGGCATTGCGTTCGAAAAACAGTTGACGGCAGATCGCCTCATGATCTTCGGTCTTGGCCGGCGCCTCCGCAACGGCCTCGCCGGTTCGTTCGATCTCGGCCGCTCGTGCGGTGATATCAGCTTCGTCCGATTTGTCGATCTCGCCGTCGGGGCGATAGAACTTGATGCCGTTGCGGTCTGCGGGAATATGCGAGCCGGTAACCATCAGGCATGCGGCGTTGCTCTCGAGGCCATAGAGGGCAAGGGCGGGTGTCGGGACATTGCCGCAGTCCAATACCCGGAAGCCGAGCGCGGCGAGTGCGCCGGCGCAATTTCCCGAGATATCGGGACTCGAATCGCGAAAATCGCGGCCGACCAGAATGGCGTCGCCGGCCTGTGCCTTGCCGGTCTGCAGCAGATATTTGCCGAACGCCGTCGCATAAAGCGCAGAGGCGCGTCCCTTGAGATCCACTGAAAGCCCGCGAAGACCGCTCGTGCCGAATTTCATTTGAAGACATGTCTCCAGTTTATCATCAAAGTTCTACTCAGGCCGCCTGCCGGCGTAAATACCAAAGCCGTCATATAGTTAAACACGGACGACCGTGTCTCGGACAGCCTCTTGTCATCTTCTCCAGTCGATTCCGAAGTCGTCGACCCATTGCCGCGCCGACAGGCATTGCAGCGTAGATCGATTTTGTTAGAACCGTGTGTCCGTTGTTTCGTCATATGCGAAGGGTTTGCTGGATGAGCGATACATCAGTCAGTCTCGAAGAGAGCTGGAAAGCCGCTCTGGCGGGTGAGTTCTCAAGCCCCTATATGCAGCAGCTTAAATCCTTTCTTGTCGCGCAGAAGCAGGTCGGTAAGCGGATTTTCCCCCGAGGCAGTGAATATTTCCGCGCCCTCGACCTGACGCCGATCTCCAGCGTCAAGGTCGTCATTCTCGGTCAGGATCCCTATCACGGGTTGGGGCAGGCCCACGGGCTGTGCTTCAGCGTGCGACCGGGCGTGCGCATCCCGCCCTCCCTCGTCAATATCTATAAGGAAATGCAGACGGATCTTGGCATAGCGCCGGCGCGTCACGGTTTTCTCGAACATTGGGCAAGACAGGGCGTGCTGCTGCTGAACAGCGTGCTGACGGTCGAGGAGGGCCAAGCGGCGGCTCATCAGGGCAAGGGGTGGGAGAAGTTCACCGACGCGGTCATCCGCAAAATCAACGACGAGTGCGAATCCGTCGTCTTCATGCTCTGGGGCTCCTATGCCCAGCGCAAGGCCGCCTTTGTCGATACGACGCGACATCTCGTGCTCAGGGCGCCACATCCCTCGCCGCTTTCGGCCCATAGCGGGTTTTTCGGTTGCCGGCATTTTTCGAAGGCGAATGATTTTCTGCAGTCGCGCGGGCGGTCGCCAATCGACTGGCAATTGCCGGCCGATCCCCAAGAACATCCAGTTGTGAACGCCTGTTAACGTTCGTTCACCAAAAGTAGACAATGCGTTTTGGTCTGAGGGACTGTTCCCACGGAGTTTCAGCGCGCATCTTAGCTCCATCGAAAGCCCGCCCGCCGCGGGCAAGAAAGGGGTATCACATGCTCGATCAGATCAAGGGTCTGCACCACGTCACGTCGATGGCGGAGGACGCCCGAACCAACAACCAGTTCTTCACCCACGCGCTTGGCCTGCGCCGCGTCAAGAAGACAGTGAATTTCGACGCGCCCGATGTCTATCACCTCTATTATGGTGACGAGACCGGAGCGCCCGGTTCTGTCATGACCTATTTCCCGTTCCCGAAGATGGCGCAGGGCCGTCCCGGCACCGGGGAGGTCGGCACGACGGTGTTTTCCGTTCCGCAAGGCTCGCTCGGTTTCTGGAACGATCGCTTTGCTGCGCTCAATGTCAGCGGCCTGAAGGCCGAAGAAAGCTTCGGCGAGAAGCGGCTGAACTTCTCCGGTCCCGATGGCGACGGCTTTGCGCTCGTCGAGGTCAAGGACGATGCCCGCCAGCCCTGGACGCATGGCGGCATCAGCGAAGATCACGCCATTCGTGGCTTCCACTCCGTCGCCATGCGGCTGCGGGACGAGGGCGCCACCGCCGAGCTCCTGAAATTCATGGGCTATGAGCTCGGAGAGCAAAGGGACGGCGTCAAGCGGCTGATCAAGCCCGAAGGCAACGGCGCACATCTCATCGATCTTGAGACGATGCCCAACATTGCCCGCGCGCTTCCCGGCGCCGGCTCCGTCCATCATGTTGCCTTCGCTGTCGAAAACCGCGAGAAGCAGCTCGAAGTCCGCAAGGCGCTGATGGACACCGGCTATCAGGTCACACCGGTGATCGACCGCGATTATTTCTGGGCGATCTATTTCCGCACGCCGGGTGGTGTGCTGTTCGAGGTCGCGACCAATGAGCCAGGCTTTGACCACGACGAGGATACGGCCCATCTCGGCGAAGCCCTGAAGCTGCCGCAGCAGCACGCCCATCTTCGCGCGCTGCTCGAGCAGCACCTGCAGCCGCTCGAAGCGTAAGGAGTGGGCGATATGACCGAAGCTGGATATGTGCACCGGCTGCATGCCGGTGCGCCTGATAAACCCATCCTGCTGGTGCTGCACGGCACCGGTGGCGACGAGAACCAGTTTTTCGAATTCGGTCGGCGCCTGCTGCCCGAAGCGACGGTTCTCTCGCCGCGCGGCGACGTGTCAGAACATGGGGCGGCGCGGTTCTTCCGGCGCACCGCGGAAGGGGTCTACGACATGGCCGACCTCTCACGGGCGACGGAGAAGATGGCCGCCTATGTCAAGGCATTGGCTGACGAACACCAGGCTTCCCAAATTCTCGGTCTGGGTTTTTCGAATGGCGCAAACATTCTTGCAAATGTGCTGATCGAAAAGGGCATCTTCGATGCCGCCGTTCTGATGCACCCGCTCATTCCGTTTCAGCCCGAAACCCATGGAACTCTTGCGGGGAGAAAGGTGCTGGTGACGGCCGGGAAACGGGATCCGATCGCTCCCGTCCCGGTGACCGAGGCGCTGTCGGTGCATTTGAAGGATCGCGGCGCGGACGTCAGAACGGTCTGGCATCCCGGCGGCCATGAAATTGCGCCGCTCGAGATCGATGCAGTTCGCGATTTCTTCAGTGGCTATTGATGGATTGCGCCGCCGGTCGGTGGCGCTGATTTGCGGGGCCGGTGAATGCCGGTCCCGCATCCTAGCTGGAATGATAGATCATCAGGGACGGGGAGGATATTTGCCCCTGATTGCCGTCATATAAAAATTTCCCGGGGATTCCGCCATCGTCAAGCCGACGACAACGCCCTTTGGAACGCCTTCATATTCCCGCCTCTGACCGTTTGTCAGATAGACCCGTAGATGCCGGCTGTCTTCGTCGTAGGTGATCGCCTCGATAAGTTTCGAATCAACCGCAGTTTCCACTTTGCACCCCGCAGTTTTGGATCTGAGATTTCCGGTAAAGAAAGTCATTCACGCTCGCAATACGCCATCATCATGCGCCGCTGCAGTAGCGTCAAGCATGATAAGCTTAAACGTTCATTTTTTTCTACTGGCTCTCTCTATAGTTGATTTTTGCAGCTTTTTCGGAGGTGTCCCCTGTGGAAATCCCGTTGCCGAAAATTCTGTGGTCCGGAGAACTGGCGACTGACACAGCCGTTGCTGGAACGAATAATACGGCTTAACCCTGAATTAACGCTCATCTACCAAAATACAGCGCAATATTAACCGTGATTCCCTTCCAATGACGGAATACAGATTACCGTTTCTCGCAATCGTAATTTCGCTGTCGCGGGTGCGTTGCGTAAAGGGCGAGACGATGTGCCTCGGAAAGCCGATCTGCATGATTCGACGCGAGGCTGAAGTGCCCGCGGTATAGGCTTTTTCACGCCGGGTTCCGGTTACAGTTTGGATGAGGCCGTGATCACGCCAATTTCTTTTTGAACAGTGAGCCTGATACTTTTGCAAGGATGGGCAGGAAATCGAGCTTTTCCGACAACCTCGCGGGCTGTCGGACCTCATAAATGGGTTACATGTTTAACTATCTCGCGCCGTGGCGACAACAGATACCGATACTGGCCGGCAGCCGCAAAGGACGCGCTCGGCTGACGTTTGCCGAAGGCGAATTCGCTGCCGTCTATGCGATGAGCGATGTTCACGGATGTTATAAAGAGCTCGTCGAGGCGCATCGCCGCATTGAGGAGGATGCCGCGCGCATTCCGGGGCCGAAACTTATCGTCATGCTCGGCGATTATGTCGATCGCGGGCCTGATTCGAGCGCGGTGCTGGAGTTCCTGAGCAAGAACCCGCCGGCGGGATTTCAGCGTTTCGCTCTTTGCGGCAATCACGACGCGGAGCTGGTGAAGCTCTATCGCAAACCGGCGCGCATTCTTGAATGGCTCGGCTTTGCCGGGACGGAGACACTGCACTCATACGGTATCGATATCGAACACCTGCTGCAGTCGGCGGCTGGAAGCGAAATGATTACCCGCGTCATTCGCAACATGATCCCCGAGCGGCATATCCAATTCCTGGAATAGCTGCCGATCATGCTGCGGATGGGCAGGGTGGTCTTTGTCCATGCCGGCATCAAACCGGGCATCGACCTCAAGAAGCAGAAGGACAGCGACCTGATGTGGATCCGCCAACCCTTCCTGGATGACGGGCCGCAGCTTCCCGTCCTGGTGATCCACGGGCATACTCCGGCGCGAACCCCGACATTCGGTCCGCAACGGATCGGCATCGACACCGCAGTCTCGGCGACGGGCCGGCTGACCGTGCTGACGATAAAAGGAACGCGGGTCGGGCTCCTTAATTAGATCTGAAGGCGTGATGCCGACCGAACCGTTCAGGCTTTTCGGCGCGGTGCGCCAAAAACCAAAACGCCGCGGTTTTTTGCTCCGCGGCGTCAGGATGATTATCGGTTCACCAGAACCTGTCAGGCGTTTGTCGAATCCTGATAGAGATTGGTGCCGATGCCGGTATAGGCGAAGCCGTGTTTGCGGACCTCGTCGCTGCGGTAGATATTGCGCAGGTCGACCAGGACTGGAGCGCGCATCGACTGCTTCAGGCGATTGAAATCGAGCGCGCGGAACTGGTTCCATTCGGTGACGATGACAAGCGCATCCGCACCCGCGGCCGCTTCATAGGGGCCGCTCGCATATTCGATGTTCTCGATCACCTTGCGGGCGTTCTCCATGCCCTCGGGATCATAGCCGACCACTTGGGCGCCGGCGTCCTGCAGGGTCTGGATAACGGCAATCGCCGGGCTGTCGCGCATGTCGTCGGTGTTCGGCTTGAAGGTCAGGCCGAGAATCGCAATCTTCTTACCGCGAATGTCCCCGCCGACGGCCGAGATGACCTTGCGTCCCATCGCCCGCTTGCGGTTATCGTTGATCGAGATCGTCGTCTCGATCAGACGGACCGGCGCGTCGTAATCCTGAGCCGTCTTGGCAAGAGCAAGCGTATCTTTGGGGAAGCAAGAGCCGCCGTAACCCGGACCGGCATGCAGGAACTTGGCGCCGATACGGCCATCGAGGCCGATACCGCGCGACACGTCCTGGACGTTTGCGTCGACCCGCTCGCAGAGATCGGCAATCTCATTGATGAAGGTGATCTTCATCGCCAGGAACGCATTAGCCGCATATTTGATCAGTTCCGATGTGCGGCGGGTGGTGAAGACCAAGGGAGACTGGTTGAGGTAAAGCGGACGATAGACCTCGGTCATAGTTTCGCGTGCCCGGTCGTCATTCAGCCCGACGACGATACGGTCGGGACGCTTGAAATCTTCGATTGCCGCGCCTTCGCGCAGGAATTCCGGATTGGAAACAACGGCGACATCCGCCGCAGGATTGGTTTCGCGCATGATGCGCTCGACTTCGTCGCCGGTGCCGACCGGTACGGTCGACTTTGTGACGATCACGGTGAAGCCTTCCACATAGGTGGCAATCTCGCGCGCAGCCGCATAGACATAGGAAAGGTCCGCGTGGCCGTCGCCGCGCCGGGATGGCGTGCCGACCGCGATGAACACGACGTCGGCGCCACGGACGCTTTCGCCGACATCCGTCGAAAACGACAGCCGGCCGGTGCTGGTATTTTCGGCCACCAATTGTTCCAGACCCGGCTCGTAGATCGGAATGCGGCCTTCGCGAAGGGCTTCGATCTTACTCAGATCCTTGTCTACGCAGATGACGTCGTGGCCGAAATCCGCAAAGCAAACGCCTGAAACGAGGCCGACATAGCCTGATCCAATCATCGTGATGCGCATAATTCCCTCAAATCATTAGAGTAGGACATCATGCTGCGTCGCAGCATGGCGTCCGTCATACTTAATCTGGGCGAAAAGACAATATCGAAGATCGCTTTGATACCCACATCGAAAATCGAACGGCGTGCACGGCAATTCGTCGCCGGCCACCCCCTCGACAGCTAAAATCATAGGTTTGTGTGGGTAATGTGACAAGTCGAGCCGTTCGTCAGAGACGGCTCGACTTCAATTCCGGAAGGCCGATTTTAGATTTCCCATAGCCCAAATCTCTACAGCCGGTACCAGACATAGGGGTCTGTTCCCGATTGAATCTTGTCCCAGCGCAGATCGGTGTCCCGCCAGTTCTTGATGCTGCTTTGCCTGTTGTCGAGCACGAGGTCGCCCTTGTCCGTCCGAACCACCAGGACGGCATGCCCTTCACCGGAGGGCGTGTATGCCGTCGCAATCCGCAAAGCGCGCGACGACCAGCCCATCGCAATCAGCCGGCTGCGCTTGGTGAGTGCGAAATCTTCGCAGTCGCCGCTGCGGACATTGACTTTCCAGACGTCGCCGTTCAACTCGTTGTGGGGGTCGTTGCGACCGATCATCGTCCGATTCACCGTGCTGTTCACGTTCTTCAGTTGCAGCATCTGCTCATCGGTGAGCGCGACGACCGCGAGACCGTTATTGTCGCGGCATTCGGACGGGTTTTGGGCGCAGAACAATACCTGGGCGAAGGGCGGAATGATCTTGCCTTTTTCAGAGATATAGCTGACCGCCGAACCGCCATTCAGGCCGCGTGCGAAACCCGCGGGACCGGCGGCAAATGCCGAGCAGGCATTCCCTGCTGTAAAGGCCAGAGCCAGAAGTGTAACGAATGTTTTCTTCATCTCTTAAATCCCGGTTCAGGGCCACCGATTAAGATCAGGCTTGCCTTTTTTCTCGGTCAATGGCATGGCGATCTGATGATGTGCCAAGTATTGGACGCAGAACTTCTGTCCCGTTTCTGCTGCTTGGAAGGAGCATAGCCAGGTCTTGTCTCGATTGGCTTAAGCCTTTCGCGACAATTTTAAACGATGTGGAATTCTGTTACACTTTAGCACGCAAGTGTTTGATGTTCAACCTATGTTAGTACGAGTAAATTAACCGCTTCGGTTGCAATGGCTTGGGCTCCCGCCTACTCTGGTAAACGAATTCAAATGTCATCCAACCTCATCAACCGGTCGATCTTGCAAGAGGTTGTTCTCTTCGCCTTTATCGGACTGGTTATACTGACACTCATTCCGTTCGGGAGCGTCACGCCCTTTCCTTTCGCCTTCGCGGCGATCGGAATGTTTGCTCTGGCATTTATCTCGGGACTTCTGTTCGGTGAGCCGAGGCAGAGTAGATGGGTATTCGACATCGCGTTGTTTCTGCTGATCGTTCTCACGGGGTGGACGTTGATTCAGACGATCGAACTGCCGTCGCACTGGCTGGCTAATCCCGCTTGGAACGCCGCCCGTGACCTGGCGGGCGCCGATTACGCGGCGATCTCCGTCGAGCCCGCCGACACGCTTGCGTCGATCCTCTGGGTGGCGCTGCCCTTCGTCACGTTCCTAACCGGGCTTCTCTTATGCGATACTGATCGGCGCGCTAGGAAAGTGCTGGCCGGCCTCGGGCTTGCTGCGGGCGTCATTGCTGTTTTCGGCCTGCTGCAGTTTTTACTGTTTCCCAACATGCTGGTCGTCGTGGAGAAACACGCCTACCTCGACAGCCTGACGGCGGTGTTCGTCAACCGCAATACCGCGGCGACCTTCCTCGGGCTTGGAACACTGCTGATGCTGACTTTGGTCAGAGACATCGCCCGTTCCTATTCGAACCATCCGCCTGGCGAGCCCTGCCGAAACACGCTTCTCGTGAAATCGTGGATCTACATGCTGCTCTTGTGCGCATGCTTCACCGCACTGATGCTGAGCCGCTCGCGCGCCGGCATATTCGCGACCTTTGTTGCCGCTCTCATTTATTTTCCCTGGCTGGTCATGAATTGGAACGGCTCGCGGCGTTATCTGAAATCGGCGCCGGGATGGCGATCGATGCTGAAGCTCCTCGCGGCGATCGGTTTCGTCGTCGGGCTGCTGACGGTATTTGCAGGTCAGGCGATTTTGCGCGCGCAAGAGCGGCGGCTCGAGGATGATGATCGGTTCTGCATCCTGCCGGGCATATGGCGTGCCATTTCGGATCATTGGTTAACCGGGACCGGCCTCGGAACCTTCCGGACGGTATTTTCCGCCTACCGCGATCCAGCCTGCGGAATTTTCGGGATCTTCGACCGAGCGCATAATTTCTATCTCGAAGGATTTCTGGGCCTCGGGATATTGTTCCCGGTTGCGGCGATCATTGTCTTCTCAGTGCTTGCCAGAGTGTTCTGGCAGGGGCTCGCTCAAAGGCGGCGTCTCAGGCATTGCGTTCTTCTTGGCATCTCCGCAACGGTTCTGGTCGCCCTTCACGCGGCGGTCGATTTCTCCCTGCAAATACCTGGTTTTGCAGTGTTTTATTCCGCCTTCCTCAGTGCGGTTGTCGCCATAAGCCTTGGGCGCAGCAATGGAGGGGCGGATGTGGCATATGAGCGGCCGCTCACCAACTGAAATTTAAATGGATGGTTTATGAAGGTTTTTGAA
>Ga0123342_1011001_pt1 | contig 10110 bp, 6 predicted proteins | sample Turbeawhitnodule_FD_89960 | JGI IMG/M metagenome (GOLD analysis project Ga0123342, IMG submission 89960) | Root nodule microbial communities of legume samples collected from Mexico - Turtle bean Mexico white nodule | ecosystem: Host-associated > Plants > Roots > Nodule | place: Mexico: Nepantla...
AGAATCTCTTATATACCTGTGCACTTTCTCTCTCCTGACAGTTACACATCTGGACACGTGGCTCGCATCCAGCTGTACACGTGTCACCATCTGGAGCATCCTTGACTTGGGCGCCACTTCTCACTCTTCAGGCTTTTGGCTAAGTTACTTATGCATGAAACAACAGTGCATAGCTGCCTGAGAGCGTGATCTCTTTTGTGTGGCGAGTACGGGTGCCTTCATACACACCTTCCCTGTGGTCTCGTCGTGCATGTTCAGGTAAGCTGTTCCCCGACTTCAACTTCTGGCTAGCTAGGGAATGACTATCTGACGACTTTATCCTCTGCTTCGAAAGCCTTGAAAAAGCTTATATGATCTTTCGGCGATGTTCTTCTTTCGGCGATCTCTAACCACTAGGTCGTCTGGGTTTGCATCCGGTGACTTCATCTCAAACCCGGTGACCGCCGGTTTTGGTATGCTAGAGATCGGAGCGACTACACGAGCCCCCCGACTTCCTTCCCTTTTGCCAGCTATGAGCTCTGCTCAACACGCCTACATAATAGCTTGCTGCCACGTCATCACTTCCGACTACCAGGGCGGTACATCAACATTAAAGCAATCAGAAGTTTCCTAGGGCATGCTGGATTTTACAGAGATTTATTAATGACTTCTCCTAGATTGCAAAGCCCATATGAGTTTTCCTAGAAATTTTTTTTGCAAATATTGAAGGTATAGTGAAGGTAAAAAAGAATCAATCAATTAGAAATTTGTTCAGATGAACTAAAAAGCAGTTTTCACTTAACAATAGAAAATCAACCGGTTATTTTTTCAAAACAATCGGTTGTTTATAGCAACAATTATAAAATTCAAGCAAGAAACATATTTAAAGAGATAAGGGATAGAAAGATTCACACAGTAAATTTATACTAGTTCACTCTTGGCCAAGAGTTACATCCAATCCCTAGAAAACCTCTAAGTATTCCACTAAGCAATCAAAACACCTCAGTTACAACACACACCAAAGTGGTGATCTTGAACCATTCAAGAACCCACACCACCTTTGGCAATCACACCACAGAATTCATAACACCCTATGAATATGCACACTAATTGTTCTTACAGAAATACAATTGGTAAGAGAAAAAATGAATGATAACATCTCTTTGAAATACAATAGGTTGATTTTCCATTTCTCTTTGAAAACACATATTTTTCAAAAGGATTAAAATCAAACAACCTTGGGTCAAATCTATGAGTACATTACAAATTCAAACTACCTAAAACCCACACACACAAGTAGCAGCAAAGTCTTCAAGCAATCTTCACAGATTTGGAGACATCAAAGCCTATGTTTAACAAATACTTCTTTTAAATTTGATGATAATTGTTTAACAGCTTTTAACATTTTGACAGAAAAACTCATCTCTTCACCTATCATAACTGGTCTTGATTGGAAATTTAATTTTGAGATAATGTGTGATGCTAGTGATTATGCAGTAGGAGTAGTTTTAAGACAAAGGACACTACAAGAAAAAATGTTTTAACAAAGGTTATTTAGCGAAGGTTGATATAACCTTAGGAATTGATTTAATTAACGCTTTTTAACCTTCTTTAAGATCCAAAGGTTATTAAAAAACCTCAGCAAAATAACAGAGGTTTTTTTAACCTTTGTTAAATTTCAAAGGTTTATTTTAAAACCTTAGCATAATAACGGAGATTTTTTTAACCTTCGTCAAATTCGAAAGGTTTATTCTAAAACCTCAGCAAAATATGGAGGTTTTTTTAACCTACGTTAAATTCCGTAGGTTTATTCTAAAACCTTAGCAAAATAACGGAGGGTTTTCTAACCTTCGTTAAATTCCAAAGGCTTTTTCTAAAACATCAACAAACTAACAGAGGTTTTTTTAACCTTCGTTAAATTCCAAAGATTTATTGTATAACCTCAATGAAACACTTCAGATTTTTCAAACTTCTATAAATAAATATAATTAAATCTATTTATAAATAAATAATTAAAAACTACATAGTTTTAATATATTTTATAACTAAATTTTCTAAAATTTTGAAAGTGTAACTTTACATTACAAATATGTTTTCTAAAGTTTCAAAAATTTATTTTAAAAACTTAGCAAAATAATCTTAAATAATAAGTATATCAACAAATAATCTTGGATAATAAGTCTTTCAACAATATTTACATATTTTTCATGATTGATGGTAGTTAGTTTATATAATTCATAGTTTTTTTTTGTTATGAACTCATACTTCAAAAAACTTGACTTGTTTTATTTTAGCTTTTGATGTATATATATTTTATGTGCAATTTTAGTTTTAGTTATAATTGTTAATATTTAATTCTCATAATTTTGAAATATTTTAAATTAATGTCTTTATTTTAAAATGTATCTAATAATTAATTCACTGTGAAAGTGAGAAGTGATAACGTTAATTTCTCCCTGCAATATGTTCTTGCAATCTTTAGCCAAGAACACACATGACTTTGAAGCCCACATCTGATAGATAAGGCAATTATTTAAGATATATAAAGCAGTGATAAACACCAGTTGTTGTCAAGTTAGGTAACAGTGGCTTGTGACCCAAGTTAGAGGGCACTAAGGTGATGGAAGAATCAATATTGGAGTAAGAAGAAGATAGTTCCTTATTTAGTGTTTCTTCTCCTTATATAAGTGTGGTTGAATTGTGATTTCTTGTTAGGACTACCGTCGACGACAATTGTTCCCGTGTCAGAGAGCAGTGTGTTCATAGTGGAAGAGAGAAGTTAGGGGACTGTTAAAGATGGTGGAAAATGGGGTTGAAGGTTATTTCAAACGGCAAGTCATTTTACAAAAATTTTGAAACTCGTGGTATTTTACTGAGGTTCTTAAACCCCATGGTATTTTATGAAGATTTTGAAACCCATAGTATTTTACAAAGGTTTTAAAACCCATAGTATTGTACGAAGGTTTTGAAACCCATAATATTTTACGGAGGTTCTTAAACTCAAGGTATTTAACAGGAGTTCTTAAAGGCTTTTTCTGAGGTTTAGAAAAATTCCATGGATGGTTTAGCGGGGGCAACTACAACCCTGGTAAATGACTTAATAGAGGTTTTAACCCTGGATAATGTAAAAATAAACCTCTATTAAAACCATTTTTTCTTGTATTGGGAAAGAAAGAATTTTTCAAGTTATACATTATACAAGCAAAGTTTTAAATCAAACTCAAAGTAATTACACTACAAAAGAAAAATAATTACTTGCTATAGTGTATGCACTGCTATAATGTATGCACTTGAAAACTTTTGATCTTATTTGATAGGCTCTAAGTTATTGCTTTTACAGATCATGCTGCAATTAAAGATTTATTAAATATATCAGATTTTAAGTCAAGGCTTATACGATGGATACTATTGTTGCAAGAATTTGATTTAGAAATCAAAGATAAGAAGGGATGTGAGAACAATGTAGCTGATCATTTATCAAGATTAACAAATGATGAGGTAACCACATTAGAACCTGAAGTTCTTGTTGAACTTCCATATGAGAAGCTATTGGTAATCAAGGAGAGGCCATGGTTTATAGACATGGCCAATTTTAAAGCTACTCGAGCAATCCAGGAGAATTTGGACTCGCACCAAAGAAGAATTATTTTTAAAGATGCCAATCATTATGTTTGGGGTGACCCTCATTTGTTTAAAATTGGTGCGGATAATTTGCTAAGAGGATGTGTCCCCTAGATGAAGCTAAGAAAATTATATGGTGATGCCATAATTCATCATATGAAGGACATTTTAATGGGGAAAGGAAAAATGCAAAAATTATTCAATCATGTATTTTATGGCCTTCGTTGTTTAAATATAGACATGTTTTAGTACAAAGATGTGACAGGTGCCAAAGAACAGGAAGCATTTCTAAAAGACATGAGATGCCATTACAAAACATTCAACAAATTGAAGTTTTTGACTGTTGGGGCATTGATTTTATAGGACCTTTGTCATCTTGTTTTTCAAATGAATATATATTATTGGTAGTTAAGTATGTGTCTAGATGGGTTGAAGCAATTCCAGCGTAAAACGCGGATTCCAAGATAGTAATTAAATTTCTTAAAAAGAATATTTTCTGCAAGTTTGGTACTCATATAAGTGCAAGATTTCAGTAATATTTCATATTAAAATAAAGACACTTATGGATATTAATTGATAAAATAACTATAAAATAACCCCTAATTTATGAAATTAAACCTTTTTACAAATTTTGTGATTATAATTTCAATAAGAACGATTTATTCCCAAATTTGTGTTAATTTCAAGATTCTAGGGAAGAATGGAAATGAAATGGCAAAAGAAGAATATACAAAGCTAAAAGGGGAAAGCTGGAACGCATTAGCACTCACCCAAGCTCGCCCAAACTCGCCCAAGCCAAAAGCCCCCAGAGATCACGTCCAAGTGAGCCCAATCTCGCCCAGGCGAGATAACTTCTGTGACATTGGGCCTCTTTTCGTGCAACTCGCCCATGCCAGCCCAATAACGCCTAGGCGAGAAGTCACTTTACCCAAGCCCAACTAGGTTAAATATGAGGCATGAGACACAACCCTAGACATCATTGAGTGGATAAGAATCCAATTGAGAGCATAAAAGGTGTTAGAAACCCTATTGGAGGCAACCGTCAAGGAGAAATATCCTTGATCTTCTTATCTTGCTATCCTTGTTTGTAATAGCCAACATGAGTGGTTAATTCTACCCTTTGGGATTGAGAGTAATTTTTTCAAACTCTTATCTATTGAGGTAATATTTAAATATAATATTTTGTTCTTGCGTGATCATCGTTATTGTCATTTTATTTGTAATACGTGTTTATATGATCTAGATCCTTATATTTGACTTGAAAGTACTTCGAAGTTTTTGACCCAAATGATAATGCTTAACAAACGTAGAGCCAAAAACAAGAAACAAAAATAGTCGTTAGAACTTGCTTTATTGGAACATAAGGATTTTCTGCACGTGCAGACATTTTCATCCTTGAGCCTTGTGCACATTAATGATACATTTTCAGCATGATTTGAATGGTCTTAAATTTTGAATCGTTTGATGTTAGAAGATCTAACAGTTGAGGTTGTGTACCGTTTGCTCTTCCAAACGGTAGGATGATTCTTATAAATAGCATGTCTTTCTCAAAAGTGGTCCACACCATTCTTCTTCTATTTTCGAGAGCTTCAGGATTTACTTTCAAATATTTAGGTAACGTCTTCCTCTAGCTTTCTCAAAGGGATTTTTTTAATATTCTAACCGGTAATGATATGATACATGTATCAGTAATATAACTTTTGTTAGTGTAAGTTGGCTTCCTATATTAACTTTTAACAAGTTTTAATATATTCAATATGTTATTATAAAAATATGTTTTTTCAATGTTCAAGGTATTTACATCATATCTACATTGACAAAAAAAAAAGTTGGCGTATATGAATTCCTTGACTATGTTGCCATTTAGAGTGTTGGGAATAAAGTCGATGAGGTGCAAATATATTTAATAGATATAATTCAAAGCAAAAGCAAAAAGATGTACTTAGAATCAAACCTTACTTGCATCAATAAGTATACATTTTATAATTTAATGCACATGTATGTAAAATTTAATTGTTACTAATATTATTTCATCTTGTAGGGGTCACAAGCAATTGATAGTAATTATTCCTCAACAATCTCTTATGTTCTCTTATGTTCATTGCACAAGAAAAATAATATTTTGACTATTAGAACGTGTAAGTTTTCTATTACTTTGTTTCCTATGTTATATGGTTTCATAATTAATACAATTTTAATATATGTAACTATTTATAGAGTTATAGAAGTTCATTTAAGGTTGCAGGGGCTTCCATATGTTACTAGAAAGAAGCTACAAAAAAATTGCACCACATATTTTTTTATCAACAAATAATAAAATGAATAAATAAGGATATTTAAGGGATACAACAACCCTTGTATAAAAAACTCCCTGACATTGCACCAAACATAAGTAATTCATTTTACTACTATTAAATTGCAATGTATAAATTATTATATTATAATATTTGTATTTGACTTGTAGTGCTCACATCAACTAGGATGTTATGAGTGCGGGTATTATGTGATGAAACATATGCATAAAATCGTATCCGCTAACATTAAGGACTAATGGAATGAGGTAATATATATAAAATTAACTCAAATATGTTAAATATTTTAAATGTTAATTTCATCTTAAATATTGGATTATGTAGATATTCAAGGATCCATCTCCATTGAAGGAGGAAGTGTTACAATATTTTCGAGAGCAGTGTACATACCTTCTTTTAGGCATTTACTGTAAATGATCATGTTAGAACTAGTTAACAATTTTGTATCAATTTGAACATATTAAGTTTCAGTAAAGTTTATAATTATATATGTTGATCGTTAAGATTTTACTTGAATATATTTGCTTAAGAACTGTGTTTATTATGTATAGTATGTTATGCAAATAGGTAATGAATATGTCAAAAAACTACATTTTTAATGATGATTATGGCTAAACCTTTCATACATAGTCATACTTTTTTATAAGTGGTTTCCTTTTTACCATAATAGAGAGTAACACATTCTGTGACAGTTTTGTCATAAAAAGTAAGTGTCATAGGAAATAGGCCCGTATATAGGAATATGACATATTTTAATATATTTACTATGATAAATCTTTTACAATATGTTGATTAACCATCATAGAAAGTCTGAAAGTGCAGACTTTCTATGTCGTCGGTATCTATGAGGGGTCTAAAATGGACATGAAAATTCTATTTTAGTCGTCAAAAAAAGTGTTTCCTACATTAGTATATTTTTACACATTGTCTTATAAAGGAAGCATGTTCATGTTTTATAATTTATTGTGAAAAAAACTTAATCAAAATAAGGATGATTGGACTTTACTCTAACATTAACATTCTCCTTTCTCGTAAATCTTCATCTATATATATTTTCGATATAGGTTTTTTTTTCCGATACAAGTAATAAATTAAAAAAGCCAAAAAAATTGATAGTGAAAATTGATCTGAAAAATAGTATTGAGAAGACATGTTAACGCTTTATTTCAATAGCTTGAATGTAATTTTTTCTTTGAAGAGATGCGAAAGATTTTGGACAAAATTTAGTGGCATTTAGAAAAAAAAAGTCAATTATAAATATAGTTTAGTAATCCCTACTTTTTTTATAAAATAAGTTATTATTTCACTACAAGAAAATCATGAAATAGAAACTAATTTTAGAGACAAAAAATAATTAGTTGCTATAGTGACCAAATTAGAGACCATTTTAGAGACTAAAAAATTTTTTGTTTCTAAATTATTTTCTATTATTGTTAAATGGTTTCTAAATTAGTATCTAATTAGCAACCAAGGTTTTTTCTACCAAATTAATAATCTAAATAATTGGTAGTTAAAAGCTTGGTTGCTAATTAGATACTAATTTAGAAACCATTTAACAATAATAGAAACTAATTTAGAAACCAATTTTTTTTTTTTTAGGTTTTAAAATGGTCTCTAATTTAGTTACTATAGGAACTAATTATTTTTTTAAAAAAATAAAACAAATATGTACATTGAACCCAATTTATTACTACTAAAAGGAGAGAAGTTAAAAATTAAAAATAAAATATATGAAAATTATTTTTAGTGTACAACTATAAGTGTGGGCACAAAATATATGTAAAAAAAGCATAACAAGTTTCTTAAAGGTTTCAACCCCTAGCATAGAATAATTTTCCAATCAAATGGATGACCACTTTTCACCATGACAAAATCAATTGTTAACATGATCATATTGATGACCACTTTTCACCATGACAAAATCAATTGTTAACATGATCATAATCTTTGCCGTCAAGGCAAAAACATTACCAATAAAAAATGTGTAATCTCCCAGATATTTTTTATTGCTACCTTTGAAATACCTCAACAAGCTACTACACTAGGATTGTCACAAGGAGCCTCATCTAAAATTGTTTATGCCTGGAGGATTTCGTTGTCCTATTAGCACTTTTGGAACCTTCCTAGAATGTATTGTAATGTTAAAGTAGTTGAGAATAATAAACTCATCAAAACAAGTAGTCATCACCCTGATGACAAATATTACACTTCCAATATGCTTTATTTTTAGTTTCTAAATCATTTTCTTGTAGAAGTAATAAATTGGGTTCAATGTACATAATTACTTTAATCTTGCATTTTCAGCTAACATAACCTAACTTACTATTTTGGCCATAATTTTTTTTTGTATATATTATTTTCGACTAATATTAGTAGCATGGTTTCTACATTTTTGGAACTTCAAAATGGACATATAATTTTATGCTATTATTTTTCTTATTTCAGTTTAAACTCTTAATTTGACTTGTGGACTTAATTAGAGCTCATGTTATTATAAACTATATTTCTTCATATTAGAGAGCATATATCAAATTTTCACTTTATGATTTTAATTTATGTTTCTTATTTTAGAAATCAAATTAGGAATTAATTGAATTGATTTGATAATTTGATACACATTAGATTGATCGTCTGTCATAGTATCTCTAACATAGTCTCTCACTTTTTGTGTAACATCATCTTTCTTCTATGAACAATATTTTATGTGTATTCACTATATAGCACATGCATCATTTGCATCGTTTTTCATAGGTGTACACTATGATAATGTCATCACCTTTCACTTTCCTAGTACATTGTTTGATGTACACTTTCTATATAGTCTTCTTCTGCACTTGTATATATTTTGCAACATCTATCACATGTATCTTTTGATATATAATTTTTAATGATTATGTACATCAGTGATATTGATTATATATAACAACACATAATATAGTATATGTTATCATCAAAACACATAAACATTTATACCATGAGTTGTCTGATGGGTATTAGACTGTCTACTGATTTAACAATTTAGAAATTATTTCTAAAGTTATTTTTATTTGGGGTTGATTTTTAAATTTATTCTTATTTTGGGTTGATTATTAAAGTTATTCTTATCCGAGGTTGATTTTTCAAGTTATTCTTATCTCGGATTTTTCTTTTTACTTAGTGTGTGGATGAAAAAAGATTGATATTATCACTTTGAGAACTAGTATTTTTTTATTTTAATATTATGGAATTAGTATCATATTGCAATATTTAATAGACTCTTATATTAGCCTACAAGTCAGTTTACAAATCGATGTTAGAGACATCCACAAATCTATATTAACACTTGATAACCTTGGTCATGATTCCTTTCACCTAACTATATTTTTTTTTCAACCTACTTGTTTAAACTTCTCTATCAACCATTTTATCTATATACTTTAATTCTTTATCTTCACATTCTCTTTCATCAATATATATTTTCGATAATTTTTTTTGTCAAATAGTAATAATAAATTGAAAAAACAAAAATTAAGAGTAAAAATCAATCTTTAAAATAGTATACAAGAAACATGTTAACACTTCATATCAATATCAATTTCTTGAATATATGTTTTTCTTTGAAAGAGATGTCAAACTTTTTGGAAATAATTTTAAAATCATTTAGTATTTAGAAAGAAAAAATTTAGTTATAAATATAGGTGAGGTTAATAATTTCCATTTTTAATTTGTTGAAATTTGTTGTTTCTTCTATAATAAGAGGTTTTATAGTTTTTTTTTTTTTGTAATGGAAGTGAAGCACTTACTATAAAATTTCTCTTGAAAACACCAAGTGCTAAATTAGAATATTAAAGAGATCATATTTATTTTTCTTTTCACCTCATTGATGTTGGATTCATTCTTGTAAGGGACTATGACAATAACTATTATCGGTGAAACAATTGATTCTTCCTTTGGTCGTTATTTTCTTCATTTTCTTCTTTAAACCTTTGGGTTTCGACTCTCGGTCGGTAGTGCACCTGCAAAAGATTCTTCGACGTTCAAGTGAGTATTTGGATGTCATTAATGATGTAATAATATTGACGTACCTTTATGTGGAGCCTATTTATACCATTGTAATGGATCATGATGTTGATTGGAATTAATATACATAATCATAATTAAAAGAGTAATACTTGATTTATCATGTATTAATTATCTTTTTTATCTTAATGCATTTTAT
>Ga0123342_1011002_pt1 | contig 10109 bp, 7 predicted proteins | sample Turbeawhitnodule_FD_89960 | JGI IMG/M metagenome (GOLD analysis project Ga0123342, IMG submission 89960) | Root nodule microbial communities of legume samples collected from Mexico - Turtle bean Mexico white nodule | ecosystem: Host-associated > Plants > Roots > Nodule | place: Mexico: Nepantla...
ACCAGTCGCTCAAACGCGTGATTGCACAGGAGATAAGTGCCATCCAGGTCCTTCAGCCATACCATGTCGGGTATGGTCTGAAGCACGGTGAGGAGGCGTGTTCGTGCTTCGTCAAGAATGTGCTCTGCCAGTTTCCGTTCGGTAACGTCCCGCGACAGAACAAGAAACGTTTGGGCGGACGATGTCTTGCTGCCCGCTTTTTTCGCCACATAATGCTCGAACCATCGAGGCTCACCGTTCTGTTGGACGATGCGAATGACGTGACAATCGCTGACACCATTGTCGTCAGCGTTGCAGATAGCGCGTAGCGCAGCAGCTGCCTCCTCGGGTGGCAGGACATCGTTGACCGTTTTGCCCAGCAATTGTTGTTTGGTAGCGGCCAGCAATTCCGGATGCTTTGTCCATATCTGCAAATATCGCCCGTTTCGGTCCATCTCGAACAAAATGTCTGGGATCGCGGCGATGATCGCTTCGGCGAATTCAAGTGCTTCCGCAAGGCTCTGTTTCTCGTGCTGGCCAGACACGGTTTCGCTGGCAATCACGTCAGATAGAGCGACTGAATCGCTATTTGCAAATGAGCCATCCGTCTTGTGGGAGAGAGATGGCAGCATCATGTGGATCCTCCTGGCGGCAAAGGAACAGGAAGCGTCATACATCCGGTCGAACTTTTATCGGGAAAAACCGCGCAATTCATTCGAGCGGAGCTGAAGGCTCGGCAAATTCATCGATCAAGGAAAGATGATGAACAAGCGCAATGCAGCTTGGATGAAGGACCCTTAATAAAATCTGTCGACTTTTCCCGCAGACGCGGTTTGCTGCGCAATTGGGATCAGATATCGCGAAGTGGATATTGGCAGCGCGAAGGCTTGGACCTGCTTAGGACCGGTGAGACATCATCGGAGCGGATGGAATAAGCGTTTCTGCTGATTCAGCACCGACTTGGCAGTGCGGCTCCAAAGATGGGACCACCGCCGCAAGCTCATTGGGAAAGGTTCGGGCGATGGCCCGATTGCGACCGTGTTGCTTGGCCTCGTACAAAGCGGCGTCGGCCGCTGACAGGAACCGCTCTGGTCCAGCCTGCAAGCCTTTGCCTCTCGCCGAGGTAATGCCGATACTCGCGGTTACGCGCCCGAACTCGCTAGCGCTGTGTGGAATGTTTTCCTGAGCTAGGAAACGTATAACTTCCTTCGCGACAACTGCCGCACCTTTTTCGTCAGTGTTGGGAAGCAGAACCACGAATTCCTCTCCGCCGTAGCGTGCAACGAGGTCCGTCGAGCGTTTTATCGACTTCGCAAGACATTTGCCCACGGCACGAAGACAGTCATCGCCGGCAACATGACCATAAGTGTCGTTATAGGCTTTGAACCGGTCGACATCGATCATCAAGACGCTGAGCGGCATGTCTCTTTTCAAGCAGCTTTCAATCTCGCTGGCGAACACGCGATCAAAGGCGCGACGGTTGGTGAGACCGGTCAATCCATCCGTGTCGGCAAGGGCTCTCAGCTGATCGGCGGAGCGTTTGAGTGCGATTTCCGCCTGCTTCGTCACGGTGATGTCCGACACGACCACCATGGCCGTGCCGCCCTGCGCGAGCCTTGTTTTGAGTGCACGCCACTCGCCGTTTTTCAGTTGGATTTCTTCGTCCTTGTTGTTGGGCAAAGTCGCGGCGGCGGCCTCAATCCAGTGATCTGACGCCTCTTCGGGCAACCCGACGCGCTCGCCAGTCTCGGCCACGCGTCGGAGGATGTCGCTGATGTGCGCGCCGACGACCCGAGCATCACGAGATAGCGGGAACGCGTCTCGGTACTGTTCGTTGCAGAAGACGAGGAAGCCCTTCTTGTCGAACATGGCGAAACCCTCGGACATGCCATTCATCGCAAGCGTCAGCAGGTTCCGTTTCTCGCGAAGCTCACGTTCGAGTTCCACACGTTCGGTAATGTCCCGCGTGACGCCCGCAAGCCCGATGATTTGTCCTTCGCTGTCTCGAAGGGGCACCTTTGAAGCAAGGAGATGGCGCTCTCCCATGCGCTCCAGGAAGTCGATCAGCGGCTCGCCGGTGCGCATGATGTCTTGCTCCCGGAAATACAACTCTTCAGCTTCCGGTAGGCGCCGCAAATTGAAATCGGAAAGGCCTGTCATGTCCGAGGCCGCATGAAAGCGGAAAAGGCGGGCCATGTTGTCATTGACGGTGATAAATTTGCTGTCCCGGTCCTTTACGTAGAGGTAATCTGGGGACTGCGAGAACGCTGTCTCCAAGACCCGGCGTTCCAGTTGCACCCGATCAGTCTTGAGCATGATGAGGCCGCATATGACCGTCGCGGCACAGTTCGTCGCGATGAGCGGCAGCCCGATGGCTGACAGTGCGCCGACCTTCGTCAGGCTCGGCAGGATAGCCAGCAACGCCGTCAGGACGACAGCGAGTGCCACGGTCAGGAACAGGAGGATCCGGCCGGCTGAAAACCGTGTGCGCGGCAGCAAATAGATTGCTGCTCCGGTGGTGCTGACGACGAGGATTGCCACGACACCGTCAAGGGCGGCCGCGCCGCCAATGTAGAGGCGAAAGATAGCGGCCGGAATCACGGCAGCCGCAGCCGATACCGGGCCGCCAAAAGCTGCCGCCAGGGCAAGCGGAGCAAAGCGAAGGTCAAGATAGATTCCCGGATGGAACTGGATCGCGAGCAAGATTGCACCCGCAGAGGTGCACCCGGCGACGGTTCCGAAGAAGAGCTTTTCGTAGCCGGCGATGAAACGTCGATACCAGATCGATAGATGTGCGAACATGGCGATGGCGAGAACGACAAATGCCAAATTGCCTACGAGTTGTTCCCAGACGCCTGCTGCCATGCATGAGCCTTATGAGTTGACGGATATGCGTTCTATGGTTCTGAAACTATTTCCCGGGTAAGGAGCACACCATGCCCATGAAAAATTAGCGGACCGTTAGGCGAGAAATCGCATAGGACATATTCTGGCATGCAAAATCACCAAATAGAACACATAGCGACTGAACACGCGAAGCCGTTATCGTTCCGCACTCAAAAAACCGGCACAAGGCATAGCAGCGCTCTCGAGGCCATTGTCCCGGTTCCAGGGCGGCTGTCGCCCTGAAATGCCTCACGAGGAAACTCCGATCGTGATCGTTGCCGACAGGACACCCCCGTCGAGCTTCTCGAAATCGAAGATGTGATCGGCGGCATCGGCCGGTATTATGCCGTCGTCACTATTGCGGGTCTCCCGTGCCGGTCGTCCGACATAATCGGGATGCTGGTCGTAGACGATATCGTTCAGCGTATCGTCGAAATAAAGCTGACTGACCAGTAGTTCCTTGCCGGCGACGAGGATCCGACAATGGATATGCGACGTGCGTCCATGGTACCAACCCGGATAGACGGTCAGGAATGTCGCCTGCCCATCGGAATTCGTCAGCTGCCGCCCGCGAAACGCGAGGCCACTCAGCGCTTCTGCGTCACCGCTCGTACACATCTCGGCCGCCTCGCGGCCGGAATAAATGCCACGATGATCGGTATGCCAGATCTCGACATCCGCATTTTCGATCGGCCGGCAGTCGGCGGCATGCACGATCCTGACGGCCATGCGCATCGGCATGCCAACCTTGCCTTCCGACACGTCCTCACGCTCGGGAACGTCGTTGACGTGACAGGGTCCAAGCGTCTGGACGGCGGTGACGATGCAATTCGGGCGGCGGCGGAATACGGGCTCCGGCAGTTTGGCCACATCCACGGCCCGGGTGCCGCCACTTACAAAATCGCTCCCCTTCCAGTGGAAGGTCCGAGCAGCGATGGCTCGTTGCCTGCGTGGCCACAGAGATACGCCTACCACGGACGTAGCGACGATCGCAGTTCCGCCAAAGATAACAGTTCTTCTCTTCATTCGGTCTTTTCCAATCTTGGCGGCAAATCCTGTACGGCCAGGTACGACAAATCCAGTTAAATCTTGTCTATGGTAAGCTGACGAACGGAAATGGCGCGCTGGAAGCGCCGTGCCGCGTCGGGCACGCATGGCCATGCGGCTTCAACCGCTTCCGAAGCAGGATGTTTCGTATGGTTTTCGCCGTTCTGCAAATATTCCGGCTTTTGCAACCCTATCATCGCCACATCTGCGTCGTCATACCGGAGGGATGTTCACAAACAGAGAAGACTGTCCTTTCGTGACATCGCCAACAAAATCGCATCGGAGCAGAACCTGACCCTTGGCACCGGCCAAGGCGATTGTCGAAAGCGTCCTCAGCCAGATGCCGCAAGGGGCGGGTTCGCGACAACAAAGCCGGTCGCGGCTGCAGTTCATCAAGCGCAAAAATGTGCCATTCAGCGCACCCAAGCCAGTGTCTCAACTGGATTGAGGAGTATCATTCGCTTGCTAGATCATCCTGAAGAATTTGAAGTTCATCGGCGATGCACTGCCACAGTGCTGCGAGCGGTCGGGAAGTCAGGTCCTTCCCTGCGGCTATAAAGAGCCCGAACTCCACGAGCGGAGCAGGTGGCATTCCATCGGCGGGCCCCAGAACCGTCATTGTCGCCCGGCGGATGTTAACATCCAAGAGAACGGCAACACCCAAGCCAGATTCAATCGCCGACTGTATGGCCGAGAGGCTTGTACTGCTTAAGGCTGTTCTCCAGGGCCTGGTGACGCCGTTCAGCGCTGCCGTCATCTTCTGGTTCCAACTGCAAGTCCCGTCGAACGTAATCAAGGGCAAAGGAGCCTGTTGCGGAGCGACAAAACCTCGCGCGACCACCCACCTCAAGGGCAGCCGCCAGGTCAATGTCGGCGGAATGCGGATCCGTGCTGGGTCTCCAACGACAATGTCCAGCAAGCCCAAGGACAGTTTTTCTGAAAGCACATCGCTATCTGCGACTATCAGATCCAAAGCGACACCAGGATAAGAGACCGCGAAACTCTGCAGTGCCCTGGGCAGCGAACCGACGGCAATGTCTTCGATCATTCCCAGCCGGATCCGGCCCTCCACGGTTTGACCGGCAAGCGCCCGCCGCGCGCTTGCTCCTAGTCCCAATATCTTGTGGGCGTACGGAAGGAGAATGTGCCCGGCTTCTGTCAGATCCATCCCTCTTGGACCTCGCTTCATGAGTTGCACGCCAACATCGCCCTCCAGGCGGCGCAATTGCATGCTGACCGCAGCTTGGGTCTTTGCGAGACGGTGTGCCGCCTTGCTGACGCTTCCACATTCTGCGGTGGCAACGAAGGCTCGCAAGAGGCTGGTTTCCAAATCGTGCATATAAGGCTCTCTAATATCACTATCAGAACTATCAGGGTTCCTTAATTCTATCGCCTTGCTATTTCTGCGCAAGAAGCGACGAGGAAGATCCAGAGATGGCGGAAACAGCGACGACAGTTGAGGGCAACAAGCGGCTTCAGGCGGCGAGAACGCAGAATTTTGGTGGGAAGACCTATCTCGCTTTCGTCTTTTGCGTTCTATCCATGTGCAGCGTGCAGTTTGGCGCAGCGCTGTCCAAGCCGATTATGCAAATTATGGGGTCTTTCGGAACGACATGGCTCCGGCTCTCATGGGCTGCATTCGTGCTGTTTCTCTTCGTCCGTCCCCCTTTTCTAAGCTATTCACGGTCGCAATGGCTCGCCGCCCTGGCACTGGGCGCCGCCATGGCCATGATGACCCTTTGCTTTTTCGCTGCGATCGAGCGCATCCCGCTTGGGCTTGCCGTAGCGATTGATTTCTTGGGGCCGTTGACCGTAGCAACCCTGTTTGGCAGCCGCGGGTGGCGGCTCGTCTGCCCCTTGATCGCCGCAGCAGGCGTCTTTTGCCTGTCGTGGGACGGCAGCGCCTTGGCCGGTGATTTGATCGGCGTGATATTCGCGTTCGGTGCTGCGGTCGGCTGGGGCAGCTACATTGTGCTGATGAAAAATGTGGGGCAACAGTTCAAGGGGCTCGAGGGTCTGTCGGTGTCGCTCGTATTTGCGGCGCTCTTCGCAACGCCTTTCGGCATTTATCAGTGGCAGTCCGGATTTTCCTATGAGGCCGTCCTCGCTACCGGGTTGCTTGCGATTCTCGTGCCGCTGCTTCCCTATGCACTCGAGTTCATCGCGCTTCGCTGGATGAAGGCATCGGTCTTCGGCGTCCTGATGAGCCTGGAGCCAGCGATCGGCGCAATGGCCGGCTTCATCGTTCTTGGGCAAGCGTTGACCGGGATCCAAATGCTTGGCGTCGCGCTGGCCGTTGCCGCAAGCGCAGGCAGCACTGTGTCGAGCTAAGCCGACAGTTCTTCGACACCGACGTTCAAAACAGTGTCCCACCGTCTCCGTGCCCTGCTGGCTAACAGCAGTCTTATGTGACAACTCCTCTCGCCTTTGTCATCTGTCGCGCTTCGGATCTCTAGCGCAGTTCTCCTGGTGGCTCGGCGGGAGGAGAAACCAAGGTGCACAACCAAATCGGACCTCGAGCGTCGCGATCAATCATCGCGTTTCCAGTATCCGCATCAATCGGCCGCGATAGCTATCCAGGATAACCGCCAACACGATGACGGCGCCGATGACGATCGGCTTGATGTTGTCGTCGGCGCCCAAAAGCTGCAACCCAGTCGACAGAACCTGCAGAATGCATGCACCAACCAGCGTACCGATGATTGAGCCCTTTCCGCCCGAGAGACTAGTCCCACCGATAATGACTGCGGCTATTGCATTCAATTCATAGCCAATGCCCGCAACCGGACTGCCGACATTGAGGCGGAGCAGATAGACCATAGCCGCAATGCCCGCAGTCAATCCGGAAATCGTGAATACGGCGATCTTGTATCTTTTAGGTTCGTGGCCCGACAAGCGGACCGCCTCCTCGTTGGTGCCGATCGCAAAAACGAAGCGCCCGAAGACGGTATAGCGCAGCACAAACCAGCCGATAAAGACGACGACAATCGCAATCAGAAAGATCGAGGGAAATATGCCCCAGAAGATCAGGTTCCCAAAGTCGACGAAGGGCTGAGGCAGGCCGGTAATCGTGGAATTGTCGCTGACCACGCGCGCCAGCCCGCTTGCGACGTTCAGCATGCCGAGTGTGACGATGAAGGAAGGGAGCTTCCATTTCTCGCAAATCCATCCGTTGACGGCGCCAAGGACCGCGCCCGTGCCCATCGACGCAAGAGAGGCCAGAACGATCGCCTGCCAGGGAGAAAACTGCGGATTGATCATGATCGTCGCGCCGATGACCGTGCAAAGGGCAAGCAGCGACCCGACCGAAAGATCAATACCGCCCACGAGGATGACGAAGGTCATGCCCGAAGCAAGCACGGTGTTGATGGCAATCTGCACGAAGATCTTCAGGAAGTTTTCTGGCGTTGCGAAGTACGGCGCCGTCGCCGAGAAAAACGCCAGAATGAAGACGAGGGCGATGGCGACACCCGCTTCCTTCATCGAGATCCGAATAAGCTTGTCCCAGAAGCTGGTCTCTTTCGCCTCGGTCTGTTTTTCAATGCTGGCGGACACGGCTGTACTCCTTGTAGGCGAGCGAAAGGATCCTGCTCTCGTCAAACTGCTCTCGAGGTATTTCGCCGACTATCTTGCCATCGGAGAAAACGATGATGCGATGGCAAATGCCGATGAGTTCCGGCAAATCCGAAGACACGACCAGAACGCCCTTTCCTTCGGCGGCAAACTTCCACAAAAGCTCATAGATCTCGGCTTTAGCACCCACGTCGATTCCACGGGTCGGCTCATCAAAAATCAAGACTTTAGGACCGCGGAACAGCCATTTTGCAACGACGACCTTTTGCTGATTGCCGCCGGAAAACGTTCTGACGACCTGATGGATGGAGGGCGTCTTTATACGCAGCTCACGTACGAGGCGCTGCGATTGGTCATCCTCCGCCCTTCGGATGATCAACCCGTTGCGGGAGACCTTGCCGAGATCCGTTATGGTGGTGTTTTCAGCGCAGCTCATGTCGAGCATCAAGCCCTGCATCTTGCGGTCTTCGGTTGCCAGGCACAGCCCCGCAGCAACAGCATCCTTCGGCGAATTGATCTCGACCGGTTCGCCATCCAAGCGAATTTCGCCGGCAGCTTTGGCGTCGGCGCCGAATATGGCGCGGACCGCCTCCGTCCGACCGCTGCCCACAAGGCCCGCAATGCCGACGATTTCTCCCTTTGCCACGGAAAATGCCAGTTCCGGGCTATTTCGCGTCACCTTCAGGCCGGAAATACCGAGCGCCTCCCCTGATACGGCGCTGTCGCTGCGAAAGACGCCATGATCCGAAAGCTTGCGCCCGACCATGAGTTCGACGATATCAGGAATAGCCAGTCCCGATAGCGGGCGCGTGATCACATGCTGGCCGTCGCGCAGCACCGTCACATCGTCACCGACCTCGAATATCTCCTCCAGCCGGTGAGATATATAGAGCGTCGTAACGCCACGCCTCTTCAACCCCCTCAAAATTTCGAAGAGGCGATCGACCTCCCTGGAGGTCAGGGTTGCTGTCGGTTCGTCAAGAACGAGAAGCTTGCTTTCGTAGCAGAGTGCCTTGGCTATCTCGACCAACTGAAGCTGCGCGACACTAAGGCGATTGGCCGGCGCCGTCGGCGGCACGTCAAGGCCAACGTCTTCTAGCAATTCGGCCGCCCTCTTATTCATCTGCTTATAGTTCACCAGCCCGTATCGACGCGGCAGATGCTCAAAGAGCAGGTTCTCTGCGACCGTCAGGTTGGAAAGAGGGTGTAGCTCCTGGTGAATGACACGGATGCCCGCCTTGAACGCCTCCAACGGCGAGGCCGGATCATAATGCTTGCCGTCAAACAGGATGTGACCATCATCCGGCCTGAAGACGCCGCCCAACAGATTGATCAGGGTCGACTTTCCGGCGCCGTTCTCGCCAAGAAGAATGTGCCCCTTACCGCGGCCGATCTGCATGGAAACATCTTTGAGCGCCACGACACCAGGAAAGCGCTTGCCAATTCCTTCCAGCTTCAGGATGTCGTCATCTGATGCGTCTGACACGTCCACCTCTTGCGTGGTCTATTTCAATGGAAGATGGCCAGCCTCCACGCAGCACGTATTCCCGAGGCCCGAAAACGACCTCATCGGCGTGATCACACGGAAAGCGGTTTGCAGTGGTGAGCGCCGGCCGTGAGCCGGCGCCTCTCTTTAGCCTTACGGTCGGCTACTTGAGGTCCTTGGCGGTGACGAGCTTGACATCCGTCTTGACCCAGCCGGTGAATTTTTCACCGGCAAGTTCACGCAGACCATAGTCGATGCCCATGACCGCCATCTGCGCACCATATTGCTCGACGGTAGCAAGCATCTTGCCGTCCTTGATCAGCGGCTGAACCGGCGGGATGTTGTCGAAGCCGACAACCTTGATCTTACCGCTCTGCCCAGTCGCATCGAGAGCCTTGACAACGCCGAGGGCCATGGAGTCGTTGGCTGCCATGACACCTTGAATATCCTTATATTTCGTCAGGAAGTTCGTCATGACGGTATTGGCTTCTTCCGTCTCCCAATGAGCGGTCTTGCTGTCGAGAAGCTGTAGCTTTCCGCCATTGACGGCGTCCATGAAGCCTTCCTTGCGCTCCTTGGCGTTGTCAGCCTCGGGGTTACCCTCCAGGATGACAACCTTCGCGCCGGGGCCCAAATCCTTGGCGAGTGCGTCACCCGCAAACTTTGCCCCTTCCCGATTGTCAGGACCGAAGAAAGCGAGATCGATGCCGGCTGCCTTCTTCGCATCGGCATCCAGCGGCACGTCGATGTTGATGACCTTGGCGCCGGCCTTCACGGCTTTCGCAAGGGGAGTGGCCATTGCCTTTGAATCGGCCGGCGCAACGACGATGATATCGTATTTCTGAGTAACGAAGTTTTCGACGGCATCGACCTGTGCGGCGAAATCACGCTCGTCCTTCATGCCGACGGCCTTGAAGTCGAACTTGTCCTTGTTTTCGGCCGCATATTTGTCGGCGCCGGCCTTCATCTGCTTAAAGAACTCATTGGACAAGGACTTCATGATCAAGCCGACTTTAGGCTTGCTGGCCGCAAAGGCAGGCGACACGCCGCAGGACAGGGCGAGCATCAACGTACCGGCAAGCCCAAGCTTTAACGCCGCACGACGCGGCGCACTGATCAAGACGGAATCACGCTTTAT
>Ga0123342_1011003_pt1 | contig 10108 bp, 8 predicted proteins | sample Turbeawhitnodule_FD_89960 | JGI IMG/M metagenome (GOLD analysis project Ga0123342, IMG submission 89960) | Root nodule microbial communities of legume samples collected from Mexico - Turtle bean Mexico white nodule | ecosystem: Host-associated > Plants > Roots > Nodule | place: Mexico: Nepantla...
AAAAATATATATATATATATATATATATATATATATATATATATATATATATATATATATATATATATATGTTAGAGAAATTTCACTACAAATTTATAACAAAGTACATAATTTAACATACATCATAAAATAAATTAAGTTTTATCAACTATAAGTTCTTATTTAATATGATTAAAAGTTATATTTCATACAAAAATCAAAGTGAATTGATCTCATTATTATAGTTTGTGTCTTTGTTCTTTTCCTTTGAAAATAACGTAAAGGTGAGTCTTTCTCTTTCCACTGAAACTTACCATATCTCTCAATTTTACAACAAATTAGTCAAATGAATTTGCAACTTAGTGAAACAACTTTTCAAAACAAATTGTGAAGATAATGAATCATAACCAATCATACCCAAAATAAATCAAGTTAATCATCCTACCATTTACAACAAACAACATAAACTTTTGTTATCAAATTTGTATATTTTAAGTTCAAAATTATGACACTTTCAATTATCCATCTTTTAATAATCATATTTGTATATTTTAAGTTTAGATTCATCCTCAGGCTCATCACATAATCATTCTCTAAGTACTAAGGATCCATAAACGCTGTCATTATTCATTTTGAGTCATAACAGTCTTACGCCAGTATGGATAGTGCCAGTAGATCATACAATCCCACAAATACAACATACGCTACCCCCACCTTCCTGGTCTAAAAGTATAATAAAGAGGACAATCAAGAATAGAGTGTGAAGCCTATGATTTAATCTACCAAGCTAATAGTCTAAATCAATCCAGGGTAACCATATCACTACCCTTTATTCCTTTAGGTTTTGGTTGACTTTTCTTTAAACTTTATACTTAGTGTATCTAATGGAAACCATTTAGCCTCGAAACTTTTGGCTAAGAAGACAAAAAAAAATCGAGCTTCATTGGAGAATAACACTCATAAATTGAAGAGTATCTTTCTTTTTCTTAGCCTTGTAAAATTGTATAAAGTAGTTAAAAAAAAAATTGAACCTTGTATTTCGAGCCAAGTATAGTAGGATGTGAAATAGGAAAAAAGGGGTACAAATAAGAAAATAGGCTAGGATGACATGAAGGTCCACATGTCTTCTCCTCAATGGAGAGGATTTTCCTCTAATGAAGACATGTCACTTGTCACTTTCCCAATGGAGAGGATTTGCACTAATAAGGAGGTGACACTTGTCACACTCCCATTTGAGAGATTTTCTCTTATAAATATGAGTTTTTTATACATTTTTTTAAACTTTGAATCGAGTAAAAAATTGTTCAATTTTTGAGACACTTCTACTTGTTCAAAGTTCTCTCTATAATTGTCTTCTTTCTAGACAAATTTCTAGAGTTCTCCTAGTAGTGTTGATACATCATCACTCTTGAAAGTAAGTGTTGGCCTAACCTCACTTATATTCATCTCATAATTTCCATCTCCTCCAAAATTTCTACAATTTTCATGCTTTCACAATATCATTCAACATCCGTAAAAGAAATTCAAATAAAAATACTGAAGAAGAATATCTACATTTGAGGATGCGGGATTGCATCATATGGTAGCATTGATTTAAGAGATAAGTAGCTTCTTCAAAAAAAATAATAATATAATTTTGTGTTCTTCATTCTTTTCTTCAAATTTTCTCATATATCAAAGCTCTTGAATGTTTTTTATTTTCATTTTTTAGTTCTTAAATTACTTAGATATTAGCAATTTTCTTTAAAGTTAGCTTCCGTTATCATCTTCAAAATTAATTTTCGAAAATTTTACGAAAAGAAGTTAGTAGTGCAGAAAGCAAAATCTAGTGCTGCGAATAACAAAAGTGTTTTGTTTGGAATCTGAATCAGATTTTTTTCCAGAGGTGTAAACAGTCATTTCAAATCTGTTTTCAAGAATTTCTGATGCGTCTTTCACGATTCATCTTGTGTTTCTATTCTGCCGCCATTTTTTTCTTTGAAAATGAGAATACATACCGCTGATGCAAATCGGAGTGAAATCGGTGTTTTTGTAAATCGTTTACATGTTTTGGAAGGAGAAAATCTAGTGAGTCTTTTTCGGTATAAAATTGTTACGACTCCATTTTTTTGGTTAATTCGGGAAACAACAATTCAGAGGTGTACGATGGTGGAATCAGTTTTGAGTGAGTGTTCCATGCGTTTTGCTTTGGTCTTGGAGAAAATTTCAAAGAAGCAGTTGAAATTCGGGGAAGTAAAAATAGTAGAATCTGGAAATTGCTGATTGGTGAGACTGATGCGTGAACAGAATTTTTGTTTCAAACAAAATAGGTACGTGAACCTTTGCACGTAGAATTTCTGAGAATTTTTGCTGCTGAAATTGGTAAATGCAAACTTGAACAGAAGGAGAAATCATATGGAGCCTGCTGCTTGAAGTTTTGAATAGTAAATAGAGGTGCAAAATTTATTTTCCATTGTCACTGGTTTTCTGGTTTTCGGTGCAAAATTTATTTTATAATTTTCCAGACGGTGCAAGCAGATAACGTATTTGTTAAAATGATTCAGTGATAAGAAAAGAAATTTGCTGCAAAAGAATTTCTTTTAAAATTGGCGCTGATTTTCTGGGCTTAGTGCAAAGTTTGTTGCAGATTTTTATTGAAAACAGAATTGCTGAAATTTTGTATTATTCTGATTTGGTGAATTGCTGAACGGTTTTAGTGCAGATTTCATATGTTATAATCACTAGAATTCTGAATTGAGTTAGCATTTGCAAATTGTGAAAATGAAGAATTGAATCTAGCAAGCGTTGAATGAAATTACAGTGCAGTAATTTCCTCTTGCGCTATTTGAATTTTAATTTGGCCATTGGATTGGCGTGTGAGCAAAGTATTGCTGGTGAATGGCTCCTATGCTATCTCAAATATCTTTGACCATTTGGCTTCTCGGTCTGTCGGCCATAACTTATAAGCTAATTCCAACGAAACAGCAATTCCTCTTCTTGGCCGCGCAGCCGAGAGAATGATAAAACGATTAGTCAGACATCTTGTTGGATGGTGTGCAAAGCCGTTTTCATGATATTGCTAAAAACAATTTAAAATTAGCATAAGCAAGGCCCAAATCAAATCTGAACAAGGCCCAAACCAAATTTGAATTATGAGATGTGATTAGTTAGTGACAAATAGCAATAATAAGGTTTGGACCCAATGATGAGAAAATCATGAAAAGCAGATCCAATTCCAATAAGACTAATAGAGTCAAATGCCTAGCAATATAAAAAAAACCTCGTGAACATGTAGATAGATTCTAATTTATGACACATTTAAGATTGATATTGACTTTATCATCGAAGAGCTTTGCATGTACACCATCCCCATCCAACAAACTGAGAGGTCGTTAGGTTGTGAAGTCTGAAGAAGGAGAAATCAAATAATAGACATGACAACAGTAAATGGAGCTATAGTTGAATACTTGAAGAATAGGTTGTAATTATCTTGGTATAAGCTCGATAAGAACATTTTTTGCACCCGTCGTGAGGCTCAAGACAATTCAACCAAATTGAAATGGTAACAATGAGAGGAAAAACTCAGCTGGAAGGAGTTGAAGACAATCAAGCGGATTTAACAACAATAGCCATGTTGATGGAGTTATGCCAAGAACTAGAAACTCCGAAGAAAAGAAGTACAAAGGAGATTGAAACAAAGACTTGAAGCAGAGAAAACTATCCTGACTATACATCATTGGAGGTTGCTGAATCAAGTAAACGCGTTTACCAAAGTACATTTAATCATGAAAGTTTTGGAGCGTCGTAGGAAAGACAACAAAATACATTTCATATTTCGTATGGAGCACCGATAAAGAAACATCCTTTTTCAGAAATAATAATGGAGACCTCATTACCCGATAACTTAAAATATCCAACGATAGATAAGTATGATAGAAACACAGATCCTATGAGCATGTTGCAATTTATACAACATAAGTTAGCTTGTATACACGAAAGGATGCAATTTTGTGTCGTGCTTTCCCAACAACCCTAAAAGGAGCAACTTTAAATTGGATTACTTGGTTACCACCCTTGTCCATTAACTACTTTGATACCTTTGTCGCAAAATTCAAAGCACAATTTGCTACAACTCGTCCTCACCACCTTACATCTATTGTGTTGGTTAATACTGTACTAGACAGAGCGCTCATGGCTCCTTACTCAGTGGTCGGATCTTGGTGCATGGCACAGGAAGGATAACTCGGATAATGGGCCCTGGGTTTGGGGCCCAGTGCAGTTAGCAAACCCGTCTTGACATAATTAAGATAATCTTTCATATGTTGGCTTAAGGCTATTAATGAAGGGTATTTGTGGACCTAGGGGTGCACTTAGTGCGTATGGAGTCTAGGTCAAGTAAATGTTTTCTTTTTAAACCTAAGCCTATATGTTTTATGGCACGTAGGGATTAAGTTGCATGTATAGCAAAAGATAATGTTGCACCATGAGTAGGGTACCCAGGCAAATAGAATGTTCCCTTGATGTTGGCACATGAGTTGGTGTCCTGGTGGTTATTCTGTTATTATTTATGCACTCCTTAGAGGAAAGATTTCGTTCTGTTGCAGCACCGTGAGAGTGTGCCCTTGAACAAAATATTTTTCTATTGAGTATGCTTTTAGTTGAGATTAGATTCTTGTGATAGAAAGTTGTTACAAAAGGTAAGCTATAAAAGGGGCTTGAGATTCCCGGTAAAGTTATGTTGTTTCTAAGACTGAAACTTACTACTTCTTAAATTCTTATAAGCCCTGTACTAACTTGATTGTCGAAGTGCAATCAGCAGGTAGGACCTCCTCTGTTTCAACGGAGCAACGTTCTAGAGCGAGAAGAGATAGGACGGATTCGTGAAGAAACAGACGGAGCTAGAGCTTGTTGTCAAAGTCAACCGACGAGCAAGTCAACCGACAAGAAAAAATACCAAGCAAGAAAATGGAGAATCTTTAAGGACATTCATGGAGCGTTTTGGGAAGATCGCATTGAATATACGCAACCTCAGCCCATAAGTAAATATGCATCATATGGTCGGGACTATTTACCAATAGTTTATGTAAAATACCTGTTGATAATTTGGATGAGTGACGACAAAAAATCGTGAAGTTTATGCAGTTGGAGGAGTAAAGAGATTTCATAAATCACGTCAGATTAAAAGCATCCGACAAAAAACAAAATGTGAAAGATAGGGCTTAACATTATAAGGCCGAAAAACATACGCGTAGACCAAGGTTCACACAATAGACTCCACTAAATGCGAATTAAGCTCGCATTCTTGAAGAGGCACTCAACACTGAGTTGATTCTGAAGCCACCAAAAGTCCTAATGCCAAATAATGCCGACCATATCATCGATATTACGGTAATAACATGAAGGAATGTATTGCATTAAAAGACTGAATTGAAGAACTAATTCAAGCAGAACAAATAAAGCATTTCATACAAAAGACTGAAAACATGTCAAGGTGTGAAAGGAGTTGAGAACCAAGGGATAAGAAGTATAAAGAGAGACAGGAAGAAAGATACCAAAGACGAGGGAGCCCAATGACCCGAATAAGTTCTCGATGAAAGAGTCGAGAAAGAAGTGTTGAAAGACCATTAAGGGGGAAACACGATATCTAGTGGTTTTGCTAGAGGAGGAGTTTAATCATCAGCTAGAATGAATCATCTCATGTCAACCTAGATGGTACATGGAGTATCACAGAAAATGAGCATGTCACCTATAACGTTTATATAGGACGATTTTCAGGTAATAGATCCCGAACAAGACGATATGATGGTTATTACAATATAGTTGGAAAACTTTATTGTTATGAATATGTTGGTAGATTTGGGGAGTTCAGTTGATATTCTTTACTAGTAGACATTTCTAAAGCTGGGACTAAGGGAGGAATATATTAAACCTCATCAAGAGCAAATTATAGAATTTTCGGGAGCAATGGTTGATAAAAGAGGATACATTGATTTGAAAACAACGTTTGGAGCTGGGAGATTATTCGAAACAATTAGAGTTTGATATCTGTTGTGGATGCAAACACTTCATATACTATTTTGTTGGGACGCCTATAGTTGAATGCACTCAGTGCAATAGTGTCAACACGACACTTGGCCATGAAATTTCCTACAAAGAAAGGGGATATAACTACAATTCATGTTGATCAGCGAACAACAAGAGAATGCTACTTGGCTAGTCTCAAGATTATCCAAGAACCAAAGGTGATGCAGGGAGTTGAAACTGAGAAATACATTATGATAGTTATGACTGACTTAGATTCGCGAATGAATGATGACGAAAGAATTGAACCAAAAGAATAAAAGACTATGTGCCAACTAGGCGATATTGAACATTACACTTATATTAGGGGAAGCATTCCTAAAGGTTTAATAAGTGAATTGGTTGAAATTATAAAGAAGAACAAAGGTTTGTTTGCATGGAGTGCCTCCAACATGCCAATAATACACCCTAATGTTATAACCCACAAGTTATCATTGTGTCGAGAACCTAAACCTATAGCCCAAAAGTGGATAAGACTTGGAGAGGAGAAGAGGATGGATGTGCTTAAAGAAACTCAAAAACTATTACAAGCTATATTCATTCAAGATATTAAGTACACGACATGGTTAGCCAATGTTGTGATGGTTAAAAATTCCAATGGAAAATGGAGAATGTGTACTAACTACACATACTTGAATAAAGCATGTCCCAAGGATTCGTATTTGTTGTCGAGTATAGACTGGCTAGTTGATGGTGCATCCACGCAAACAATGTTCACTTTTCTTGATGCTTATTCAGGCTATAACCAAATACCTATGTTTGGACCCAACATATTGAAAACCGTTTATAGCATAGAAGGTACTAACTACTATTACCAAGTAATGCCATTTGGATTTAAAAATGCAAGGGCGACTTATCAAAGGTTGATAGATATGGTGTTTTGGTAGCAAATAGGGAACAATATGGAAGTTTATGTGGATAATACGATTTTCAAATTGAAAATAATGGAAGCTCATGCAGCTGATTTAGAAGAGGTGTTTAGAAGAATAAGGAAATTTATTATGAGATTGAAAACTAATCGAGGAATTGAAGCCACCTGACAAGTGTAAGGCAATTTTACAGATGAAAAGTCCAAAAAATTTGAAAGAAGTTCAAATATTGGTTGGAAAACTCAAGACCTTGTCAAGATTCCTTCCAATCTTAGCCTAGAAGGATAGACCAATAATCAAGTTGCTAACAAATGTTGGAGTTTTTAAATGGAATGAAAAACGTGAGCAAGCCTTTTCAAACCTCAAGAATATGCTTGCAACACCACAATTTCTTGTAAAGTCGGATCCATCCAAAAAATTATAGTTTACTTGCCAACCTCACCTGAGGTAATTGGAGCAACGCTGGTTCAGGAGTTTCCAGAATAGAAGCCGATATACTTTGTTAACCAAGCATTACAAAGTGAAAAAAAAGGTATCAATTCATAGAAATAATAGCTCTTGCCCTAGTTTCCACGACAAGGCGTTTGCGACTATATTTTTAAAACCACCAAGTTGTGGTTAGAACTAATTGTTCAATAGCAAAAGTCTAACACAAGCTAGAGCTAGTAGGAAGAATGGTGGCATGGTCAATATATTGATCAAGGATGATCTTGAGCTTTGATGTTTCCAAATCCATGGTGTTTGATGGAAGGTTGGAGTTGTTGCTTATGTGGGTTGGTTCTGGGTAGATTAAAGTGTAATTCACTCCTTGTTTGAATCTAGAACTGATTTGAATCAAAACCTTTTTGAAAAAGAGTGTTTTCCAAATAAGTGAAAAAACAACTTGTTGTTTTGTCATTTAAACCGATTGTTTGACACTTAGTGGTTTTTTGAAAAGGGTTTGAAGTTGTTTGACTTGGTAGACTTGTTGTCAAACCAATTCAATCGGTTGTTACGAGAATTCAACCGATTGTTTTTTGAAAATCCATAACAGAATTTTGTTATGCTTTGTAAATCAGCTTTTAATGTTTTCTAACTATTTTGGCTCATGCTTTAAATGTGTTTAACAAACCTTTGGAGTATATAAAGTTTGTTTTGCGCTTCTAAAGAATTAAGAAAACAGTTTAGACATTTTGAGATTGAGAAAATAGATTTGAGTTTTCAAGATTTGCATCAAGCTTTTGGATTTTCACAAAGGAGTGGAATAGGATTACTGTAATATTTTCTTTTTGGATATTGATCAGGTGTAATCCTTTCTCTATCTCTTGTATTTCTGGAATTGCTGTGTAAGTGCAAAATCAGAGGGTGTTCTGATTTCTATGGTGTTGTGTGCCAAAGGAAGTGTGTGGCTTGAGGTGTTCAAGGTCACTTCTTTGGCGTGGTTGTTTGTAATCTAGATTTTGATTGCATAGTAGATACCCAGTGGTTTCTGGGGAGTGGATGTAGCTTTTGGGATAAGAATGAACCAGTATAAATGACTTTTGTTCTTTTCTCTTACCCTGAACTCATTTACATTCTGCTTTTAATTTGTTTTAATCACTGCTGGTAAAATCAACCGGTTGAATCACAAAAACAACCGGTTGATTTTCTAGAAATCAAGTTAAACAGTTTTTTTTTTCATTGTCTCCTTGATTTCTTTCTCTGTGATTCTACATTGGAGTTCATTATACCTTCAAAGTTTGAAAAAACCTTTTATAAACAATTCACTCCCCCTTTTGTTTAAGGTCGTATATTCTAACACAATAGAGTATAATGTTTGGTGAACTTCATTGTTGAGTTTCCGGGAACAACAACTAAAGATGTAACACAAGCATTATATGTGGACGGATCATCCAATAAAAAGGGTAGTGGAGCTGGAATAGTTCTAGAAGGACAATGAGGTTTCAAACTAGAAATTTCTGTTGATATTCAAATTCAAAGCTTCAAACAATCAAGCTGAGTATGGAGCTTTAATAATAGGTTTAATCCTTGCTAAAGATATGGGAGCCACGACAATAGTTTGCAAAAGTGACTCTCGACTAACCGTTAGGCATATAAAGGGTGATTATCAAGTGAAAGATCCTCAGTTGCTACACTAATATTATAAGGTCAAATATGTGATGCAAAAAATTTCTAAATCCAAAATTGAACATATACCCAGAGAGCAAAACTCGAGAGCAGATTCACTATCTAAATTAGCGAGTTGTGAAAGAAAAACTCAACATAATCAACAAACCATGTCAAGTTTGTCAATCAGAATCACCAAAAGCTTCACAACAACAATAATAGAAGAAGATTGGATAAAATCGCTCAAGAATTTTATATTGGCTCAAGAGCAAGGAGATGTCGAAAATAATGTTAGTCTCCCAAAGAAAGCAGAAAAATTTAATAATAGAGGATGATTTGTACAAGAGAGGACATTCGACTCCATTACTCAAATGTGTTACTCAAGAGCAAGCTGATTACATCCCTCGAAAATTGCATGAAGGAATATGTGGTTTGCAGTTAGGTGTCTGAACAAGGGTAGCTAAAGTGTTGATGTTGGATATTATCGGCCAATAGTCTGAAAAGATTGTTCAAAGTTCATCAAAACATACAAAAAATGCCAAGAGTATGATAACATTAGCCATCTTTTGTCTCAAGTGTTGCAAAGTATCGTTTCTCCATGTCCATTTGCAAAGTGGGGATGGATATATTGGGACCATTCCCGCCTAGTCGAGGTCAAACCAAGTTTTTAATTGTGGCAATAAATCTATACATACTACAATTGAAGGGAGCATAAACGAAATCTTTTGACACATGTCACTAACTGGTCATGGAAGTTCTTGGTTTGGGCATGATTTTACAAGGTACAATGGTCAAGGAGGAGGTTATGCCAACTTGTTATATAACCAAAATATAAACCAATTGTTTTGAGATTTCAATTGATTGATTTATTCACAGAACACTTTAAAACAGATTATATGGTAAAGATCAAAGTAAGAGAGAGAGAGAATGCACAAAAGAATTATACTGGTTCACTTTTAACTAAGAGCTACATCTAGTCCTCAACACACCACTGATGATGGAGATCAAGCTCAAGAGGACATGGAGGCCAATCAACAAGATCAAGAAGAGGTGGAGGCACAAATGGAGGACGCCCATGGAGGTCAAAGTCCACCTCAAAGGATTACAAGAAGCAT
>Ga0123342_1011007_pt1 | contig 10105 bp, 10 predicted proteins | sample Turbeawhitnodule_FD_89960 | JGI IMG/M metagenome (GOLD analysis project Ga0123342, IMG submission 89960) | Root nodule microbial communities of legume samples collected from Mexico - Turtle bean Mexico white nodule | ecosystem: Host-associated > Plants > Roots > Nodule | place: Mexico: Nepantla...
ATTCCCTCTTCTTGATTATACCCTTTAGCCACTAGTCTAGCCTTATTTCTGGTAATCACCCCATGCTCATCCATCTTGTTTCTGAATACCCACTTTGTTCCAATGATGTTCATTTCAGGTATTTTAGGAACAAGACTCCATACCTCATTCAGAGCAAACTGATTCAGTTCCTCTTGCATAGCTAGAATCCAGTTGCTGTCCTTGAGAGCTTCATTCAGGATTTTAGGTTCCTGTTGTGAAACAAATGCCATTGTCTCACATAGATTGTTTAGAGAATTCCTAGTGGAAACACCTTTTTCAATATTTCCAATTACATTATCAAGGGTGAGATCTCTTGGTGTCTTCCATTCTTTTGGTAAATCTGCAGAAACAGAAGATTCTTTGACAACATGTGAGTCATCAGCATCTATATGAATCAATTCATTTTTATGCAAAACAGATTTTATGTCATCACATTCTAAGTCATCTGAAGCTGGTTTTGGCATGTAATTATCATATTCATCAAATACTACATGCATTGATTCTTCCACTGTTAGCAATCTTTTATTGAAAACTCTATAAGCATGACCCTTCATAGCATAGCCAATATGAATTCCTTTATCAGATTTTGCATCAAATTTTCCCAAATTCTCTTTTCCATTATTCAGTACAAAGCATTTACATCCAAACACCCTAAGAGGACTAACACTAGGTTTTCTACCCTTATATAGTTCATAAGATGTTTTCTTAAGGATATGCCTAATTAGGGTTCTATTTAACACATAAGTTGCAGTATAGACTGCATCTGCCCAGAAATATTTTGGAAGCTTAGATTCATTTAACATTGTCCTAACAAGTTCCTCTAGTGGTCTATTTTTCCTCTCAACAACACCATTCTGTTGGGGAGTCCTTGGGGCTGAAAAACTATGTGATATCCCATGTTTTTCACAAAACCTTTCAAACTTAGCATTTTGAAACTGACCCCCATGATCACTATGAATAGATTTCACACAGCAGCCATTTTCATTTTGCAGAACTTTGGTTAATTTCTAAAAAGCCTTATAAGCATCATTTTTGTAGGCAAGAAATAGGGTCCATGTGTATCTAGAATAATCATTAGCAATAACCAATGCATACAGATTTCCAACCAAGCTAGCAACTCTAGATGGTCCAAACAGATCCATATGCAGAACATCTAAAGGTTTTTCAGTAGAAATAATGTCTTTTGATTTAAAAGAAGTTCTGACCTGTTTACCTTTCACACATGCATCACAAAGCCTGTTATCCAAAAATTTTATTTTAGGCAAACCAAAAACAAGATCCTTGGATTTCAATTTATTCAAGTGATTAGTGTGAATGTGAGTCAGCCTTCTATGCCACAACCAAGACTCATCGCTCTTAGAAAACAAACATTCATTTACTGAATCAGTTTCCAGAATATCCAAGAGATATATGTTATTCACTCTCTTACCAGTAAATAGAATCTTACTAGAGGAACTGTGTGAAATTGTGCATCCATTTGACTTGAAGTTTACCTTGTACCCTTTGTCACATAGTTGACTGATACTTAGAAGACTATGTCTTAGTGCTTCTACATACAAAACATTCTCAATGATGGTTGAACTCCCAGTTCACACAGTTCCTCTTCCTAGGATTCTTCCACGGTTATTATCCCCATAGGTGACATGTCCTTCTGCCTTGAGCTTTAAGCTTGTGAACTTGGTTAGGTCACCAGTCATGTGTTCTGAACATCCACTGTCCAAATACCACTGATTTTTCTTACTACTTTTTTGCAAAACAAAAACATAAATAATACACATGGTACCCTTTTCAGTCTAAGGTCCAACATAGATTAATACCTCTCCTTTGGAAGCCATTTTGCCACAGACCAACTAAGCATATTGACACAAGCCGATATCATATATTTGACCGAGCTGAGTTCATTACCTCCTCCTCGGATGGGGTAAGTGCAAGTTGTACTCCCCTAGAAACTTGAAGGTTCTCCTCTAATAGAGAGGAAGAACTAGTACCAGCACCCGACGACGTCGGACGAGAGGACCTCCTAGGGGCGATTGATACACGTAAGAATCTTCTAGGTAGGGAGCCTCTCCGGTAGTTGATAAAAACATAGAAAATCTCTTTGTCTTGGGGAGTCATAGATGACCTCAACCAAGACTTATACTGAGTGGAAGACCGAGTCCAACAAAAAGGAAATTTTTCTTTTCCCTCGATGCCATAAAAATAAGGCTTCCTCTCCAGTTCAATGAATAATTTAAAAATCTACCTTTACATTTTTTGTAAGATGAGGTAAAAAGGGCAAAAAGGATACTGCATGATCGATTAGACAAAGAAAGCCAGCCCACGAGATTGGTCGGACAAGAATTGTAATAAAAGAGAAAAGAATGAGGGGACAACTTCAATATAAATAAATCACAAATAAGCCAAAAGACTTGTAAGACAACCCATGAATTGGAATGAAGTTGGGTGTCAGAGCCACATTGAGAACCCTAAAGACTCCAATTGCAAATTTTTCAAAAGGTGAACTTACGTGGAGGTCGGTAAAAACATACGAATAAACATAAATGAACTTTTGACTCGATCGTGACAAACGTTTTCAAAGACGCTACAACAGTGGGTTGTAACAACAACTAAAGGTGATTCCAGGTTTAACATAGGCACTCCGACACAAAGGCATCAACCGAGGATGAGCCTCGGTACTGTGTGATATGCTTGATTACACGAGGATCCATCAAGTCATTACCAGCCTAACAAGGCAGCTGAGTAGCAAGGTCAGTGACCCAACTTGGGCCGATGAACCGTTTTGGGTTGTTCCCCATCACAATCAAAGCCTCTTGAAAGAAGAAGAAGAAGAAAAAGAAGAAGAAGAAGAAGACTCAAAAGAAGAAATTACTAACCTTTTGAAAACATAGAGGAAAACACCTCACCACAAGTCGGTACTCATAATATAACTTGGTATTTGTAGTCAGAGAGAATTGGCAAAGAAACACACATGAAGGGAAGCACTATTTATAGAGGTCCTGCCACGGAAATGCTAAGCGTTGTGCCACTCAAAACCGTTAGACTTATTAACATTTAGTGGGTCTAACAGTAGCGACTTGAAACATCACAACCGGATCTATTCATATCAGGAAGTTACACTTTTGACTCTAAAGAAACATCATGAAAAGTGTCCCATCAACATCGAATTGGCAGAGATAAATGTTCATTCATGTCCGCTCCAACCTCGAAGCATAAAATGGTCACATCTAGACTCATCTGGAAGAATTTCCCTTAAGCATGGAGGGATAATGTGCCGGTCGATCCTATAACACCCAGTACCAAATACCGATCAGCTAGTGTAAATACATCAAGGTAAAAAGGAATACACGATAAATTAGGTAATTCTATATTTATGATTATACACATTAAATACGACTCATCAATGATAGAGCCCATTACATGCTCTATAAATAAGCATATTAGACAAAGTAAAGGTACCTCTTTATTATAGCACTAATAGCACCAAAATACCGAATACTCACTTGAGTGTTGAATAACATTTTGCAAGTGCACTCTCGATCGATAGTCGAAGTCTGAACACGAGAAGAAGGAGAGGAAGGAAAGCTAGAACGAGGGAGAGGAATCAATTGTCCAATTAGTAGTAGGTACTATCTTAGTCTCATACAAGTACAATATCTAAATTAGCTACCAAGGATTTAGCTACTAATTATTTTATATTCTATTTTAGATTTAGAATAAAATAATTAGTAGTTAAAACTTTGGTAGCTGATTTAAATACCAATTTAGAAACTAGTTTAAAAATTATTATTAATAATAAAATTTAGATATCAATAATTTTTTAGTTTATAAAATAATATCTAACTTAGTTGATATATTAACTAATTATTTTTTGTTTGTAAAATTAGTTGTTATTTAATGTTTTTTTTATAGTGACCATTTCTTTTAATTTACTTTTTCATACTTTAAATTATTCAAAGTTGTTTATAAACTTAAAATATTATGAAAATAATAATTCATTTTAATTTGTAACATCACTTTAAAATAATCAGATCGTTTTATGATTCCATATTTTATATTACTAACAATCAAATTTAAGTATAATCTTAAATAGAATAAATCATAATTAATAATTTAAAATCATTAGAAGATTATTATTAACATATTTGGACGAATATATAGTTCTTTTAAGCATTTATTATCACTAATATGCTGTTAAGTTATTAACTAATAATATTACACGATTATTTTAAGGAGATAAACGATATGTATTAGAGAAATTAATAGTTAATATGTTTTATTCTCACAAATAGAAGATAATATTGAAAATTATTAATGAAATATAAAACGTTTTTCAGAAATTAAAATAAAAGCTAATTTATGAATCACAAAACCATTAATTTATTTTAAGTAATATTTGATTTTAATACATCTAATTAGTTATTTTTATATTTATTTTATCATAATATTTTTATAAACTTTAAATATTACGAAATTAATATAACCTGATTTTATTTACTATATGTAACTGTAAATAAATTAGTTATTTTATCATGTTACGTTTTAAAAATATACAAACGTTTATGTTTGATATTATTTAAATATTAAAAAAACATAAACTTCTAATACAATTTTATAAACATTTTAAGAAAATAAAAAAAAAATATATAAATTGTTAACTAAATATATGCCACGCACGGGTTAAGCACTAATTATCTGCAAATTTTGCAACTGATGATTTTAAAGCAGCTATACATGAAGTATTTAATTAGTAATTTATACTTTTGAATTTACATGTGTATGTATTAACGAAGTTTCATATAAATAATCATAAGTAGCGTGGCTTAAGTTTTTATTTTATTTTATTAGAAGTGTGGCTTAAGTTACGAAATCATTTATAAGGAAATCTTTCAACTTACATATACCTTGAGTGATCCTGTTAACTATTTTGTACGCAATAATGTTGACTAAATTCCCCATTAATATGGAAAATGGTCCAAATTAATGTAGTGATTATGAATATGAAGCTACTTTTTTACTTTTTTATTTTTTTTTTAAGGAATATGAAGCTACTTATGATGATTAAGATAGGAATTAATTAATGGTGATGGGTAATGTATTACTCAAATGCTTTCAAAAGGCTTCTTTCTATTCGCACAAACTCACTTCATCTCATAACACAACTCACCAACCATCACTCATATACTTTAACGGGGAAGGAAAGCAAATCATCATACTCAATTACCAACAAATTTCTTCAATTCCTGCACAATACATATATACTTCACTCATGTCTTTCTTTTCATTAAAGTTTAAGTAAAATAAGTTTTAAGACTTCACCTACAACATTTTGAATAAATGTATTTTATAGATGGACTCTACTTTTCTACTAAACTCAAGTTTTGTATCAAATTCTACTTTATGGGATGATATGAGATTTCATTTTAATTAAAAAGATAGTATTTGATTTATATAAAACTGAGTTAAGATTAAATTCTACTTTCTAGAATTAGGATATATTCTTGAAAGATTTGTTAATTTTATTATATAACTAATTATTGAACCACTTACATATCTAATCACATACTTCATATATCAAACATGGATTAAACATTGATTTAAAATATAAGATGAACTAAAAATATATAAAATTGGTGGGATCGAGTTAAATTGCATTCCTAATCTTATAAAAAAATTTCTTTTTCATTTTGGAACTATTTTTTAATCTGGTTGAAAAATGATATCAGTTCACAAAAACAGTTCGCAATAAGTAGGGTTTGGCTTGTTGCAAGCCCAAGATTATGTGAAGACTTTTAGGTCCTCGAGGCCTGCGTTATAACTTTTAGGTCTAATTTGTCTGTCAAAATTGACGTTGAAGGAAAGTTTTATATTTTTCAAAACACTTACCGAAAAAAAACGTAAGTAATATTAATGTTTGACGGCAGGAGATGGAACAAAACCCTCGTTATCTTTGCTCTCACATTTGTAGAATAGGTTATCAATTTCATTTTCAAAGTCCTTACTTTATAATACACGAACGCATTTTTAACGTATTATATTATTTTATTTTATAAATTTATAAATTTTTTATATTAATATTGTTAAATTTTATGTAAACTTTCTAACATTGTTTTATAAATAATCTTTATATATACATATATTTTATTTCATTTTATTACTCTTTTGCATTTACTCTTTATTGAATATTTATTTTATTTTTTCCATTTCAATTCCTCTTTTTTCAGATGTTATGATGAAATTAATAACTTTATGATCAATACCTTCTATATTGGGACGAGTGAATCGATCAGGAACTCGACCACTCAACCACTCGGCCACAATGAGAAGGTCAAGCGACGACACGTGACCAATCGACCCATGACGACGAGTCATGGGTTGACCAAGTCAGTAGGGTTCATTCATAATTAAGGGTTGTTTAACACAACCCTAAACATGAACCAACCTCCTAATCCAGCCCACCAATGAAGGCACATTAAGGAAGTATAAATAGCACAAATTCCAAGAACCAGGTACGTCATTATCTACAGTACTTTGACACCCAAGTGTCGACACCCTAACTGACTTGAGCGTTGGAGTGCCTTTTGCAGGTACCATCCTAGCCTATGAGACTAGACGAGCGAGAGGAGGAGGAAGGTGAAGCAGGAAGTTAGCAATGACAGTGACCGCCCGAAGGGAGTGGAAGAGCAATCGTTCTCTAGGCTCTAACACCCGAAGGGAATGGAAGTTAGCAGCTCAGTGCTCGAGGCACGAAAGCTCCTCCACACGCCGGCCGCGTGTCGCCGCCTCATGGCGGGTCAGTATCAGACCGCGACACATCATCTTGATGCCGCCATCGAGCAGGTCGTCCTCAGGGACCACTCGGATAAGGACTTCGGTGTTGGTGGACAGGTTGAAATTCACTGCCCTTGCAAATCAGCCGGCACAGGCATAACGACCGCTGTTGGGATTGGGCGGTTGAAGTCGTCAGTTGGTGGAGAGTCAAGGTTGATCGTCACTCGACTCGGAGGGGGGGCCGGCATCTCGCCAGGAGAGCGGTAAGTTCAAGCAATGTTGTCGCCCTCCCTCGCCCTCTTCTTAGGATTCTTTGAGGACGACCCCACTCGGACATCAACCGGAGGGGTCTCGGTGCCTGAGCACCCCTTCTTTTCCTTCAAGCGGTCCTTGAATGCCGTCAACATACCGACCGGTTGCGGTACTTCCCTTTTTGCGATTGCTGCAACAAAAACAAAGTGTTAGCCTAAAATCCAAAATACACGACCGAAGGTCTAAAGGTGTCAAACATACCCTCAAAGGCCACTTCTCGATTGGACTCTGTGTACAATGACATCAGTGGCTGAGCGAGGAGTTTTCTAGGAAGGCTATCAAACAAAGTGAAAACCTCCTGCTCTCCATCACTTGGGTTGACTGGACGTGGCCAATCCTTTATCTTGGTTGGATTCCTTGTCCAAAACAAAGGAAACCTTGGCTGACCAACCGCGTCGAACAAGTGGGATGTGCCCGCCGGTTCCACCAACACCTTAAAAAATCTTTCTTTAAAGTTCTTGTAGGATGCCCTGAAGGCTTTGAACAAGACACTGCCCGCCCGACTGACCAAAGAGTGCCAGCCAACCAGGTCGGACGGGTGAGAGGTGTAGAAATGGAGGAAACAATTTGCATAAGGATGCACACCGAACGTTCGGCACACCACGCGAAAAGCCTACATGGACGCCCATGTGTTTGGGTGCAATTGACTCGGCGCCACGTTGAGTGCCTGAAGGACACCCACCGTGAACGTGTTGAAAGGAAGCGACACGTGTGAGTCAGAAAAAAGGCAATTGTACATGAAGAAGAAGGGGGGTTCGGTAGATGACCGTTCCTTGTATACACGGTCGTCCAACGAGCAAGGACCGAACGACAGTAAGGAATCCCTGCCTTTAGGACAGGGACCCTATTCAAAATTTTTGCAATAGAGGCGTCTGTATGGAAGACGGACGCGATCCCAAACGCCTTGGGATCAACCCAGTCAGGTCCCTTATGAGGGTGCGGTCACTCAGATGAGCTCGACCGGTCTGACGCATTGCCTGCGTCATCACCCCTCACTTCCTCCATCTCTGGGACAATGGTTTGAATTGCCCCGACCGAAAGGATCTTGTTGGAGGATGAAGTGGATAAAGAAGACGAACAAGAAGGGGGTTTGGGAAGGGGAGACTGAGCGACTGAAGAAGAAGACGTAGGACGCGAATGAGAATACATGATTAACCTTAAACGAACGAAGAGCGCAACACAGATCGATCAGAGCCGTTCAAGTATCGGAGCTCAATGAGTATCAGGAAGCGTGAGAAGTCAATGTTCGCAGCCTCTATTTATAGCCCGAAGACATCTTGGAAGCCCAAACGTCACAAAAATCTCCACTGTTGGATCTACTTGATCCAACAGTCCACGTCATTTGGCGCCAAAAAACCTCTCATAAATGCACGTCACATCACCCGTTCAGGCGCTGCCTCCAGCCACTTCACCCATCATCACACCACCAACCAAAGCCCAACACTCAGACCCTTCGGCTCGACCAGCTCTCGAGCCTAGGGGGCAAGTGTACTGGGACGACCGATTCACTCAGTGAGTCGGTCAGGAACTCGACCACTCAACCACTCGACCACAATGAGAAGGTCACGCGACGACACGTGGACGACCGACCCATGACGACGAGTCATGGGTTGACCAAGTTAGCATGGTTAATCCATAATTAAGGGTTGTTTAACACAACCCTAAACATGAACCAACCTCCTAATCTGGCCCACCAACGAAGGCCCATTAAGGTAATATAAATAGCACAAATTCCAAGAACCAGGTACGTCATTATCTATAATACTCTGACACCCGAGTGTCGACACCCTAACTGACTTGAGCGTTGGAGTGCCTTCTGCAGGTACCATCCCAGTCTGTGAGACCAAACGAGTGAGAGGAGGAAGATGAAGCAGGAAGTTAGCAGTGACAGTGACCGACCGAAGGGAGTGGAAGAGCAATCGTTCTCTAGACCCCAACACTCGTTCAAGAACACGTCCTATTTTTTTAATTTCCTTTAATATTTGTTTGGATGAGGATGTGAATAAAAAGGAAAGAAAGTGACGAGAAGGAGAGTGAAAGGTTAGATTGTTTGGATGTAGAGAAAATGGGTTAAAAGTCACTGGGTTGAGTGGAAAAATTATAGATGATATGATTGATGTGATTGAATTATATAAAAAATTTAATTGTATATGTATTTGTATAAGACCTAGATAGTACCTGCTACTAGCTAAACAATTGATGCTCGTCCCTCAGTCATTCTTCTTTCTCTTCCTTTTCTTGTACTCGTTTATTATTATATAATCATGTTTATTTATAGTGTTTGTAATAAGCTATTTTGTTTATGAAGTGTATTTAATGTGTATCTTTGCTAAAACGACATTATCTGATTTGTCATATATCTTCTTATTTTACCTTGGTGCATTAACTCTATGCAATCAGGTAGCCTATGATACCAAGTGACGTGGTTTTCTTGACTAATGAGTAGATATTATTAATTCATTTACCAAAATACTCTTCTCTTAAAATTTGAATGATTTAAATGAAAATAAAAATGATTGTTTATTATAAAAAAAGTTAAAAGCAGACTTTTAACTAGTGTATAACCAATTTTAATTTTTTTTAATTCACTTATTGTAACATGAATTTAATGTAAGCGAGAATTGAAAAAAATTCATTACAAATTTTAATTAAAAATAAGTCTCAAGTTATAATAATAACGTGCAGGATGATAACATAGTATCTTCTATATATCATACATGATGAATGTGTAATGACATATGATGACAACCCAATTTCATTCATAATCATTTATAATATAACTTATAATCGATTATAATGAGTTATAACCTGATCCTGCCTGTTGACCAGAACGCTGGAAACTGCCTCGTCAAAGGATCGACGTGCGCACCGCTTCACACCACCGTTCCTCTTCGAGATCCACCTCAAGAACCTGCAAAGAAACAGAGCGGCGCCGCTGCGGCCGATCGCACTCCAACGCCCAAGTCAGTGACCGAATCACCAAATACTAAGAGAACAAGAACCG
>Ga0123342_1011008_pt1 | contig 10105 bp, 7 predicted proteins | sample Turbeawhitnodule_FD_89960 | JGI IMG/M metagenome (GOLD analysis project Ga0123342, IMG submission 89960) | Root nodule microbial communities of legume samples collected from Mexico - Turtle bean Mexico white nodule | ecosystem: Host-associated > Plants > Roots > Nodule | place: Mexico: Nepantla...
GTGCTCCGACGAGGAAAAGGGTTTGGTTGAATCTGAAGTGGTCCATTGTCTCTCCTCCTTGATAGAAGCGTCTTCTTGATGTTCTTCTTCTTCTGGGAGCAGAGACAAAGGACCAACTTCGATTGGGTTGCATTTTGTTTGAGGTACGCAAGGGGATTTTATAGCTCACATTTTTCACTATTCCCTTCTTCTCAACCACACGTTCCTCCCTAATCACAAAATTAACCACCGGCTCACCCGGTAAAACTTACCTAAATCAGTTATCCACCCCACGATTTTCGCGTGTTTCCTTCTAAAAAACAGCCTAAATTAAGCTTCCAATACTAACTAAATTTTACTAAACTTTTAATTATTTTCTTACGATATATTGAAATTATTATAATCATTATGCTATTATTTTATATATTTGACACAGGTAAAAATAAGGAAAAAAGCTACAGTGTCTACATTATGTACATTTTTATTGTGTATGAAAGTAGTTCATCATAAATATTATTGATTCATCTACAAGTATTTAATTGCAAAATTATAGAACTATGAAAACTTAGTTGAATACTTGACAAAACTACAAAGACATACTTAATCATTTAAACTAAAAAATATAGTTGCAGGCCAAATTCACAAGGTTTGGGCGTATATTTACCTTCATATTTTTTTGAGAAAAATCTAATTTATCCTTTCTAAATTATAAAATTTGTATTTTAGAATGTTGAATTCGTAATGAAAATTTTGTATTTCAAATTCTATCCTCTAATGTAATTTTTTATTCTAAATTTTACAATTTAAATTTAAAATACAAAATTTGCATTCTAAATAACTAGAAATAAATAATTTGAATATTTTTAAAATATGTAGGTGCAGGAAGAATTTTCCCTGGGTCCATTGACGTACTTTTGAGAGAAGCAGTCAGAGGGCAACAAAGAGGATAATTGGTTTTGAGAGGAAATGCAACGATGGGAAAATAGGTGGGCTGTTTCTTCCTGCACCTCCATGTATTCTTCTCACACCTCCATAAATTTTCATATTTAAAAAAATGTTCATCTGTAATATTTCGAATTACATAATTGGAAATATTTTTTTAAATTCGTAATTAGTTTCCAAATTACATAATCTGGAAACCTTTTTCAGATTCATGATTAGTTTTCAGATTACATAATCCGAAAATCTTTTTTAGTTTCCAGATTATGTAATTCGGAAGTCTTTTTTCAAATGCTTGTCTTGATTACATAATCTGAAAGTTACTCTATGAAAGTGTTTATATGGTATGATAGAAAAACATATGGAGGTGCAAGAAGAAACATTTTGCTCCTGTTTTCAATACTAGTGTGTATTTCTAATTGTTCAATTATTATAAACATAATCATATTTAAAGGTCTATTCAGAAGAAAGTTAAAAAGAAAAACATAATTATGGGTTCAGGTAGATTGAGCTAAACTACAATTATGTTTTCCATTTTAACTTACTCTCTATTTTGTCCACTCATAATGAAAGTTGTCATCCATGTTGAAGGTCCACCCACAGGAAGCTTAAAATAAAAGGCATAATTGATTGAGTTTCTATTATACTAAACCTCAATTAAGTGTACATGCATGTTACTAATTGATTATAAGCTTCTTTTCAACTTGCTCACTCTATATGCATGTTATTAATGTTACGAGAAGTAATGAGATTAAAAATAATGCTTTTTAAAATTATATTATATTTTGAAATTGAGATTTAATAATTTTGAAGTATGAATTTAAAACTGACCACCATGGTGCCACTCAAAGTCCACAAAACTATACATGGGAATCCACCCAAACTTTCAAGGGATCAACACTATGCACTCCTTTTAAGCTAAGAAAAAAAAGGGTTGCGGACTCGCTTAGTGAACCCCGAGTTACCCCATTGGCTACTACAAGACTATGCGTCGTTGAATGTGATTGATGATAGTGAAGCTATGCGGGGGTATATATATTTATAATTAAAAAGGCTTTTGATGCCAATCTGTAAAAACAAACTAGATTACACATATATACAAAATTCATCCACACGTGAAAACACTGTCTAGTAGAGGAGGAAAGAATGGTGATTTACCGAGGAGGATGGCATAAGCGACCTCAGAAGAATCCTCTCTAGTCAGCAACAACACCAAGAAATCCCCAATCACTTGAAAGAAAACACCACCAGTTATGTTTTCCACCTTCAGCTATGGGAAAGAAAACTTATCAAAATCATGGTGTGAAAAACCTTTGGGTACATATTCGGGGTTAGCTTGCTCTTCCAAGCACTTTCATCGTCCTTCATGAAGATCTTCAGAGAAAACAGCCGTCCTCGAAATGTTGTCATGGTCAAAGGCACTTAGACCAGAGTAAGGACCCGAAGAAAACATTGAAGAAGTCCCATCAGACTCATAAGTTGTAGAGGACTGTCTCATGTTGGGCGGTGCATTGGATGAGGCTAACACAGGATCATGACTTTCAGTGATGCGCTGCACCATTTTAAGTGACTGTACCACTTCACCCATTGTAGGTCGCTGGCTTGCTTCAGGAGCAACACAGGCTGCTGCGATAGTGCAAACACGTACAAAATCTTCTTTTGGGTACCTTCCCCCAAGCCTTGGATCAGCAAGTTCTTCCAACCGATCCTTATCTCTAAGAATAGGTCTTGCCTGAAAGGGATACCACGTAATTATTGTATAATCAATATAAAGCTCCAAATAAAAATTTTGAACTTGCGAGGGAATGCTACGTATGAATCTAACCCAAGTAACAAGGTTCTCTTGTCCAGTTGGCTGTGACATATCCACTGGTTTCCTTCCGGTCAGCAGTTCCAGCAAGACAACCCCATAACTATAAACGTCGCTTTTAACAAGTAGATGTCCAGTCATAGCATACTCAGGAGCTACATACCTACATAAAAGTTTGATTTCATCTTAAAACTAAATTAAATGGAAATAATTAGTATAATACAGAAAATAATAGAATGAGACTAACCCAAATGTGCCCATAACTCGAGTAGATAGATAATTAGCCCTGCCTTCAGGTGCCTGTTTAGCTAGACCAAAATCTGCAACTTTAGCATGAAAGTTGTTCTCAAGCAATATGTTGGAAGCCTTGAAATCTCTGTGTATAACACAAGGCTGTGAATCTTCGTGCAGGTATGCAAGTCCTCTTGCAGCATCAAGGGCAATCTTCATTCTAGTGTCCCAATCCAAAGGGCAATTTATTCCCGGGGGACCTAGGACAAAGGCCAGTTACAATTAAGCATAATATAATAGTTTCAGAAACAGCATCATTGTAACCTTGAAAGAAGAAAACGTATAAATTCAAGACTAAAAGCTGATTTGAGAAGTTATGTTACCATGAAGCCAGGCCTCCAAACTTCCATTCGAAACAAGCTCATAGCAAAGTAGATTTTGTGACGAGTCACGATTACTATAGTATCCCACTAGTTTTACAAGGTTACGATGATGCAACCGACTAAGCATCTCAACCTCAACCAAAAATTCTTTGTCACCCTGTTGCCCTCCACTAGTAAGCCTCTTAATTGCAACAGCAGTTCCATCATTCAAGACACCTTTATATACTCTACCAAAACCTCCTTCTCCAAGTACGCTTGCTAGTTCAAAATTATTTGTAGCTTCTTTAAGTTCTTCATAAGCAATAAAGCGTGTACTGGTTGGATGGGGAAGAGACCCAACAGCTGGAACTGTGCTTTCAGTCCTTGTCTTTTCTGTAGAAAAGAGAGCAAACCTTAGTAGCAGACCTAGAAGACAAAATACTAACACGAAAATAATAAAAAGATACGAGCACCACAAGTTTCTGTATTTTTGCTTTCAATCTGTGTTCATCAATAGACATCTGATTTCTCCATAAATATTAAGTATATAAGTTGAATCACAGACATTTCTACCTTTTAATAGCTGAAAAACTCATGTTGGGTTGAAATCCTGAAGAAGAATTTAGGTATCTCAATAAGGTAAAATGTGGTCTTCGCTGTTTTCTTCCAAACAGATTTATAACTATGTTAAAAATTGGCAGCCTTCATCGCGCCAACAGTATAAATATTCTTGCTTCAGTTGAAAAAATTGTACACTATACTAATTCTCACAATCAATGATCACAATTTACAATATACACATCCATATTGAATTCCAATGAATATTTTGTCGTACACTTAATAAACCACTCTGAAAATACTCGAACTAATTGCAATTAATTTAGCTCAGGGAACTTCTTTTCTCCTTATTTCTGTGTCATGAGAAAAAATGTTTAAGGGAACCCAGGTTGCCCTCCTCTAGTTGATATACTTATTGCCTTCACAATATCCAAATATTAAAAAGGTCACTAAGCATAATCCATTGCAGCTTTGACCTTTAATATGCTGTTACAGGAATGAAAAAAAGAAAAATAACAGGGAGTTCGGAATAGAAATAGTTACCAGTTTCCGTGGGAGGTGTTTTTCTCTTTCGCCGCATCGTGCATAAGCAAAGTATAAGTACACATAAAATGGAAATGAAGAGTACGCCAGTCACAATTCCAAGAATAAGAAGCAAGTTTGAGTGCCTTCCCCTGTCAGAAGTACTCGATAATGAAGTTGGAGGTGCTTGTCTGTGAGGAGCTTTTGTAGGTGATGTAGCAATTGTAGGAGCTGCATTAGAATCCAATCCAAATATATGTTATTATATTATACATTGAATGCATTGATTTCATTATTAACGCATCCTTTAAGCCCCACGAAGAGGCTGTTGTTTGAAGTTCCTCTTCCAAAGAATTCAGAAACCATAAAAATAATCTGGTAACTCGATAGATTACTCGAGTACATCCTCTAAAGCTTTGAGAGATCAAAGAAGGAACATTGGATAATTTACTATAAAATTCTATATAACTTATTAAAGTTATACAAAAATGTGGCAACAAGCCAACAAGGAAGACTAACACATGCATTGAAGTGTTTGTAGTTGTGGAATCACAGATGCAAACTCTTGAATTTGGGTTCGGTTCAACTCTATTTTGGTTGCATATAGTCAAGAGGGATCTCTTAGCACGCACTACCTAGGATTGGGCATCTAAAGAATCGATATAAGAAGGCACTTTTATAATAGGAAAGCCAAATAGACAATTGGTTGTATCTATAGTCAATAGGGATCTAAGCTTACCCTCCTCATAGGATTAGACATCTAAAGCATGGATATTGTAAGACTCTTTTATACTAGGAAAGCCAAAGAGACAAGTAGCATTTTGGACGGTTGAGGGTGGCTCGATATGAAATCTATGATAAGTTTTAATACCATGTTAAATTTCGGCTAGGTCTAACTCAACCCCAAAAACTAATATATGAGGTGAAGATAGTCCAAATCTTACAAACCCTGATTCATACATATCTATAATTGGTATGGGGTCTTAATACAAACCACAAGCACAAATAGCTAAACAGTTTGATGTTATGACTTATTGGCAATATAAAAGCAATTATCCCAATTAACATTTCACAATATAACACTTTCATAAGTATCAAAGTTACATGATTTATATGTTGGAGATCACATATCTACTAGAAATATGACCAAATTATAGTATATATAAATGGGTGGGAATTGTACTTTGTATATTGATTTTGTAAGGTTGAATTAGACTTAAAATTCAATTTCTAAAATAATATGAGAGTCTATCCTAACACAGTTTGTTAGACCTATCTTATCACCCGCTATCAATATCGTATTCCTTATAGCATCAAAATATCTATCTCTTCCTTTGTCACCACTTAGCAACAACATTGAAAAAAAAAGGACATGAAATTAAAACAATTAAATGGAAGTAGTCAAGACAGTAAGATTTACATATTTTAAAAGGTTCCAAATAAACATTATATGTGGGCTTTTTATACAACAATATTTCACTGTAAGTGTTAGTTCCAATTATCAACAACACCCAAGCATCACGATTCGTAAGGACATATTTCATGATTTTAGATACCTTGAGAAGGAGGTGGAGCTTTAAACCACGTTATATTGAGGACACTGTAGTTGCCCACATATCTGCTGTCTAGTTGAACTTTATGCAATGAAAGCGACGAATTTATTTTAGCGGCTTCATTGGCCGAGAAACTGATCCCTTTATTTGGAGTGATATCCATCGATATGTTCAATGTCGACAAGCTCAGCAGGTAAAATTTAATAATTTCAATTTGGGTAGTATTGAGCACAAGTTGGGTGGCCAAGTCATTGAGAAAAACAACATTCCAGTCGGGGTTTAGAGAGACATTCAAAAGAAGCAAGTCTAGCTTTATGGGATAAGCACAGTGGCAAACCTCACTGCCTCGTTTCCACACCATGTCTTGTCTGCAACAATCTGGCATGGTTTATAATAAAATTAATCCAGCAATTAGAAATTAAAAAAAACACATTTCAATAGCACTAGAATACCAATTTCAAGTAAACTCCTATTTAGCCCCTAAATTTGTGAGAGCAATCACAAGAATCAGAAAATTGTGAATTTTAAATCCTTGAAACAAAAAATCCTATCATTTTAGTCTCTCAAATGTACAACTCACTATCATTAGTTCCTAAACTTTATAACTTGCTATAATTATATCTCCTAAAAGAGATTCCATGACAGCACTTTGCAAGTTCAGGAACTAAAATGAGGGTTAACTTAACTCCATTAGAAAATATTTTTGCTCGAATTACCTGAAACATAAGGGGACAACGGTGGTTGAGCGAGAGCAGAAGGAATTGCATCAGCAATAGGATGCATAGGGGCAATATTCTTAAACCCAGAACCCGGAGGTTCCAATTGTTCTCTTCCTGCAGTGAAATTGGCACGTGATGGAATTGGTGCAGGCAAATGCTTCAATCCAAGAGCATTTGCCAGTAGTGGCAGATCACCATCAACAACAGGCGGTGCAGCAGCTGGAGATAAGGAAGGTGTTTCCTGTTGGAGTGTTCTACCACATTCACCATACTCAACCACAAACCACACCGTGCAAGACAACACAAGCAACCATTTCAACCCACCTGCATTATTTGCCAAATGTCAAACAAACCCAATCTAACAAAAAAGAAAAAAAAAATACTCAAGATTGGTCCACCCACGAAAACCTATCATTACCGGTTAAGGAGGTGGAACCGGCGAGCAGCGACATCGGCGATGCCGGAACGGTCCAGATCTACAGCGTTGAGATAAAATCAACGGTCGATAGTGAGCTGGAGGAGTGAAGTGGGAGTCCGAGTGAAGAAGGTGCACATGACTGAGTTGAATCGAAGGTGTCACTGTTACCGGTTGCTTAATGGTTACTTGCCCGGTGGCCTGAGGAAGAAGGTTTGCGTTTGGGGAAAAGGTGGGTGTGTGGTGAACTACTGTTTGTTTGTGTGATTTTTTTCGTGAGGAAGGGTTAATTAATGTGTGGTGGGTCCCTCCCGAAGGTGGTGGCCACCGTTAACGACAAAAGAGTGACATTAACGGTAAACTAACGGTAAGAAGTTATAAGGACAGGAGCTCTCTTAAAACATTTTGCAGTGATAAGAAGACTCATTACTATCTTTACACCCTGTGTCACTCCAGGGAATCTTTTTTTTTTTTCGCAGAAATATTATTATAATATTGGTAATTTACCAATAAAAAAGTATTAGTTGACAATTGCTTCTTATTTTTTTAATTAATTAATTAAAATCTATGAAATTTGAAAGAACGCCCTTTAGAACACTTTTTTTATGAACTAAAATCATTGTTAAATTAAACTAAACGTTTAGCTTGCTAAACGTTTAAACTATTTATTTTTATTTAATTATCTATATATTTAATATAACATTAAATATCCCTAAATAAAAATTTAAAACTATTTCCCGGCTAAACTTTTTAAATAGTTATCCTAGGGGTCAAAATTAATACTGATGGGGCTGCTAGGGGTATCCTGGTCTTGCTACTTATGGAGGTATTTTTCGTGGGAGTATGGGAGAATTTATTGGTGTTTTTTCAGCGTTTCTTGACGTTCAAACTGCTTTGATTGCTGAGTTTTATGGAGTTATACATGCTATGAAGGAAGCTCAAAAAATGGGACTTATTAATGTCTGGCTTGAATGTGATTATGCCTTAGTTTGTGCTGCGTTTACTGTTAGGACTAATGTTACGTGGATGCTTCAGAATCGATGGAATACTTGTCTTAATTTTTGTGGGACAATCTGGTTTAGGGTAACTCATATTTTTCGTGAAGGGAGTGCGTGTGCTGATAAGTTGGCTAATTTAGGATTTATTCATAGAGAATCATTTCATTGGTATAATAGATTCTCAGCTAGTCTGTTCTTAGAATTCTTTATGAATAGGTATAATCTACCTATGTATCGTTTGTGTTAACATATAGGTTTTGGTCTAGTCCCCCCATATTTTTGTATTTTCTTTCTTTTTTCTTTTTTTTAATAATATTTTTTTTTCATGTGATGACAGATGATTGTTGTTACTTGAGGTGTCAGCTTAGCTGAGATGTCAAGTTGCATAATGATGCCTAACACGAAAACTTTATTAAAAAAAAAAATAGTTTAAGTTTTATTTAAGTATATTTTCAAGTACAGGTAATAATTAGCACATAAATGAGTTAAAATAATATTTGTGGGAAATATTTTAGTAAAAGAAAAAATATTTATATTAGGGATGTGGGAATAATCTATTTATTATTTATCTCGTTCATCTAAAATTTAATTAATTCAATCTATTTATAAAAAAAAACTGGAACAAATTCATCCATTACTTTAATGATTATTAATATTGAATGGACAAAAAATAATTCAATAATTTAAAAATAAACAAAAATACATTTTTAAAACTTGTTTTACAAAATATATTTTAAAAAATTGATTTTCAAAATAAAAAATAAGTAATTTATAAAACAGATTTCCTCATATCCTACATATAAAATAACAAGGAGGTGTTTTTTTTCTTCTACATATAAGAATCTAAGATACACTTTTAAATGTTTTAATTGTTATATATTTCGTATCATTAAATTTTGTTAAGCATATTAATGAAACATTCGGGTAGATATGATTTGTTGGGTCGTTAATAAGATAAGTAATTTTCATTGATTGAAAAAAACATTCATCTTAAGTGATGCTATTAATACAACTACTACTTAAAATATGTAATGTCACAAATATCTCTAAAATAAAATTTAGTTTATGCTATCATTAGTTAAAACTAACTAATTTTTTATTAGTTTTAATAGTCTTTATAATTTTATATTTGTTTTTTATATATAAAAGATAAGGTAGCATGATTTTTGTCTAATTTTTTTTTTAAAATGTTAATGATTTATAACGGGTGAAGTTTTATCAAGTGGATTAAAATTGATTAAAAATTTAAATCTCAAAATTGATTATTTGATTATTTTTTATCTAATCCACTATAATTCAAATTTATATTATTCATTTATTTTTTATTTATTTTTTAATTTAAATCCCTCCTTTTTAAAATGATAAAATATTTATTTGATGTTTTAATATTTTTTTGTCTAGTTTAATATCTGTAGAACATTTATAAATACGATATTTATTCTCAATTTAAGATTTTTTTTAAGTGGCGGGTTGATTGCTTGATTTGAAGATTTGAAGTTATTAAACTGATAGTTAAGCGTGCCTAATTAGTTGGTGACATTTGTGATAATTTTGTTTTTAGAAGGTTAATTGCGTAGGTCAATGTGTATTCAAGGAGAATAAAGTGTTCAGGCATATGATTAAAGTTACCGTTAGTTTTTGTAACAAAAAAATATATTATTTGGATATTGAAAAGTACACTTTCTTAATCTATATGAATATTCTTTTTTAACGAGATAACACGACAAAGTAACATATGTCTATTTTAATATAAAAATTAACTTCAGCGAGTATTTTGTCAATATTTCTTGAGAATTTAATAAAATAAATAAATAAATAAAATAACAAGTACATTTTTAACTTTAGTAAATATTTTATTTTAAAAATCATTCAACATAAAGGAGATACTAAAATACTGTAGTAGTTAGTTTAAACTTGAAATAAACATTTTAAAATAATCACTTATTTAAAAAGTGAATAGGTTATTAAAATAAATAAAATTATTTTAAAATAAGTAATTACATAAACATAAAAAATATA
>Ga0123342_1011009_pt1 | contig 10104 bp, 6 predicted proteins | sample Turbeawhitnodule_FD_89960 | JGI IMG/M metagenome (GOLD analysis project Ga0123342, IMG submission 89960) | Root nodule microbial communities of legume samples collected from Mexico - Turtle bean Mexico white nodule | ecosystem: Host-associated > Plants > Roots > Nodule | place: Mexico: Nepantla...
ACCGAGACCATTTTAAACAGGGACTTTAACCAAAAAAAAATTTTTTAACTGACTTCAAAAAGAGGGTTTCCCCCCCCCCCCCCTTTATATACTATGAAATGTTCTTATCTCCAGACAATGTGGGATCTCCAACACACTTCTCTCACGCCGAGACCCACCAACTCGTGCGTGGAACTATATATTTATGGGTGATCTGATAGCGGCACAATAGGGGATGAATTGATAAGCCCGACAAAATCTTGCTAGATAGATTCTAAATAACTTTAATACCATATTAAGAAGTGGACTTTAATCCTAATTCAACCTTACAAAACCAGCTCCTTGAACTTGATAATAGACTTTAATATAATATTATCCAACTAGAAGTTATAGGGCCTTAATACTTTTCCTTTGAATTAGGAGATATTCCAACAAAAACTACCAAAGGCTTGCAATCTACAAGTCCTTTGTCACGTTGAACTACAGTACTCAAGATTCTTGGAGATCCCACATAGCCTAAAGATAAGGACATTTCATAGTATATAAGTGGGTGCAAATCTCACCTCAGGAGTTGGTTTTACGAGGTTGAGTTAGGCTTAAAGTCCATTTTCTAATATGGTATTAGAACCATTTAGAACCTATCCTATAGAGAGTGTGTTTAGCTTATTAGGCCACCCACTATCAGGTCGCTATCAGACCACCCATAAATATATAGTCTCATGCATGAGTTGGCAAGTCTCGACATGAAGAGGGTATGTTGGAGATCTCACATGACTAGAGATAAGGACAATTCATAATATATAAATGGGTGCAAAACTCATCTTATGAGCCGATTTTAAAAGGTTAAGTTAGATTTACAGTCCACTTCCTAATTGACACAATTGTATGGTATCCTTACCATAAAAGGGAATAAGGTATGTCTTAGGTTCTTGGGGATAATAATTTTCTCTAGGCTTATGTTGATGCTTAGGGTTGATAACATTCATTGTTGTGACCCTTTTCCATGTTTTCTCTTAGGATTATCTTCTTCTTTTTTCCTCATAAATTGAGCAAACATATCTCTCAACTCTTCATCCCTTTTTTGAGTTTATTCATCTTTTTTTCTATTTTCTTTATCTCTTTGTTCCATTTTTATTTCTATGTTTCTTATTTCGTCTCTTATACTTAAATTTTCATGTTGATCCATAACACTACCATGCACACTATATTTCTTAGTATGAGAATGATCACTCATTTTTTATAACAAGATTTTCAAAAAAATTTAAAAGATTAAATTCTCACAAATTATTTCTCAAAAGGTTTGGCCTAATGCAACTTTATACTAAGGAATATTTTTCAGAACTTTGTTAAAAATTAAAAGCAAAGAAGAATTAAAAAATAAGAACATTGTTCGTGTTCATTAATAATCCAAAAGAGTGATAATCCTTATGTATATAGTAAGATGGTACCCCTTTTTCTAGTGAGCAAACCTATGATCTTTTAGATAACACTATTTGTAAACCTTTTCGTTTTAGCCAAAGTGATTATTCTTCAAATAATACTTCGTCTTAGCCAGGAGTGACCGTGTTCCTAAAAATGCTCAATCATAGTCAATAGTGGTTGTGTTCCAAATAATACTCAGTCTTAGCCAAGAGTGACAGCGTCCCAAAGAATACTGTATGTCTTAGTCAAAGAGTGGTTGTGATGCAATCCAATCTTGTGGTTGATGGAATGAATGGAGTAGCAGTGGAATGATGTGAAGAGAATGCACTTAATTGAAGAGAAGGTGAAAGGTTTGTGAGGTTTGAAGGTTGAATTGAAGGGGAAATAGGTTTGGTCAACCTTCCCTAGGTTCACAGGATCACTAGCAAGAGAGATTTGGGAGAGAATGAGTTTCAAGTAAAACACTATTCATTCAATATATGTAAATCTTGGTACATGAGTAGAATTTAGAGTATTTATAGATGAAGGTAGCTTGCTCCTTAAGCTACCATAACTCTAGTTAAGTAGACTTAACTAAGATAAGTATGGTGGCTTAAGGAGATCATGTATGGTATTTTGAGATGCTTTCAGAAACCCTTACTTGTGTGACAACTTAGGATTTCTTAGAGTGTCTTTATTCATCTATGAATTACTATTGGAAAGAAACTAAAACTACAATTCTTATACATGTGTATTCTAGTATTTATACATCTTTATGACTAGAAGTTATAATGGAGCACATGAGGAGAGTTTTTTGACTATTAACACCTTTCTCTATTCTCCTAGTCATGGCATGAGTTAAAGGTCCTATGTGATTGGTGTTGGATGGTCCTCCATCAGGTTGTGTTACAAATAATACTCAATCTTAGTCAATAGTGGTTGTATTCCAAAGAATAATTTGTGTCTTAGCCAAGAGTGGTTGTTGTCCAAAGAATACTCTATGTTTAGCCATGAGTGATTGTGTTCCAAATAATACCCGATCTTAGCCAAAAGTTGTTGTATTCCAAATAATACTCTATGTTTAACCAGGAATGATTCCAATTCAAATAATACTGAGTTTTAAGCCAGGAATAACTACCAAGTAATACTCATTTGTATCTTATAATAGTAGTATGCCTAGTGGAACTCAATTTATTGATTGAGAACTACACATAATCTTCATTAACAAATGAGCCAATATAAAAATACAAATGTAAATCTTTCTTTATCCCTTATTGTTTTATATTACATGTTATTTAATTAGAATAAGAGACTTGAGAAAACAAGTTTAGAAAAGAGTCCTTATAGACATTTTATCTGTCAAAACTTGAAGTTGCATATATCATTCTCACCTTTAGACGTAATCTAATATACTCTCTTGCTTATGAGATTTCTAAAGTTTACTCAACATGAAGTAACCTCATGTCAACTTTCTCCTTGAGATTTCTAAGCTTACAAATTGAGACATTTGTAAGGTATAATAAAGTCCATACTTTGTGATGTCGATGCCACGTCCTAACTCTTAATGCTTACATCTCCATTCTTTTGTCCTTTTCAATGCATGTAATTACTTTTAGCATCACTGTACAAAAATACTTTTAAAAATTGGCAAGTAAATTCTTAAAATGTCAAATAAGTTCCTCAATTTAACTATCCACCTTATCTTACTCCTTTAATATAGGTTGATTATATCATTTATAACAGTTTTTAATAAAATGTTATACGAATATGGTTGTTAAAAATAAAAATGAGATAGAACATTGCACCCCAAATTTAAGAAATGTAAACACCATGGTTGTTTTGGACCACACTTGAAGATGGTGAAAGGTGGAGTAAGTTAAAAGGGATTTTCAAAGAATCTAAGACTGCAAGCAGCTGCTGCTGCTGCTGCCACTACCAGTCTGTGTTTGTGTCTGGCTGATGCATCTTTTGAGAGGATTGCAAAGGAAAAAGCTCTAACTAAAGAAAGAGAAAAGCTGCTGCAAATATCCCTCCACTGCATAAAGGAGACATTTTTTTTTATTTTTTTTCCTTTTGTAATTATGGAAGAGAATACACAACACGAATTCGAAAATGAAATTAGGTTATAAAAGTCATGGTAATAAAATATATTGATCTTTTCTAAAAGTCTTACCCTAAAATAGACTTTTAAATAAATTATCTTCATAATTTTAGTAGATTTAGTATTGATGTATTATACTTTTTTTCTCTTAAATGCAAAATAATTTCAAAAATATTGAGAATTTTGGTTAATTCAGTGAAAATTATTAAATTTTAATTGGAAAAATGATATATATATATATATATATATAATGTATGGAGAAAGAATAATATCACAAAAGTTTAATATTTAAATCTAAACTATTTAATTATGTAATCTTATATTTAGGGGGTTTAAGAACATTAAACTTTAATTCTTATAAATTTTAATCTCCTTATTTTTAGTTTTTTCTCCTATCTTGAATAATAATTACTTTATAGTTTATAATTTTTTAACATATCATTTTTTTCCTCATAAGCTTATCATACCTTTTTCGATATTTTACATATAATGTGAAATGGGTCTTCAAAAAAGCTTACCAAGCAATAAAAAGTAAGGTTACGACAATCACAAACGACACTTAAACTTTTTAATTTTATAAAACAAATTAGACCTAATTCCAACTTATTATTACCCTTACACTTTATCACTTTTTCTTAATCAAATCTAAGAGGTTTAATTACTTTTTTTTATCTGTAAGCAATTTTTTCAAAATATTTGAATTGGCGTAATGACCATCACACTAACAGCTTGTCTTTTGCTTCACCCTTACTACTTCTATAATTTTTTTTTTAATATATTATGAACGATGAACTTTATATAATTTTTGCTAAATAGTCTAATTTTTAATAAAACATTATTTAGAAAAAATAACTATAGATCATTTATATCTTATATAATACATTATATGTATTTATCATTTTTATATAAAGGTGATTAATAATAAAAATATCTCTCCATATATATATATATATATATAAATATAATACGTCACAATTAAACTTTCGAAGTTCGCAATCTCTTGTTTTATTTATTTATCATCTAACTTTAAAATAACACACAAATATATTTTCTTGTTGTACAATATTGAATCATATCACAAGTCATCACAATTTTAAAAGTTTACATAAGCCATATTCATATTTCTAAATCTCGTTTTACCAGTATAAATTACAATTTCATCATCACAAATTTCAAATGATAATAATATTTCCAATAATATTTTCTTAATCAAATTCAATCCAACATATTAAGTCACAAACTCAACAATTGCAACATCAATGACAATCAAGAGGTATTTCATAAATAGAAGCAAATTCATTTATAATTCAAAATAGTTTTCCTTATTTGATAGTTATTTATTTTCCAACTAAAACAAAAAATATAGTTAAAATCACATTTAAGTCTCAAATAAGTAACTTAAGAAATCACCACCTGCTGATAAAAAAAAAAAAATCACCACCAAATCAATCAAAACACTCATCACAACTAAATCAAATCCTATTTCAAATTTATCATCAAAAGATTTTCAATGATAACTTCCCTTTCTTGCTCTCAATAAATTTCCAGCTCAAGTAATAGAATCTTTCAAAATCTAGAGACTTAAAGTAAATTATTCAAATATAACAAAAAGTTAATACAAGCTTAACAAAATTGAGAGGATTACTTTCTCAACTAATCCACCAAAATTTATGACAAATTCAAAAGAAAGAAAAAAATAGAGATTCCTCGTAATAAGAACAAATAGATACTTACTCCAATTGAAAAACAGATTGATCGAGTGTAAATGATCATTAACTCTTTGGTTACTACAAAATGTGATTAGATCTAAAAGAGATTAAATTTTGGAAAATAAAGATAAAGAGAAGTTAGAGGAAGGACCTAAAGAGAAAATGGAAATTTTTAAATGTACTAAAGAGAAAGAATAATGAAGAAATGAAACAAATTTTAATAAGAGATTTATAAAAAAATAAAGCAAAAAAGAGAAAGAAGGGAGAAAAGAAAAAGAAAAACAAAAAATTGTGAGTCTTAATCAAAATTGATACTAAATAAAAATCAATTTTATTAGTTGTTATATAAAATTAAATATTATTTTATAGACTAGAAAAATTATTGGTATATAAATTAGTTTATATTATTGATAAATAGTTTCTAATTTGATATTTAATTAGCTACAAGGTTTTAATTACTAATTATTTATATTTTAAAATTGATAGTTAAAACATTGGTAGCTATTTAGATACCAATTTAGAAACTATTTATCAATAATATAAACTAATCTAGATACCAATAATTTTTTTAACTTTTAAAATAATATCTAATTTAGTCAATATAGTAACTAATTATTTTTTGTGTCTAAAATTGATTTTTATTTAATGATTTTCTTGTAGTGTATATATATTAAAAATAATTTTTGAAATTTATTTTTAATAGGATAATAAAGAATAAATTATTAATTAAAAAGTAAAAAACAATATAAAAAAGCAATAAAACCAATGTTTATAACATATTTAAAAAATTGTGAAAATAATTTTTTTACAAATATCCTATTTGTATAAATAATAAATGAATTATTTAACAAAATTTTGTACATGAAATAATTTAAATTTTTTTATTATCTTCATAATTCAAATTAATTCTATTTCATTAATCATTTTAAAACTGACAAACTAGGGTTCTGGGTAGCACTAGAACAGTATTAAAATTTGTCAGGATCTAAAGTAATAATTTATTTTACAAAAGTACAACTAAAAGAGAGTCATATTTGCAATACAAAAACACAAGAAAAATCATTTTTATTATTTACACACGAAATTTTTAAGAAATATAAAGTAAAAATATATGTTATAATTGTTTTCAAAATAAATAAATAAATTATACTGTAGTGTCCTTAATAACCTTTTTTGGTACAAAATGGTCTTTTTGATCCGGGCACAATGGTCTTTAACATTGTATAAGTATTTTTGGAACAATATTTTCATTTACTAGTATCCCATAAAAAATATTTAAATGAATTCACAATGAAATTATAAAATTTTAACAATAATATTTTAGTTGAATAAAATTAATATATTTTAGTATTTTAATAATTACTATTTTTTAGGAAATAAGAATTATCTTGAAATACAAATGTTGAGAAAAAAAACTACAAAGAAATGTTAGCGATTCATATTGAAACACTTTTTTATTTATTTTAAATTTACTGAAAAGCAAGAAAACTTGGATAATAAATTCACTAAATAATAATGATAACAATTAAGTGAGAAAATGTTCAATTAAACCTTAGTTATACTCTTTAAAATATATATTTAACTCTGATAATTATATGTTTGTAGATGCTTGAACACATGCAAATGAAGAAATGTGTCTTAATAATTGTGAACAGAGAGGCTGCATTGACGGAAAAACAACCATGCAATATTACTTTACTGTGTGAGTATTTTGATGAGAAAAGGAAGAAGACACGGTGGAATAACATAAGGTAATAAAGGGTGCATAAAGATAATTGATGTTATGGGGTAAACATGGTAATGAAAAACGAGAGATGTTGATTGGTGAGTGTGTGCATGAGACAGGGATGTTAACTTTCTCGCAGATTGATTTTTGAAAATTTGATCTGTTTTCTTTCTTTAGCCTTTATCTGCCGACAAAAACTCTGAGGACCATAAAGAGAGTGTTGAGTAGCGTGACATGTAACACAAACTCAAACTTAACTTTGTTTTTCTCCTTTTTCTTCTTCTTACTAATCTTCTCAGCTTCACTCTCTTGCTCATGGACATGGATGTTTGCCGAAATGTATCAGTTTCTAGTGAGCTTCCCACCCTTGATGACCTTTTCTCACATCAGAACATGGTTAGTTTGTTTTGGCCTATTCGTTACTTTCTATTTTGCTGCTTTTGGCACTTGTTTCATACAGTTTTTTGGCCTTGCTTCCTGTTTCCTAGTTTTACCACATGGGTTTTCCTTGTAGACCACTCCCCTTTTGATTTCAGTGCTGAGGGAGAGATTCTTTTGTGTGAATACATATACAATTTGCAAATACTTTATAATGTTTTAAGGTTAATCTGTTCACTTGGTTGTTTCCGTTTTACCTTCCAGTCTTATATGAGAAAAATGTTTTGGGGGTTTTGTGGCAATTTCATACTGACAGGGTGACAGAAATTCTTCTCCCAGAATCAAAACTTCAGTTCTATGTGTATATAAGACTAAAATTTTTAATTTTTACATGGACTAAAGAAACAATTTAATCAAGTTTTATTATTTGTTGGTGTGTATGTATATGTATGTGTTTATATGCTGTCTGGTGTGATTGTTCCTACTAAATTGAACTGTATTTTGGAACCTAAAATGTGAGCAGGAAGTGGATTTTGGCATGGAATGGTTGTCTGTGTTTGTGGAAGACTGTTTTTCCAGTAAGCCAAGTTGCCTTTTGGCACCCACTGGTGTTCAAACCACAAGCACTAGCAGCAAGCCTTCGAGCACAATGCAAAGACCCCAACAAAGTTACTGTCATTTGCAGAATTTTGTTGTGCCAGGGAAAGCCAGGAGCAAGAGGAAGAGGCTTTCAGCACCTAGGACAAAACACACTCTAAGCACATGGTCGCATAATTTTAGCTCTGAAGTGTTGTGTTCTGACCCTCCTCTCTTGAAACAAGCCTATTGGTTGGCTGATAGTGAACTCATTGTCCCAAAGAAGAAGGATGAGCAAGAAGTGAAAGTGGAGATTGTGGTGAGGAAGGAGAAATTGGGGGAGTGTTGTGATGAGGTTGAAGTTAACAATAGTAGTAATAATAATAATGGGCAGCACCCAATTCCCAGAAGGTGCACACATTGTCTGTCTCAGAGGACCCCACAGTGGAGGGCAGGACCATTGGGTCCAAAGACACTATGTAATGCATGTGGTGTGAGGTACAAGTCTGGAAGGTTGTTGCCAGAGTATAGGCCAGCCAAGAGCCCTACTTTTGTTAGCTATTTGCATTCCAATTCACACAAGAGAGTCATGGAGATGAGAATGAGTGTTCTATCTTCTGAGAAGTAGTAAAGTGATGTTACTACATACTTTCATGTGTAACCAAACTTGAAAAGTAAGGAACAAATTATTTGGAAACAAATATTATGAGCCATATGAAGCAGACTTTCAAAAGTACTAAAACAAGTGCAGATTATAGCTTGTAATATGCAAGGAAGAACTTCTGTTTTTCCAGTTCCCCATTTTTACTCAAATCATGGTTTGAGATTTAAAATTTATGTTGAAATATTATTCAACTATTGTTTTGCTAAATGTGTTACGATCCATTTATTCAAAGTTGTACACAACAAATTACAATTCCAGTTTTGAAGTTCAAAAACATGTTATCCAAGTACTACAATCCTGAATTCAAAGTAATCATGTTATCCATGTTATACCATCCAGAATCCAAATTTCAAATCATCAAATCATGTTACTAACATGGTTGATTCTAAATCATGTTTAATACACAATTTATTGAAAAGTTTAATTAAACGATAATATTGTCTGATGGAACGAAGTAGAAAAATGTGTAATTAGACAATATAATAGTGGTGTTTTTTTTTGAAAATTATGATGTGTAGACATTTATTGTTGTTTAGGCTTAGTTGTCTTAATGATTTTCTATTATTTTTTTTGTGTATAGAAAATATACATATGGTATCTTGTGAAACTTTGTGTATAGAACATTTTAGTCTCAATAAAAATGTTTTCTTTCAATCTTATTCTTGTGTTTTCTTGTTAGTTATTATTGCAAGCCCAACAATTGACTTTGTCTGTGTGAAGTGTTATACAAGTAGAAGGCTCGTGGGTAAAACACTTTCATGGTGAAGGAGTTTGCAATGTGTGGAGGATTGTGAGGAATTTAAATGTAGAATCAAGAGTTCCACATTGATTGGAGATGAGTGTTGTGAGCAATATCTGAGGAAAAGGACCCACAAATCTAATGTCTTAAGTTTTGGGTTGGAGGTTATGGTAGGTCAATTTTCTATATGAGTTAGCTCATGAGTCGAGACTCATCGGATTCACATCTCCCATGCTAAGTACTAACTCTCCCTAGTATATCAACTCAAGGAACCCAACAATTAGTGTCATCTATTGGGAATGTTGATACCAGAAAGTCCCTTTTTGAGTATGTTTTTATTGTTGAGTTTGGGGAGATCAAAATAGAGAAGATACCTTCGGAGGACAATCTCGCATATGTGTTTTCAAAGTCCTTGCCAAGATCGAGGTTCAATGGTGCTTGAAGTCGATTAATTTTTCGTTGGAGGACAAAAGAAGATGATGTTGGATTGACTCTGAATCATGTTCAACTGATAGTCTCCTAAAAAGCTCAATCAAACAATGATATTGTCTTATGAAAGGGAGCATGGTATCGTTTACTAGAGACAATCTAGTAATGGTGTGTTTAGACAAATCATCAAATGTAGACATTTATTGTTATTTGAACTTAGTTGTCTCAACAACAACTTTCTGGTTGGGTGTGAGTTTGACTATCATATCCTCATCCATGTAGTAAAAATTCATCGTCATATCTATTGGATATTACTCATACCCATACTCGTACCCGGTCAATGTGGAGATTCTCCACCAAAATCGGGACAAGTTTAAACAATACCCTGCAAGACAGTTTCAT